>OLVZ01003482.1_pt1 | contig 10244 bp, 12 predicted proteins | sample 1673341 | NCBI WGS metagenome assembly OLVZ01 (sample SAMEA3178944, study PRJEB25190) | human gut metagenome | biome: human gut; feature: human-associated habitat; material: faeces | place: Austria | collected 2013
TTCTCCGTGGCCTCGTTCTGTACCCGGTGCATGACCTCCATCAGACTGCCATCCATTTTCAAAATCGTATATCGCTCCGGCTGGTTGTCCTTGAGATATTCCAGCGCCATCCGCCCGTACCGGCCCAGGGGCCTGTCTGCCTCGCTGCTGTTGGAGATTTGCAGGTCGGGGAGAAGCATCCCCTCCTGTTCTTTGTAATTCAGATTGATGTTCGGCTTGCTCATGCTGCACCTTCCTTTCCCGATTGATGATCCTGATGTTCCGCTCCATCTCCAAAAGCACCGCTTTTGAAATGGATGTGACTGCCATACCCAGATGGGCAACCAGTGGAACCGTATTAAAATGGCTGACTGTCGCCATCCCATCGCCCATGCGGATCGCCTCATCTGGCAAGTGACACTTTTTGCCGATGAAATAGGAAACACTGTCGCTCAAAAGCTGGATATACTGTGCTTCAAAGCCACCAGCCGGTATTTCCTCAAACAGATGGTTTTTTGTTTCCTGCCGAAGCCCCTGTAAATAATGCTCGTAGTTGTCATTGACGGCCTCACGCGCCAGGGCGTACAAGAGGTCTGGGAACGGCTGTGCCTGAAACCCATGTGAGAAAGTAAGCCGTTCCCCCAGAGCCTTTTGCATCTCATCGGAAAGCTGCCAGTTGGTGGGATGAATCTCCCTGCCCACAGTTTGACTTATATCAAAGAGATAGTCAAGCGTAAGGCGGGCGTTGCTGTAAACGCAGACGGCAATCCCTTTTGGACGGGAGATCAGGTTTCTGCCTACGCCAGCCCACTGTTTTTTGGTGGCAAGGATGGTTACATCCTCGTCCTGCGCGTAGACCAGCAGAACATTGTCAAAGCTCTGCTTGTGGAACCGGGACGCAAAGGCCAGGTAATCCCGCCAGTTCCTCTCGCTGCGGACGATATAGGGGGCCATGACCTCATAAATTGTCCGCAGGCGTTCATCGTTTCTCAATAGGCTCCTCCTTCCTGTGGTGGTTTTCCAGTTTAGACGGCTGCGGCCTCTTTCCGGGCAAAGTAGAGGGCAAGGGCCTCGTCTACAATGCTGTCAAACTCCTTCTGGCTGATGCTGGCAGTAAAGTATTTCTTGTAAATCGCCGGTTTGACTTTGAACGCCGCAGCCGTGGATTTCTTGGGCTTCCGATTAAACTCGCCGGAGAGGATTTGTTCCGCCCGTTCCGGGGTCAGCTTGCCGGTGTATTCCCGCAGCAGGACAGCTTTGCCCTCGTTGACCTTATACTCGCTTTCCGACAAAACGGCCTCCACCATCTGCTGTTCCTCTTGTTCCAGATAGGAGAGCTGAACCGCTGCCGCAATCGTAAATTCTCCATCGTCGATCCTGATTTTCAAGGCAACAGACAATTCATTGATGCGGAGATAATTCGCCACGGCACGGCCTTTCAGGTTGTACTCAGCCCCCACAACATCCCGGCTTTTGGACTTGTGGCAGTCAATGCCACAAGTCTTGTTTTCCCTGATTTCATCAGGGTTTCCCAGTCTTTTCAGTTCCTCAATAATATCGTTCCGGCGACCCTGACAAATCATCTTGGAGTAGCGCAGGGCCAGCACAGCCGCCTTTTCAGAGGGCAGCATTTCGGAGAAGGAGCGTTGCAGGACATTGGTTTCAATAACATAGATCCAGGCGTCGTGATCCGAAAGATTTTCCTTTACGATACAGGGGAGTTCCCGGTGTGCGATAACGGCGGCGTTTTGCCGATTATGCCCTGCCAGCATTTCGTACTCAAATCCATTCTCATCCGGTTCAATCTTTCGGACAATGGCAGGGACCAAAACGCCATTCTCCGAAATACTCTCTACCAGATCGTTGAGCCGGTCGCCCTCATACAGCCGGAAGGGGTGCCCACGAAAACCACGGATGGCCTCCGGTGAGAGTATTTGGAAACCATTATTTGCGGGCTGGGCAGGCTTGTCCTCCGCTGCCGCCGTGTTCTCCACCTTCCGCGCAACCCCCAGAAGGTCGTCCAGAGAACGGATACGGGGATTGATGTTAGGCATACGCAAGCACCTCCTTTGCCAAATTCATATAGGCTGCGGCCGCGGGGCTTTTGGCGTCCAGCTCCATCACGCTGAGTCCCTTGCTGTTAGCGGTCCCCACCTGAACGGTAGCTGGAATCTGACTCTCAAAAATGGGAAGGTGGCCGAACACGGAGCGCACCTGTTCGCTGGTCTGGCGGTACAGGGTTGTCCGCTTGCTGCATTTCGTGAACAGGATGCCGATGATCTCCACCTTGGGATTCAGATTTTGCTTGATTTTGGAGATCGTTTCCGTCAGTTCCTTCAAGCCTACCAAAGCGAACAGCTCCGGGTCAACAGGGATGATAATCTCATCCGCCGCAGTAAAGGCGTTGATGGTGAGCGAACCGAGGGACGGGCCGGTGTCCACCAGGATGTAGTCATAATCCGCCCGGAGAGGCGCCAGCAGCTTGGCAAGGCAATCGTCCTTTCGCTCAATCAACAGGTTCACCTCTGCCACGGTCAGCGTCTTTTTTGACGGAAGCAGGTCCACTTTGCCTATGTTCAGGATGTAACTGGCCTTTTCCGGCAGGGCTTCATCCATGACCAATTTCATCATCAGGCTGGCCGCCGTTTCCTGCAAAGCGGCTGGCGCCACGCCAAAGCTGATCGTCAGGTTGGTTTGGGGGTCGAAGTCCACCGCCAATACCTTTTTACCCAGCTCCGCCAGGGAGTAGGCCAGATTCCGGGTACTGCTGGTCTTTGCCACGCCCCCTTTCTGGTTTGCCATCACGATAATCTTACACACGGATTTTCAACCTCCTACTTTCAGTGGATTTACGCTGTTTCAGCGCATAAAAAAACTTGGACTAAACTCGCACTCCGTTATTGGAGTTCTGACTTTAGTCCAAGTATAGCTGTATCATCCACGTAGGCATCATAGACGTTCAGCCTATGCTGCTGCACAAACTCCCGCAATAGGGATTCCTGGTTCTGGACGCTCTGGGATGGTCCCTCGCTTTCATCCTCCTTCGATAATCTGATGTATAAAGCCGCATGGTAATCCATGGGATTGCTTATCTCTAAGTACATGCTATACCTCCTGAGATAAGCGGCCATTCATCATAAATATTATAATATTTCGCGGCCATATCGTCAAATTTCCGCCGCATTTCGGAGATTTCTCTCTATAAAAAGCCTTAAGGACCGTCTTACCAGCTCCGGCAGCTTTTCTCCTTCTTCTGTGAAAAAACAATGGACAATCGGCACCCGTCCATCCTTTTTCACGGGTATCCCCCCTCTCTGAAATAGTAAAGAATATGCGGCAATTCATGCACACTTGCTTGTCTGCATACAGGAAAGCCATGTCAGGATAACGACATGGTTCAACAATGATTGACAAAGTTTTCCTCCCCTCTTACAATAAAGGTGAGTTGGGAGGTGTTGAAATGCATCCGGGATTAAATAAGTATATGATGCAGCTGCGCATGGAATCTAAAGAGAAGGAAAATCAGGGCAAGCCGCCTATTACCTCTCCCGATGTGGTTCAAACGGCTGATTTTGTGTTTTCTCGAATTCCACATCAAGAGGGTGACAGCGGCCGGCTTTTACTGGCCAAACAAAAAGCGGATCGGAACAAACGGTATCTTGTGAAACACGCTTATACGGACTGTGCCTGCAACGAGTTCATCTATACCAAATTGGCTCAGGTGATGGGATACTCTATGCCGGACGCGGTCTTATTCCAGCTCTCTCCAGGGGAAAAGCGGCCTTATTTCAAAACGGAGTATATTATTGGGGAACGATACTTGAACGTGACCGATCCGGCGCCTACTTATCAAAAAATACGGGAGCAGGCCAAAAATTGGAAACACTATTTTGCTTTCTATGGCTTGTACAGCCTTACAGGCGAGGGAGATGGCGTTGAGATCCTGCTCGCGGATGACGATAGAATCTATCGTGTAGACACAACCGATGCATTTCCTATCAGCAATTTCCAGCTTGACGCAGCCGGCATTCACCAAAACATCAATGGTCTGAATCCGCAGCAAGTTATGAAAGAGAAGATGCTCTCCAGTGATCTGTCCCAAGTTCTCAATTTCTCTTGGTGCGATGCCCATTTGGCAAGCTGCCTGAAGATTTGTCCAGATAGTCTGCCTTATTTCTTAGACCCGTTCGCCCGTATTCAGGATATCCAAAGTGACTATATTGATGATTTTCTGAACACGCTTTGCTATTTCTACCCGGATTTTATTGGAGACTATTTCAAACGCTATATTTCCGCTCTGCAAAAGCAGTGCGCGGAGTATTGGAACGAAAAACGGTGAGGGGACATCCCTCACCGTTTTAACGTACCAGATCATGCTCCAGCTGTTTGACTGAGCAGACCTGAAAGGGCCATTGGGGTTCGTTCCAACGACTCCCGCGATATAACCGGCTGCGGTTCATTACCAGGACTTGCTCAAATACACCGGCATGATAATCCTTCAGAAGTCGTGTCAATCCGGGACGATTCAAGTCATGTCCGGGAAAACCGTCATCCTCATAATATCCTGAAATTGGGAGTCCCTTTTCCGCCGCATAATGTTCAAGTTTCCGCTTTTGCATCTCCAACGCGTCCCGCCGCATTTCAGAATTTCCGCCCCTGTCCACACGGCAATAAACTGCTGTACGTTTCCCCTGCATAAAATTCACCTCTTTTCTATTGTCCCACAGGGTCAGAGCAAAATTTGCCGCAAAAAATCACCGCATTTCAATAAGTCCATCCAGGAACCGTTCGAAATCCGGTGACAGTTGAATATTCAGTTCATAATCCTGCCGTACTTCGATCCGCTTCACAACGATAGCCAGCAGCATTTTTTGCTCCTCCAGCGTTCCGCTGCAGAAAATCTGGTTCAGTCCGCAGTATTTCCGCTGCTTGATCTCAATCTCCCGGCGCAGTTGTTCTCCATTTTGGAGCCTGGCCTCCAACTCATACAGCCTCTCTCTGGTCTTGTCAATTTCTGCTTCTGTTCCTTGTAAAAGTTCCTCCCACCCATCATACAACCGGATGTTCACCTGGATATTTCTGACCACATCCTCATCTTCTAATTCCATATCATCTGGATCTGTGATCGGAGGCATCCCCGGATCGCCCGAGCTACCTCCCCACGCAGGGTCTCCCGGTCCCACTCCCTCTCGGATAAATGCTGCTGCGCCGCCTGATAGGTCTCCCGCCGCTCCTGAAGTACGATTTGATATTTATACTCCAAAATGGTCTCTGCAGGCAGTGCCTCCAGCTGCTCTAGCAAGGCGGAAATTGCAGTTTTGACCGCCGCTTCTATACGCTCTGCGTGGTAGGTTCGTGGGCCATCGCATGCTGTTGGTTCCCCTTCCACACTGGCATTGCAGCGATAAAGCCGTACATCCCGGCGATAGAGGGAACCATCCCGCTTACGGCGGTACTCCTTCCGATGGATGGTGCTGTTCATGCGAGCGCCGCAGTGGCCGCAATAGGTCAGGCCGCTCAGCAAAGCTTTTCCGTGTTTGGGGGCAGAAATGGTACTCATATTATTCTCCTTTCGGTTCCGGCTTTCTTTCAATTCCTGTACCTGGGAAAAAATCGCATCCTCCACGATCTGCAGGTGTGGCAGCCTCGGGGACTCCGTGCCGCCTTTCTGCAGATAGCCCAGATATAATCTGTTGGACAATATATGGGAGATGGAGCCCTGATTCCACCGCTTTCCTTTGCGGGTCGTGATATTTTGACTATTTAGGTATTTGGCAATACGATAACTGCCCAGTCCTTCCCGAGCTGCCTTGTCAAAAATGATTCCCCCCCCCCGGGCCTCTTTCTCGCAGATCTGAAGCTCATACAGCGCCTGTTTCTTTTTGTTCAACCGTTTTCCCCGCACCAAACGGTATCCATAGGGGCACTGTCCCCCGGTAAAACAGCCTTCTTCTGTCAGTTGCCGGATTCGGGTACGGGTGCGTTCCGAGATTTTCTCGCTTTCTCCGGCCGCCTGCCAATAGCGGATATAGTTGGTCAGCTTGTCTACATGGTTGTCGAATCGCTGCTCGCCCTCACAGACGCTCCAGACAGAAACACCGTTGCGCACCAACCACTCCACCACAAAGGGCGTCTCATCGTCCCGACGTCCGATGCGGTCAAACATGTAGACCTACAGGATATCAAATTTCCCCGCTATGGCATCCTCACGGATCTCCATGACTGCATCCCGCTGCTGCATAGTCAGCTTATAGCCGGAGACACCCTTTTCAGAAAATTCCCTCAAAATCTCCCAGCCGCACTCCTAAGCAAAGGTCTGGCAGGCAATTCTCTGCATAGGAATATCATTCTTTTCCACCTGTCCTCGGTCAGACACACGATAGAGGCAATAAACCCGGTTCATAGCGATGCTCCTTTCTGTTTGATGCCTCTATCCTAAATCGGCCGCTTCCATTTGAACAGGCGCCGCAGGTTGCTGGATCAGTGCAGTGCAAACATAGTGCCAGATGCTGGTCTCCTTGGGCGTCACAGAAAAAGAAATGTTCACCTTGCGCTCCGCCGTTTCCATGGTCAGACTTTGCTTGCTCGGATCATATTTCATAGGAATACCTCCTTAATTATACTATTGTGGCATGATAAAAGCCGCCCCGTACAGGCGGCTAAATTCTTTTCATTAAATTGGGGATGCGAATCGCTTGGGAGTCCAAATGAATGGCACCCCCAAATGTCGAACATCCGCTATTAGGCACGATAAGGCATTTTAATTGATGAAATAAGCAATATATGGTATAATAAACCAAATCAATTGAAATGAGAGATATAAGCCCTTCGTTCATCATCTCTCTGCTACAGGTAACTGCCGTGCTGAACGGGAAGCGTGCCATGGCTTCCAGTGGAGGCTATCATCTGTGACCGCCAACAGGAGTATCATAACGCCATCAACGCCTCCAACGATACGGGAAAGTCCACGGTATTTATCGAGCTCATGCTCTCATCCATCAAAGTATCGCTCACACAGGTTATCAGTGCGAGTGATGAAATGATCGATGGAAAGGTGGTCAAGGCTGCCCTCCGCCGGAAGAAAATTGAGGAACATCTCAAACCCTACAACTATATCATGAACGCCGATGTGCGGGAACTGTGCGGGGTGTCGGCAGCAACAGCAAATCAGATACTTGCTGGGTTAGTTGGAGAAAGCAAGTTATCTAAATATTACAAGCAAGGACATTGGGCATATGTATCAAATTATATCAACTAAAGAAAAGTACTAAAATAGATAGACGGAGGGTTCACATGGTTTTGAGAAATATTTCAATAAAAAACTACGGTCCAATTGACGATCTTTCTTATACATTTAGGTTTGATGAAACAGGGAAGCCTATCCCCCTCGTTTTAATTGGGAAAAACGGCTGTGGAAAAACATTACTATTTTCGGCAATCATTGATATGATGGTCGAAGCAAAACGCAAACTCTATCCGAATGGCATTTTAGAAGTTGTAGGTACCAACTATTATAAAATTGGAAATCATAGTTATATCAAAGTAGGCACAAATACTTCTTCGGTAAAAATTGAATACGGAACACATTTAAAATGTATCAAATATGTAGATGTAATGTCCCGAAATCCAGCTGAATCAATCTCCAATAGAGAAATAGAGGATTCTCAAATAATTAATAACAAAAAATTTAAAGAATCTGGTTTTTATAAGAATACAGATCTACAGAATTTTGCATTACCGGAATTTGAGTCCAGTATCAAGTTGTTTTTCCCATTTGACCGATACTACAAGCCAATGTGGTACAATCCCGATAACTATAACAAAACAAACATTTCTGCGCCAAATAATGTAGGTTATTCGACTACAAATATAATAAAAAATGATATTTTAGAAAATATAAAGGATTGGCTAAGAACCGTATATTTACAATCACAGATATTGAATTTGCAGATTCCAGATGATGAAAAATTTCCTGCTGCGGTTCGTGGCCGAGTTGTTCCCGTACGACAAGACACCAAACTGCAAGGTCATCTAAAAGCAATCCTTTCAATAATTAAAGGAGATGGCCAATATGATGTTGCAAATCCCGCACGTAACCATAAAATGCTTGGCCTAAATGGCCCTAGCATACATTGTACAGATATATCCCAATTGTCTGCTGGTGAAACTAATTTATACGCAATTGCTGCCTCAATTATAAAAGAATGGGACATATTCCATGGCAATGATAATATAGAATTATCAGAAATTACGGGGTGCGTACTTATTGATGAGGCCGATGTCAATCTTCATATTGATTTTGCATACAGAGCTTTGCCAAAGCTTATGAAATTATTTCCGAAAATTCAGTTCATACTAAGTACACATTCGCCCTTCCTTTTGGCGGGATTGAAAAAAGAATATGGCGAAAATATAGATTTCCTTTCACTTCCTGATGGAACTTTAATTCATGACTTAAATTCTTTTTCTGAAATTATAATGGCATATGAAGTCTTTAGTTCAGAAACAGAGAGCCTTATACAGCAAGTTGAGTCACTACGGGCAGAATATCAACGAATCAAATCACTAAATAATAAAGTCATCATTTTTACAGAAGGAAAAACCGATGTCAAATACTTAAAACTGGCATTGCAAAAACTTCAAGGATATAAAGATATTTCTTCTAGGATTGAGTTTTATGATATTGAGCATGCAAAAAATACAGGAGATGGAGAATTAGCGAAAATATTTGATTACTTGCAAAAAGGAAATGATACCAACATAAAAATATGTATGTTTGATCGAGACAATCCAACATATATATTCTCTGATACTTTTTTGAGAGGAAATAATCAAGTCTACAAATTCAATTTATGTACTCCCCAACATCGTAGTAAAACAGATTTAATTTCGGTTGAACATTGTCTAACAGATTCAGAATTAAAAACCGTTGATGCAAACGGTCGACGCATTTTTTTGGCTGGCGAGTTTAGCAAGATTACGAGGATTACTGCGGATGAGCAGTATGTTTGCCATCACAAAATTGGTTCTAATCCTTTGGAAATTCTTGATGGTTCAAATGACAAAAAAGTTTATAAAATTTCTGCTAATGACGAGTCGAATTATGCACTTACAAAAGACGATTTTGTTCAACATATTATTGACAACGACCCTGGTTTTGATAAGTTTTCTTTTGATGGATTCCGACCCACATTAGATACAATTAAAGCAATTATTCAAGATGCCGAAAGAATGAATACAGTTTCTTGATGAATGGCCGCTTATCTTCCTAAAATTTTTCCACTTACAATAATCGCGATGCTACCACAGCTACATACGAAGCCCGGAAAGCCTTATTCCACAAGGCTTTCCGGGCTTCGTTTACATTAGCGGCGTCGCGATACATAGCTCCTGGAAATATCCAATTTTTTTGCCACCTCCCGCTGTGGCAGCGGTCTGAGGTTGTACAAGCCATAGCGATAGGAAAGAATTTTTTGTTCCCGCGGTTCGAGGTTGGTTTCCAAAAAATGGTAAAGTTTTTGTGACTGGATACTCAAATCAATGCTTTCCACAATATTCTCGTCACTTTGTACAATGTCCATCAGGGTGATCGAATTTCCATCCTTATCCATGTCAATCGGGTCGTTGATGGAAACATCCTGCATCGTCTTTTTCTTTTGCCTGAAATACATCAGGATTTCATTTTCAATACATCTGCTTGCATAGGTCGCAAATTTTGTTCCCTTGCTGCTATTGAAGGTAGAAGCTGCTTTGATCAGCCCAATCGTTCCAATCGAAATCAAATCCTCCTGGTCACGGTAGCTGGCATAGTACTTCTTGATGATATGTGCCACCAGCCGCAGATTGTGCTCAATCAGCTCATTCTTTGCCTCTTCATCCCCTTGCTTGATTCGCCTAAGACACTCCTGCTCCTCCTCCTTGCTCAGCGGCTGCGGAAAACAACTGCTTCCGGTCACATGCAGTGCAAGATAAATCATGTTGCACAAAGCGGTCAGTACCATTGCAGTATACATCGTTCATCCCTCCAAAATCATTTGATAAAAAAGCTCTCCTTTCAAGATATGCCCAAAAGTTTGCTGATTTGTTTGTCCATTACATAAAATGTCAGCTTTTTGTCTGTTTGTGGTGAATCTTTCCTTCCTTCCTTCTTTCCTTCCTTCTTTCCTCCTATTTCAGTATTGTTCAACCAGTAAATATTGCACCATTCGGCACAATTGAAGATCTATGCTGTCAGGAAAGCCACAATCACGCAGGAATCTTTTTTC
>OLVZ01003484.1_pt1 | contig 10238 bp, 6 predicted proteins | sample 1673341 | NCBI WGS metagenome assembly OLVZ01 (sample SAMEA3178944, study PRJEB25190) | human gut metagenome | biome: human gut; feature: human-associated habitat; material: faeces | place: Austria | collected 2013
GTGGAAGCGTGTGCCCGTCATTGCGATCTTGTTTCCATCAACTATTATGCGCGTTGGCAACCGGAAACCGATTTTCTGGCAAACCTGAAAACCTGGTGTGGAGCGAAACCTTTTTTAGTTTCGGAATTCTATACGAAAGCAGAAGATGCCAGTTATCAGGGAACTGGATATGCCAATACCGAAGGAGGTGGATGGCTGTTGCATACACAAAAAAATAGAGGTGAGTTTTATCAGAACTTTTGTCTTCGTTTGCTGGAAACCCGAAACTGTGTGGGCTGGGTACACTTTGAGTATAATGACGGCTACGATTCTGATGGAAAAGCTTCCAATAAAGGAGTGGTGTCCATCGAATATGAACCTTATGGATCTTTCCTGTCGCAGATGCGGCAGTTGAATCTTGCAGTTTATTCATTGATCGATTATTATGATAAAAAATCGGTTCAATAGATTAATGGAAACTTTAAAAAGACAAATTGAATATTTAGAATTAAAATAGTTATGACCATGAAGAAGTTTAGTTTATTGGCAATCCTTTTAGGATTTAATATAGCTTTGGGAGCATGTTCCGATGATGATGCCGCTCCTGTAGTACAAGATGAAATCTTTCAACTTCCGGAAAAAGCTTATGTGCTGGCGGAGCAATCCAGACGGGCTATTGTCATCAGAGATGCGGAAACGCATCGCAATATTTGGAGTTGGGATCCTTATACTGCCTGTGTGCCTGCTGCCCAACAGGGTTGGTTTGTCAATCCGAGCGAAGTAAAACCGGTTTTCAATAGACGCTATATTTTAATGACTGCCTCCGGCGGAGCTGTGGCTTTAATCCGTTTGTCGGATCATAAATTAATGTTCTATGCAAATTGCGGACAGAATCCTCACTCCGCGGAGGTATTACCCGATGGAAATATTGTGACGGCAGAATCAAAATCCGGTGAAATCAATACCTTTGTGGTTGACACGGTTAAGGTATTGGGAGCAAAGGCTAATACGGTGAAATTGGGTAATGCGCATAATGTAGTCTGGGATAAGAAGAGATCATATCTTTATGCAACAGCTACCATGACGGGAGGAGTGACTGCATTATTCCGTTTTAAGTATGATGGTAACCGGAGTAATCCGAAGCTGACCAATCAGACTCGTATCTATACATTCAGCAATGAATCGGGCGGGCATGATTTATTTCCGGTATATGGCGAAGAAGATAAATTATGGCTTACTGCGGCTTCGGCTGTTTATAAGTTTGATCTGACTGGTGTTACGGATGCCACGACCAATGAGTCGGCCGAACCGACCTGTGAGAAAGTGTATAGCATAGCCGATATAAAAAGTATCTGCAACGGACCGGATGGAATCCTGATGTTGAAACCGACTGAAGAGTGGTGGGCGGAAGGACTTGTAAATGAGAAGGGAGAAGAACTTTTCAAAATGGATGGAGCCAAGATTTATAAAGGCCGTTGGATGATAGACAATACCTTCAGTTATCCGGAAAAGCATGATTTCGTGTTGGGTGAGGACTGATTAAGTATCACGGAAGATTGATAGAGTATATAAGTTGAATAATTAAGTTTGGAACAATGAGGAAGCTTCTTCTATTTTTATTGGTATCTATCGCATTGCCGGCTTTGGCGCAGAATGGAAAGAAAGTGTATGCCGACTTTCACGGTGTACGCTATACCCGGCAGCATGACGGAAAGTTGGGTCGTTGGGAGATGTATGCCAATACGGAGAAATCAAGTACCGGAAGAAAGTCGCTGTGTTATAATGCCGACCTGATAGACAGTGAAGGGCGGCATGAAATAGCGGCAGTGGCTTATCCGCAAGTCGGAATGCAGTCCAATCTCGATCCCGATTATATCGAATATCAGATTTTGTCTGCGAAAGCAGCCAAGATAGATGGATTCTTTATTGAATGGGGATTCAAGCCTCACGAAAATGACATCTTGTTGCGTGAGATGCAGAAAGTGGCGGCGAAGTATGACTTTGAGATTGGGGTAAACTGGTGTGACGGTTGGTTGTATTATGACTGGATTACTAAACTTTATCCGGAAATCAATACCCGTGAGGCAAAGACTGAATACATGGCTAAATGTTACCAATATTTGGTAGATAGCGTCTTTACTGTTCCTACAGCTCCTATGGTGAAGGGAATGCCTGTTTTTTATCATTTCGGTCCCGGAGCGAAGGTGGATGAATATAAGAAAGTATTATCACTGGCGAAGTTACCGCAAGGAATGAAGCAACCGGTTGCTTTACGCCGTTGGGCGGATTGGGGAAAACTGGAAAACGATAAATATATCCCCGTCACTCGTAGCGATGAAATGGATGCTTGGAAAGAAGTGGGAGAAATTCCGACTGCATGGCTTCCTGCCCGTGTCCGTACAAGAGATCAGGCACATGCCGAATGGGATAATTACGCCACACAGGATGATGTTATCGAGTTTATGAAACCTTTCCGCGATTCTATCTGGCATAGTAACAATCCTGCATATACAATAAAGTCGGGATTTGCCATGCCGGGGATGGATAACCGGGGGTGTGCAGGCTGGGGACGCGGACACTTCTATTATATTCCTCGCAACAATGGAGAAACCTACCAAAGTATGTGGAAGTTCTGTATGGCGGAGAAAGACAGCTTGGATATGATGTTTATTGCTTCGTGGAGCGACTATACCGAAGGACACGAAATAGAGCCAACCATTGAAAACGGCGACCGCGAATTGCGTACTACTTTAAAATATGCGGCAGAGTTCAAAGGTGAACAGGCGGATGAACGTGGATTAACCTTGCCTTTGATGCTTTTCCGTTTGCGAAAAGAAGCCCGTTTCTTGGAAAAGACAAAGATGGACGTATCCGGTTGTCATCGTTCCCTCGATAAAGCAGCATTGTTAATCAGCCAGGGACGTTATCCGGTGGCGATAGGTTTGTTGTCGCAAATAGAAAATGATGTCAAGACGGCAAAGTCGGCTTTAACGGTTGAGATGATGCGTTTGCGTGAGTCGGACATGAAGATTCAGGGAAAGCGGAAATCCGGTGGCTACAGTGCCGAAGAGACTCTCTCTATCTCTTTGCCTAAAGAGTTGGTTTCCAAACTACAAATGAATAACTATGTAGGATATCTCTATTTTGAGTATCTGGACAAAGGAAATGAATCTCTTTTTATACGTTCGTCTACGCTGCGTGAACCGAAAGAGCCGTTTAAAATTGTATCCCGGATACGTACCGACAATACGGGCGAGTGGAAAAGCGCAAAAGTAGAATTGTATAAGGATAATATCGTGAATGGATTCAATATGCCTACTTTTTATTTAAAAGGAAATGTCGTAGTCCGTAATTTGTCATTGGGTTATACGATCTACACAGTCAAATAAATGCATGGATGAAGAGCTTAAATAATTGGTTATTAGTTTTATCGGTACTATCCTGCTTCGGCTGTTCCTCTCCGGTTCATGAAGATGGCAGAGGATGTGCTTTCGTATCTGACAGTATTCAATATCGGGTTGAGTTTATGTCGGCGGGATGCGTACGGATTTTGTCTTTTCCCCAAGGTGATACGTTGATAACAAAAAGATTGGTGGTCGATGCGGAAAAGCCGGCTTTCAAAGACTATAAATGGGAAGATACGGGACAGAAGCTGTTCTTTCGCACCCGTGAACTTTCCGTAGCTTTTGATAAGGCAGATGCGGCTTTCACTTTTCAGGAAATATCCACAGGTAAGTTGTTACTAAAAGAGAAAGGGGATGGAAAGGCACGGAACTTTAAACGTTCGGTTGCCGGAGGTGAACAATGTCTCGAAGTCACTCAATGCTTTGTTCCTACCGAGGATGAGGCTATTTACGGGTTGGGACAGTATCAGAACGGAATCATGAACTATCGGGGGAAATCCGTACTTCTGTTGCAGGCCAATATGGATATTGTCAATCCGTTCCTTATTTCGACCAACGGATACGGTGTCTTATGGGATAATTATTCTTCTACGAAGTTTGAAGATACGAAGGAGGGCTACTCGTTTACTTCCGAAGTAGGTGATGCTTCCGACTATTATTTTGTCTATGGCAAGGATATGGACGAAGTTGTTGCCGGTTATCGGGAATTGACGGGGGACGTGCCGATGTTTGGAAAATGGGTATATGGCTTCTGGCAGTCCAAAGAGCGTTATAAGTCGTTCGATGAATTGAAGGCAGTCGTTAAAGAATACCGTAAACGGGGAATTCCGTTGGATAACATTGTGCAGGACTGGGAATATTGGGGAGACAAACCTCATTGGAACAGCCTGACTTTCCATCCGGCAAACTTTAATCATCCCCGTCAGGTTATTGATGAACTGCATCAACAGGACCATGTTCATTTTATGCTTTCCGTATGGCCCGGATTCGGACCGGAAACGGCTGTCTATCAGTCATTGGATTCTATCGGTGCATTGTTTAGTGAACCTACATGGGCAGGCTATAAGGTTTTTGATGCCTATAATCCTGTTGCACGGGATATCTTCTGGCAATACCTCAAGAAAGGGCTCTATGATATGGGCGTGGATGCCTGGTGGATGGATGCAACGGAACCTTCTTTCCGGGACGGATTCACACAGTTGAAACAGGAAGAAAAGACCAAATCGGCAGGTAATACTTATCTGGGTAGCTTCCACCGTTATCTGAACACCTATTCTTTAGAGATGCTGAAAGATTTCTATCAACGCCTGCGAGCCGAAAGCGATCAGAAACGAATATTTATCCTGACTCGTTCCGCCTTTGCCTCGCAACAACATTATGGTACGGCTGTATGGTCGGGTGACGTTTCGGCTTCATGGGAGAATATGCACAAACAACTGGTTGCCGGCTTAAACTTGTCTATGTCCGGTATTCCGTATTGGACTTCCGATACGGGAGGATTCTTCGTCACAGAACGGGATGCGAAATATCCCGACGGACTGAAAAGTAATGATTATAAAGAGTTGTATTCCCGTTGGTTCCAGTTTAGCGCATTTACTCCTATCTTCCGTGCTCACGGTACGAACGTGCCGCGTGAAATTTGGCAATTCGGTGAAAAGGGGACATTATTTTATGATAATCAGGTGAAATATATCCATCTGCGCTACCGTCTGTTGCCTTACATTTACTCAATGTCTCATCAGGTAACCGCCAATAATTATACCATGTTGAGAGGCTTGGCAATGGATTTCACAACAGATACCCGGACTTTTGATATTGATAATGCCTATATGTTCGGTACTTCCTTATTGGTGCGTCCGGTATTTCGTCCGCAATCGGAAGAAAAGAACATCAGCATTTATCTGCCGGAACACAGCGGTAAATATTGGTATGACTTCTGGACCGGAGAAGCTTTTGAAGGAGGAAGAGAACAAATGCAGACAAGTATCCTCGATATACTTCCGCTCTATGTGAAGGCAGGTTCTATCTTGCCTTTGGCAGAAGTAAAACAATATGCGATGGAATATCCCGACCGTGAATTGGAACTGCGTATCTATGGAGGAGCGGACGCTTCTTTTTTATGGTATGAGGATGAAGGTGATTCCTACCGCTATGAAGAGGGTGTATGTTCGAAAGTGCCGGTGCAATGGAAAGATTCGGAACGGACATTGACTATTGGCCTGCGTGAGGGAACTTATCCCGGTATGCCGGAACAAATAAAAGTGCATATGAAATTATATCTGCCTGAAGGTGCTGCTTTTGAGAGTAAAGAGTGTGTCTACACAGGTAGAGAGGTAAAAATAAAGTTTTAATTAGATGCATATATCGATTATGAAGAAGTTTTTCTATATCTTTATTCTATTGCTTATTGTGGGATGGGCGCAGGCGCAACAACGCGTGGTATACACAATCAACGACGGATGGAAATTTACAAAAGGATCTCCGTTTGAAGCGCAGCTGGCCGGCTGTGACGACTCTTCTTGGGAGACGGTCAATATTCCTCATACATGGAATGATAAAGATGCCGACGACGAAACTCCGGGATTTTATCGGGGGCCGGCTTGGTATCGGAAACAATTATTTGTAGACAAAAGCCAGGAAGGACGTCAGGCAGTAATCTATTTTGAAGGAGCCAATCAGGAAGTGCAATGCTATCTGAACGGTCAGTTCGTGGGAGAGCACAAAGGAGGGTATACCCGTTTCTGTTTTGACATTACTTCCCATTTGCGTTATGGACAGGAAAACCTGTTTGCCATTTATGTGAACAATGTCTATAACCCGAATATCCCGCCTCTGTCTGCCGATTTTACTTTCTTTGGCGGTATCTACCGGGATGTCTATCTGCAGTTTATGAATCCGGTGCACATTGCAACGAATGATTATGCTTCGTCAGGAGTTTATATCCGTACACCCGAAGTGAACAACTCCGCAGCCTCGGTAGAAATCACTACATTACTGACGAATAATACACTCCAACCTGCTGAAATCAGAGTGGAAAATGTAATCTGCGATGCGGATGGCAGGGAAGTGAAAAAGACTCATGCGGAAGTAAAGCTGGCATCCGGCGAAACAAAGACGGACATCTCTAAAAAGATAAAAATTGATTCTCCCCGTTTGTGGGATATAGACGATCCCTATCGGTATATGGTATATACGCGTATTCTTGATAAGAAAAAGGGCGCTTTACTGGATGAAGTGGTGAATCCGTTAGGTTTGCGCTGGTTCAAGTTTGATTCGGAAAAAGGCTTTTTCCTGAATGGCAAAGGACGTAAACTGATCGGAACTGCCCGGCATCAGGATTATTTTCAGAAAGGAAATGCCTTGCGCGACGAGTTGCATGTACAGGATGTATTGCTGTTGAAAGAGATGGGAGGGAACTTCCTGCGTGTGTCACATTATCCCCAAGATCCTGTAATCATGGAAATGTGCGATAAACTGGGTATTGTGACTTCGGTTGAAATCCCCGTTGTCAATGCTGTTACGGAAACCGAAGAGTTTCTGCAGAACTCCGTTGAGATGGCTAAAGAAATGGTGCGTCAGGACTTCAACCGCCCTTCTGTTATGATTTGGGGTTATATGAATGAGATTTTCCTGCGTCGCCCTTATACCGAAGGCAAGCAATTGGAAAATTATTACCGCTTTACTGAAAAAGTAGCCCGTGCCTTGGAGGCGACCATCCGAGAAGAAGATCCTTCAAGATATACCATGATGGCTTATCATAATATGCCTCAATATTACGAAGACGCCCATCTGACCGAGATACCGATGATTCAGGGATGGAACCTGTATCAAGGCTGGTATGAACCGGATATCAATGAGTTTCAGCGTTTGCTCGATCGTGCCCATAAGGTATACAAAGGAAAAGTACTGATGGTTACGGAATATGGACCGGGAGTAGATCCGAGACTTCATTCCTACCAGTCGGAACGTTTCGACTTCTCACAGGAATACGGTCTGGTATATCATAAACATTATCTCCGTGAAATGATGAAACGTCCGTTTATAGCCGGTTCCAGTCTGTGGAATCTGAATGATTTTTATTCCGAATCCCGTGTAGATGCTGTTCCTCATGTAAACAATAAAGGAGTTGTCGGATTAGACAGGGAGAAGAAAGATGCCTATTGGTTCTATAAGACAGCTTTGTCACGTCGTCCGATACTTGTTATAGGTAATCGGGAGTGGAAAAGCCGTGGAGGAGTGGTGAATACTGCACAGAAAGAGTGTATTCAGTCTGTCCCTGTATTCTCTAATGCGGAAGAAGTTGAGCTGTTTGTGAACAACAAGAGTCTGGGAAAGAAAAAGGTAGAAGATAATTATGCTTTGTTCGACGTGCCGTTCGTTGGTGGAGAGAATCTGCTGGAAGCTGTTGCTGTGGCTAGTGGTCATAAATTGCGTGATATGCTCCGGATTCAGTTCCAATTGGTAGGTTCACAATTGAAAGATGAAGCTGTGTCATTCACGGAAATCAATGTAATGTTAGGTTCTTCAAGATATTTTGAAGACCGTTCGGCAAATGTAGCATGGATTCCCGAACAGGAGTATAAGCCCGGTAGCTGGGGATTTGTCGGCGGAACTTCTTATCGCCGCAAAACAGGGTTCGGCAGTATGCTTGGCTCGGATATTGATATTCACGGAACAGACATGAATCCGGTTTTCCAGACCCAACGTGTCGGAATAAAATCTTTTAAAGCTGATGTACCGGATGGAGAATATTCCGTATATTTGTACTGGGCAGAACTGGAGTCGGACAAAGAGCGGGAAGCATTGGTTTATAACTTGGGAGCTGACTCGGAACAGACATTTGCCGGAAACCGCAGCTTCGGAATTTCAATCAATGGAACAACCGTTTCTGATGATTTTAACGTAGCCCGCGATTACGGATATGCCCGTGCTGTTATCAAGAAGTTTGTGATAACAGTGAAGGATGGAAAAGGATTGAGTGTCGATTTCCATAAAAAGGAGGGAGAACCAATTCTGAATGCTATCCGTATTTATAGAAACTATTAATTATAAATGCTATCAATATGCTTAGGTCTATTTATTTACTGTCTTTTCTCCTCCTGCAATCCTTGTTTGCTTTTGCCGGGAATGTAAAGGAGAGTGTTCCGTCCTCTTTTGATTTGTATGTATGCATCGGACAATCCAACATGGCGGGGCGTGCAACATTAACTCCGGAAGTCATGGATACCCTTCAAAATGTGTATCTGTTGAATGATAAGGGGAATTTTGAACCGGCAGTAAATCCCCTCAATCGTTATTCAACAGTCCGGAAAGATTTGTCTATGCAACGCTTGGGACCAGCTTATGGTTTTGCCAAAGAATTGACGCGGAAAACGAAACGCCCTATCGGACTGGTAGTAAATGCACGTGGTGGTTCTTCTATCAACTCTTGGCTAAAAGGAAGTAAAGACGGATATTATGAAGAAGCACTCTCCCGGATTCGGATTGCGATGAAACAGGGAGGTGCTTTAAAAGCAATCCTTTGGCATCAGGGAGAAGCCGACTGCTCCAATCCGGAAGCGTATAAACAAAAACTGATTTCTTTGGTGAAAGACCTGCGGGAAGATTTGAATCTGCCGGAACTGCCGATTGTTGTAGGACAGATTTCTCAATGGAACTGGACGAAAAGAGAAGCAGGTACAGTCCCCTTTAATCAGATGATTAAAAAAGTTTCTTCTTTTATTCCCCATTCCGATTGGGTATCATCGAAAGGATTGGGATGGTATAAAGATGAGAAGGACCCTCATTTTAATACGGAAGCACAATTGTTATTAGGGAAACGTTATGCAAAAAAGGTACTGAAGTTCTATAAGCATCCATAGAATACCCTTTTTCGAAAGAATACAAAAGCCGGCTGATTCCTCATGAATCAGCCGGCTTTTGTATGGTGAATAACTAAATACTGCCTTGTTGATAGAAAATGACTATATGTAGTTAATTATCTTGTTATAAACAAATTAACCTGTTAATAACTTTGTTAATATCCTTGTTGATAACTGAAATGAGGTTGTGAATAAAGTCTGTAGAGAAGAGTCGTCATAAAAAAGAAGAACCGCATTTTGCGATTCTTCTTTTCTTTAGTTGCGGAGATCCGACTCGAACGAATGACCTTTGGGTTATGAGCCCAACGAGCTACCAACTGCTCCACTCCGCGATGTTTAACGGGTGCAAAGGTACGGCTTTTTTTGAAACAAACAAATATATTGCTGAATATTTTTCGAATAAATCTTCACTTTTTTCTTATTAGGTTGAGAATGAGCGAAATAATGATGAAACTTTTTCTTAGCACCTATTAATATACAAATGTTAATATTCTCTCTATTTTCTTGTATGGTCTAAAGAAAAGAATTACTTTTGCTCAAAATATTCAGCAATGTGCAATTTGTAACCTATGACCGTATCCAAGACAAAAGCCAAATTAGTAGATGTAGCCCGTCAGCTTTTTGCGAAGATGGGAGTAGAAAACACAACTATGAACGATATCGCTCTTGCTTCTAAAAAAGGTAGACGAACACTCTATACTTATTTCAAAAGCAAGGACGAAATTTATTTGGCTGTTGTGGAGTCGGAGCTTTTCTTAACTGGGGATTGATGAAGGATCTGTTTGTCCCTTTCAGCGAGCAGAAGATGAAGATGCAGGTAGGGAATAAATACGTTATCCATGCCCATATTGATGATGAAAGTTTCCGGATCGTAGCTTCGGCCAAAGTAGACCGTTACTTATCTAAAGAGAAAGCTTCTTATCAGCCTGGTGAAGAAGTGAACATCCTTATCTGGCAGAAGACAGACCTCGGGTTTAAGGCTATTATTGAGAAT
>OLVZ01003486.1_pt1 | contig 10229 bp, 7 predicted proteins | sample 1673341 | NCBI WGS metagenome assembly OLVZ01 (sample SAMEA3178944, study PRJEB25190) | human gut metagenome | biome: human gut; feature: human-associated habitat; material: faeces | place: Austria | collected 2013
TTCAGGAATCCCTGGATTCAGGCATGAATGACCATATTTCCAAGCCGATTAACATGGAGGAATTAATCGATACTATCACTAAATACATTAAACACGATTAGGAAAACAAAGAAGTTAATTCTGATGAAAAGTTTGCACTGGTCTTGCACTGACTTTTCTCTTTTGATGTGATATTATTATAATCGCCAGAAAAGCAATGAGGGTCTACGGAGTTTTCCGTAGGCTCTTTTTTCTTGGCCGGATGCGTCTTTCATCCTTTCACGCATCCGTACATACGAAAGGAGGATTTTTTTTGTGAAAATCTTAGAAAACAATAACAAATCAAACAGCTTAGAAGAAAACTTAATTTTGGTTGAAACTATTCCGATAAAAGAATATACTTATAATAGGTTTGTTGTATCGTTTGGAGGAAAATTATGGATTATATAACAACGATCGAAATGTCAAAAATATGGGGAATTTCATCTAGAAGAATTTCTCTTTTATGTAGCCAGGGAAGAGTGCCTGGAGCAGAGAAAAAGGGAAAGACTTGGCTAATACCAAAAGATGCGGTAAAGCCAACAGATCCTCGAAAGAAAAATAGATGACGTATTGGAGATTATAATGCTTATGGGAAGACCAGAACATTGGTATATTTTAACAACTGTAGCAAGAATTCCCTCACCTCTATTGCAAATTCTGCTCGAACGGTACGCCTATTCTGAAATTAGCGGTACATCCATTCTGATTTAGCGGTATGCGTTTTCTGCTCAAAGCGGTACGTTTTTCCTTTATTATTGTGATGTAACTATTATTCATCACAGTGCAAAGGAGGAACTATTATGCACGACTACAATACTATTCTTGGAGTCATAGAACTTCGGCTCAGTAAAGTCAGTTATGACTCTGTACAAAAACGTTACCGGATCGGACGGAGCGGGATTGCATTGATCATGAACCGCTACAAGGATTCAGGCTTATCATTGGATGATCTTCGACAAATGCCAGCCTCAAAGGTGGTTGATCTCATCTATCCAAAAGAAAACCTTCGACATAAGGATATTCCACTGCCTGATTTTGAAAAAATACATGAGCAGATGATCCAAATGGGAAAACATGCCGACTTGAGCTTTCTATGGATTGATTATAAAAAAGAGCATCCCAACGGTTACCAGCTTGCTCAGTTTTATAAGCTGTATCGTGATTTTATGGTAGATACTTATGGTACTTCAAAAACATCTATGCCTGTGGAACGGATCCCTGGTGAAAAGATGTATATTGACTGGGTAGGCGACCAGCCGGAACTGCTATTGGATACAACAACTGGCGAACTTCGGAAAGTTCACATTTTTACAACTACACTTGGTTTTAGCAGCCTTGTTTATGCAGAGATCTTTCCGGATGAAAAACTTCCACATTTTATTACCGGCACAGTACATGCACTGTCTTATTATGGGGCAGTTCCTAAATATCTTGTCCCGGACAATCTGAGAACAGCTGTTACCAGGCATAGTAAAGATGAACTTGTGCTGCAGTCAGCTTTTTCAGATCTGGAAACTTTTTATGATACGATCATTCTGCCGCCACCACCAAGGAAACCGAAAGGCAAACCAACAGTTGAAAATCATGTGCGTTTCTTGGAGACGCATCTGGTAGAAGAATTAAAGAAAGATACTTATACCTCTCTGGAAGCTCTGAATGCTGCGGTCAAAAAGATCGTAGCGGACATCAACCAGCGTCCTTTCCAGAAAAAATCTGACATTCGGAAATCCCGCATGAATGGATTCGAAAAGTACGACAAACCGCGTATGAACCAGCTTCCAGGCGAAAGTTATACACTTTGTGATTATAAATACTTTCTTAAAGTTCCAGATAATTACCACCTTGAGTATGATGCCCACTACTATTCTGTATTGTATACCTACAAAGGGAAGTCTGCAATTCTTAAGGCTACAATGACGGAGATACGGATCTGTGATGAGTATAACCGGCTGATCTGCCGCCATCCAAGATCTTACCGTGATTTTCCTCTTTACATTACAGATGACAATCATATGCCTCCAGAACACCTGTATTACAAAGAAGTGAATGCACATGACGGAGCTTATTACAGACGATGGGCATCTGTTTATGGAGAATCTATGGTAACTCTTATTGACAGGATACTCCGCAGTTCCAAGCATGAGGAACAGGCATACAACAGCTGTGCCGGTGTACTCATGTTCCTCACAGGCTGGTTCAGGAGGCTGCTGAGAAATGCGTAGAAGCCAATGCCTGCAAGTATTCTTATTTCAAGAAAGTACTTAGCATGGTTCAAAATAATCATTCCAGCAGCGCTATAAACGGAACCGGAAAACTTCCTTCCCATACAAACATCCGTGGAAAGGAGGCATACAAATGAGTTCATCCCATGACATTACATTAACACCTCAGGAACAGGCTCTGATCATGCGTCTGAAAAGTTTCCGTGTTCCAGAAATGGCACATATCCTGGAAGAACAGTTGAAAGATCCCAATGCAGATCTAAACACTTTTTTGGAACGCATGACAGCAATGGTTGATGCAGAGTGGCAGGCGCGGGCAGATAAACGTTTTAATCGTCTGATGAAAGAAGCGCATCTGCGATACCCGGCGGCAGATCTTGACGAAACTATTTACCGTCCAGAACGTCAGCTTGATACCCAGACAATAGAGCGACTGAGTACCTGCCACTGGATAGAGGAAGGAAAGAATCTCATTGTAACAGGATCTTCCGCCAGTGGAAAAACTTATCTAATCAATGCTTTTTGTGTAACTGCAATGAAGCAGTCTAAGAGTGTAAAGTATATAAAAGCGAACACTCTTATGAGCGAAATGGAACAGGCACGTATCAAATCCACAAATCTGGATTACCTGAATAAGCTGACCAAGCTGGATCTTCTTGTGATCGATGATTTTGGCCTTATGGATCTCGATCTTGATAAATGCCGGGATCTTTTTGAAGTCCTTGACACCAGGGATGGAAGAAAATCAACTGTAGTCATCTCACAGTTTCCAGTCAGTACATGGTTTGATATGTTTGCTGATAATACCTACGCTGATGCGTGCCTTACACGAATCACAGATAAACATCATACATATCGTCTGGAGATGAACGGTATAAATATGCGTGAAACAGAATGATATCATCTAGCGGTACTTCGTACCGTTAAAAATGGAATAGCAGTTCCGCAGTAGCGGAACTGGCATTCCGTTTAAGCATAATTTGCAATCAAAAAAGGCCTCGCTTCATTTCGATACACCTTGATAAGTAAAATATGCACTGATTATTTCAAAATTTATAATGCATTTTTTCCAGACAGTCTGTATACCCATATTGTTCACTTCCATGGCTATTGTTAAACAACGCATTAATAAAAATGTAAATCTTCAAGCAATTCTTACTGCAATATAGCTTGATTTCAAACTATATTGCAAACTACAACTATGTTATATCACAACAAACAATATCAGCTACTATTCCATAAATGGACATTTTATGGATTTTGTACAAATTCCATTCTCGATATAAATTAAATTTACCTTTCAAAGCCGGAATACATTATAATTTCCTATATCAAAAAGGTGTATCGCATTAAAGTTTTTTACTTCTTTGCGATACACCTTGTGCTATGCTCTGCGTCTTATCCATTTCACTCTAAAATCACTATTACTGATATATTACGCTTCCATTAAACAAGCAGATTTCTTCATGCATTTTTCTACCATCCGTTCTGCAAGAAATGCTACTATTACCGTAATAATAATCATAACTACTAGCATCCATATTGGTGTGATTGCCTCCATGGTATCACCATATGCCTTTCCCATCTCTGCTGCCTGATCTGCGATTTCTTCTGCACGATTTGTCCATATTACAATTGTACGACCAAATGGAATCAAAGCTAAAGGAAGATATGAGATACGCACTCCGGCTATTCTTTTATTACCGATTGCACAGCGAATAATGTCCGTCAATATTCCGATCAACAAAATCAATCCCCAGTTTAGAATCGTCCCTTCTCCCATGAGCGCACAAGCACCTGCCACAAGAAATGCAAAAAGTGTTCCAACACCGAACTTCTGCCATCTTGTCGTCAAATACAGATACGGAATCCCTGCAAACACAGAAGAAACCAACGAAGCATATACCCAGAAAAATGGGTGAATATATCCCAGACAAAGGGAAGCATATATGATTCCAATATATAACAGCGTATACAAAACAGCACCGACAATCATTTTTTTTGAATCTTTCATATAATTTCTCTCCTGTTCATAATTTTTTTAAACTCATGCACCTTTCACAATCCATTCCTTTGCTTTTTGCTGCTCCTGCACCATTGCATAATAATGTCCCTGTTTTTTAAGCAACATATCATGTGTTCCCATTTCTTCAATTTTTCCATCATTTAGAACAATGATCTGGTCGGCATTCTGTATGGTATTCAGCCTGTGCGCAATTACAAATACTGTCTTTCCCTTCATCAGATGGTCAAGTGCCTGATTGATTTTTGCCTCATTATCTGCATCCAAAGAGGCGGTGGATTCATCTAAAAGCAGGATAGGCGCATCCTTCAGAATTGCTCTTGCAATCGCAATCCGCTGTTTTTCTCCTCCGGATAATGTATTGCCACCCTCAGACAGCTTTGTCTGGTATCCTTTTGGTAGCTTTACAATAAACTCATGGCAATGAGCCGCCTTTGCAGCCGAAATGATTTCCTCTTCTGTCGCATTCTCACGTCCGGCTTTGATATTATTGTAGATGGTATCAGATAACAATGTATTCTCCTGAAATACTTCACTGATATATTGCAGAAGTCCATCCGGATTTAACTGTCGTATATCTTTTCCTCCGATACGGATACTTCCTTTTGTAACATCAAAGAAACGTGCGATAAGATTTGCTACCGTGGATTTACCGGAGCCGGATGGTCCGATCAGAGCCGTAGTACTTCCTTCTTTTGCATGAAAACCGATATCGTGTAATACTTCTGTCTGTAAATTATAAGAAAAGCTTACATGATCAAATGCAACATCAAAGTGCTTTAATGTCACCTGTTCTTCCCTGTAAGGAAGCGGCTTGGTGTCAAATGCCTGTTCCAAATTGAATGCTGCAAGTCTGAGTTCCTTCAACAGGCCATAAGAATGTTCAAACGCAATCAGAAGTGCTGACAAAGCAAGACTCATGAGCATAAATGCCACAAGCTGTTGGGAAGCGATTGATCCGCCTAAAAACAGGTAACTTCCAATCAGCAGTACGAAGGGCAGGAGAAAGTTTGCAACGATGGAATACATACTGGTCGGGACAGCAGTTTTTACTTCTGCCTGTACATTTGTTTTTCTGATATCCTCTAATGTATCCGACATTCTTGCGAAATGTGTACTTGTCATATTGGCAGACTTAAACACTTTCATGCCTTTGATATATTCGAGTACGATAGATACCATTTTAGAGGTCAGATCACGTTTCATTTTTCCATATTTTTCAACCAGAACGTTACCCTGGTGTAATATTGGCAATGCGATCAGAATCACTACACATTCCGCAAGTGCCAGCTTCCAGTTGATAAAAAATGTACCAGTCAAAATCAAAACTCCCATTACCAGAGTCTTAATAATCGATGGTAAGGTATGTGTCAGTACCAGTTCAAAATTGCTCAAATCCTTTGTCAGCGTCGTAAGCAAATATCCACTGCTGTTCTGATTAAAATAGCCAAGACTTAACGAGCGGTAATGATTTGCCAGCTGCAGCCTCAGATTACTACACATCTTAGCACCTCTCGAAAAGCACAGAAAGTATCCACTTCTATATATGATCAGCCGAAGTATTACGCTTATCAAGCATACAATGGTATAATTCCGTACAAGTGTACCTGAAAGCGTTCCGCTTAAAAGATGAACCACAGTAAAGTACAGCATCAGATACATCACAAGACTTCCGATCGCATCCAGTGACATCAAAACAATCGGTACGATTAACTGTCTGCCTTTATCACCAATTAACTTCTTAATACTATGCAGCATCCTGTATTCACTCCTTTCCCACCATTTCTCTGATGTAAGTATCCCACATATGGCTGTATCGTCCTTCTCTTGCAACCAGCTCATCATGTGTTCCCTGTTCCACTGCTTTTCCATCTTCAAAGACAACAATATGATCCGCATTGCGGATGGTATGCAGTCTGTGTGCAATCATGATCGTAGTTTTTCCCTGCAACAGATTTTGAAGTGCAAGCTGTATCTTATGCTCATTCTCAATATCCGAATAGGAAGTTGCCTCATCGAATACAATAATAGGCGCATCTTTTAAAATTGCTCTTGCAATGGAAACTCTCTGCTTTTGTCCTCCGGACAGTTTCACACCCGCATCACCGATTTTGGTCATGTATCCATTTGGCAGACTCATAATAAAATCATCAATCTGTGCCGCCTTAGCCGCCTGTCTTACCTGTTCTTCCGTAGCTTTTGTTCCCATCCGGATATTTTCCAGAAGGGTGTCCTCCATGAGAAATACATCCTGGAACACAAAAGCTGTCAGATCAGAAAGATTTTCTGCTTTTAACTCATTTACCGGAACTCCTCCGATTTTGACCGTTCCGCTGTCTGCATCCCAGTATCTGCCGATCAGTTGTGCCGCTGTTGTCTTTCCGGCTCCGGATGGACCAACAAATGCATTTATGCTTCCAGCCTTCAGATGCAGGTCAATATCCGATAATACTTCCTCACCTTCCTTTGTATAACGGAATGTCACATGGGCAAAATCAATTCCATAAGAACCCGTTTTCGGCAGCTCTTTATTTCCGCTTTGCATTACTTCCATGTCCATAATCTGCTTCACATGGTCAAGACCACTGCCCAGTTCCATCGACTGCATGGCAATCGTTACCAGATTTAGAAAGGAAGTAAAAAAACACATGGTAAGCAGGATAAATAAAAGGAATGATGCCACTGATAAAGAGCCCTGAAGATAAAGCCAGCCACCCACAGGCAGGGTAAACAGAATTGCGGAATCCAGTACAACAAGTGCGATTGACAATGGATTGCAGGAGGACTCACACATCTTTATCCAGCAGTCTGTGTATACTTTGAGAGCAGTCCGGTACTGTTCAAATTTCTCAGCAGTCAGGTGATACATTTTGATAACCGGCATTGCCGTAATAAATTCATTTGCGGAAGCATTCAGTTTTTCCGTATCACCTGCAAATTCGTCCGTCAGATCCGGATATCTGCCCATGAGTGCCATCGGGATTGCAATTCCCAGGATCATGGGTATCAGCATAATGAGTGCCATCTTCCAATTCAGCCGCAACATGAAAAGAAACATCATAAGCGGTACAACAATAGCCTGTGCCAGCTCCAACGTACTATGTGCCAGAAAGTTCTCAATTCTGTCCACATCATCAAATAATGTGGTCTTGATCTGTCCTGGTGCATGTTCTTGAAAATATCCGAGGTTAAACTTTGACATATGCTCCAGCACCCGAACCTTGATCCTATGCATGGTATTAAAGGCTGCAGTGTGGGAACAGATTCCGGCTAATGCTGTAAAAATCGCCTGCAGCACTGCTGCACCAATACCGATTCCAGCCCACTTTAAAATCGTATGAAGTGTTACCTCATTTTTAATAATCAGAAGCAAGATCTGATAGACTACCATATACGGAACCAGGGATAATGCCGAAGAGAAAACCGCCAAGAGCATTCCCAGTCCCAGTTTTCCACGTTCTTCTTTTGCAAGTGTAAAAACGTATGGTAATCCGGTTCGTTTTTGTTCCATGAAACGATACCCCTTTCTTTAATAGTGTAATTTAGGTGAGTTACATCTTTCTAACTACACCTACTTTACTCATAAGAAAGCCAAAAATCAATATCAATCCTGTATTGCTCTGTGCATTTTGTTTCATCTTGAAAATCCTTGTATTTTCAGCATATTCTGTTGTTTTTCTGCTTCCTTTTTTATAAAATCGTGACTAATAAATATTGGATTGTCACCTTTTTTTAAAGGGGAGTATATGCTAGAATACAAGTGTTCAGAGCCAATGAAATACAGCAGATTAACCCAGAAAGGATGAGTACAGAAATGATTCCATCAGTAATTGACTATTTATTACAGCTTCCGGAAGCTATGCACTTTGCAAAGGTTCATGAACTTTGCAGTGATGGCATTTCCTCCTACCGTATGCTTTCCGACTATGGTAGTGGCACTTTCCAACTGATAGAATTTGAAAATAATCTTCTTTTAATTCTGATTGGTGATTATAAACCAAAAGATACATTTGAAAAAATCACGGAAATTTCAGAGGACTATATGGAGATCAGCCAGTTTGAAACCGACAGCAGTTCTTTCAAAATTGGTGGAAGAAAAAGGAATCAGGTTGACAAAGGAATTTATTGCTATCTTAATACCCAAAAGAAAACCTATACCTATTGTGAAGGTGGCAAGGCCGTCCGATTTACTAAGGTGATTCTTTCCCCTCAATACTTCCAGACTTATTTCAAGCTGCACGATGAAAATAATGCCAGACTTCTCAGTTCTGCAAGGGATTATCTTCTCAAAAATCCTAACCTCCCGGAACTCAATTTCGTATTTCAGCAGATACGGGACTGCCAGGCAGAGGGAACTACTCTAAAACTCTATCTGGAGAGTAAAGTAATGGAACTTCTTTCTCTGGTTGTAAAAGGAATAGAACAGGAGCAAAAACATATTTCTGTAAAACTGGATTATAAGGATATCCGGAACCTGAAAAAGACCATAACCGTAATGAAAAGCGATTTATCTGCCTATCCATCCGGTGATGAACTGGCCCGGATTGCCGGTATGAGTCCCGCACGTTATCAATTGGCATTCAGGAAACATTTCGGAACAACTCCATATGAATATCTCAAAGAAATGAGGCTGAATCAGGCACTGCTTTTATTAAAAAACTCCGATTATGGAATTGCCACGATTGCGGCTAAAGTTGGCTATCACAATTCCGGACATTTTGCAAAACTATTTAAAAAGGCATATGGACTTGGGCCAAGAGAATATCGAAATATTCATGGAATCAAATAAGGATGCCTTCATAACCTTTGTACATAAATCAAAAGCTGCTCCTGGAACGGGTACTTATACAATTTAACATAGCTTTTTGTGTTCTGCATTGTTAATTCTGTAAGAGTCACTACACTAATTTAATTGGTAAAATCCCAGTCTTAAGTCGTCTGCTATTCACAGGGAAGTTTTCCATCGCTGTTGTTTTCCAGATGGATCTTTTCTGTTCCAGCTTTGACTGCTGTTTCATACTAGCATTTTGTATTATGAAATAATGCCAATTTTATCTGTTCTTTCCTACATCTCTATTAGTTTCTTTATAATTTCCCGTCCTTGCTTTTGTCTATATTCTATACCCTTTTCTGAATGATTTGAAAACTCTACAACAATAATTTATGTCCCTTTTCACAGAGTTCATAAATTTCTTCTTTCTTCATCTCTATCATAGGATTTACTTTCTGCGTCTGTTTTCTCTTCACATTACGGTAGATAAATAAAATATAAGCAGGAGCACTCCTGCTTATATTCCAATTTAATAATATCCCCGTTCTTCCATCCAATCTTTCACATAGCATCGGATTCCAATATAAACCACATGCACCAATAGTAATAGTGTAATGAGATTTATAGAAATAATAGATTTTATCCAATCTCCAAAGTAAATTGCAATAGCTGTACTCATTATTGCTACCATGATACTGATGATATCCCAGCAATATTTTCGATAAATTTTTCCTATCTGGTAACCAATCCCGATTATCAGCAATCCTGTTATTACGAATAAAATTCCCATAACAACACTGGCAATCAGCCAGTACATAATCCCAGAAAGGATACTGTTTGGGATTCCACTGCTTAACTGCCCAAAAGAATCTGCACCTGTCACAAACTCTCGAAACAAGCTTCTCGTTCCTTTTCCAATCGCACCGAAAAAGGTGATAAAATCGTTAAGGAAAACTGGCGAAAGAATAGCAGCAAACAGTGTTGTTGTTATGCTGTACCATGCCAGCAGGAACAGGGTACTTTCATAAGCAACCGTCATATTTTTATATTTCTTTTCCAACTGACTTTTTCGATTATCGCATTTTTCTTTTGCTTTCTGGTAAGCAGTCCGGTCACATTTTTCACATTTCTCATAAGGCACTTTTTTCTCAACAGCTATCATTAATTCTTTTATCATGGTAGAAAAAATCGG
>OLVZ01003491.1_pt1 | contig 10212 bp, 9 predicted proteins | sample 1673341 | NCBI WGS metagenome assembly OLVZ01 (sample SAMEA3178944, study PRJEB25190) | human gut metagenome | biome: human gut; feature: human-associated habitat; material: faeces | place: Austria | collected 2013
ATTGTGATGCTGATGGCGGCGATGCACTTGCCGGAAAAATCGAAGATGGGGGCGGCCACGCCGTCCACCTGCGGGTTGGCCTCGTGCCGGTTGACGGCGTACCCGAGTCTGCGGGCCTCTTTCAGGCTTTCCTTGAACTGGGCCACGTCACAGACGGTATTGGGCGTCATGGGCGGCAGGCCGTGGGTTTCGATGAGCCGGTCAAGCTCCTCCTCGGGCAGGTAGGCGAGCTGGCATTTGCCGAGCGCCGTGCAGTAGGCGGGCCGCGTGCTGCCGACGTCCTGCTTGATGGTGATGCGGGGGGCTATCTTTTGGAGGTAGACGATTTCAAAGCCGCTCAGGGTGCAGATGCACACGGTCAGCTTTGTGGCGTCGTACAGGGCTCTGGCAATGCTGTAGCCCGTGGAGGCCACGCTCGTATGCAGGGCCTTGGCCCCGAGGCAGACGATCTGAGAGCCGAGCACATATTCGGAATGGCGGTCGATGGATACGTACTGATGGGCGACCAGACTTTTCAGCAGGCGGTGAACCGTTGTCTTGGACATGCCGGAAAGGTTGACTATCTGAGTCAGGGTCAACGGTTCCCTGCTTTCGCCGATAATATTGAGTATTGTAAATGCTTTGGTGAGGACCTGTACGTGGCCGACCTGTTTATCGAACATGCGGAGCAGACTCCCGGAGCCGTTTGGGTGTGGTGCGCGCCCCAGCGCGCTAGATTCCGGGGCGCCGCCCGGAAAGGCGTCTTTTCGCGGAAACGCCGGAGATGCCCGCCCCGAGGCGGAACGTTTAAAAAGCGATAGAATACAAAACGTTATATACTATACGTATCTTCTTGTAATAGCAAGAAAAACAGTCTTCTTTATAGACCAAGAGCCCACAAAAGTCCAGACCGCCCCGTTTTCCGTCCAGAGTGTCACAGAAAGGGAGGAAGGCCCGATCCGGGGGATGCCTGAGCGAAGGCCCTTCGTGGGATATGTCATGAGCGGGATTCACGCGGAACGGTGGGATTCAGGGCTGCCGGAGGGCCCCACCCCGGAGCGACGAGCGAGCCTTCCGCATCGAATCGGAACACGCCGGATTCGGGAGAGACGCGGCAGTCGGGGCGGGCGGACAGTTCCTCCGCGAGGGCGGCGCTCGCCCAGAACGTGTTCAGGGAGAGGGTGTCTCGAATGTAGGCCAGACGGACGGGGCGCGGCCCCGCGCCGCACGTTTTGATGAGACCGCGCACGGCGGCCTCGTCCGAGGGCATGACAAGAGGGATGGCGGCCGCCTTGAGGCTCGTGCTGGTGATGGCGTTGGCGTAGGTGGACTCGAAATCCGCGCTATCGACCAGACGCTGGGTGACGACATCGGCGTTGCCCATGCCGGTGGCATTGCCTCCGCTCGCTTCGGTCAGTCGCAGGACGCCGAGCCGTGCGGCCTTGAGCCCGCCTGTCTTGTAGGGACTTGGTGAACGTCCGGTAATATTGGGGTCCATGCCCGAACCGGAAATGTCCTTGCCCATGCGGTCGACGAGAAGGACATCCAGATCGTCCACGGGGAGCGACCCCATCCGGGCACGAGCTTCAACAAGCAGGGCTTGGTCACGTTCCAGCAGTCGTTCCGGGAGGACGGCTTCAAGGAGGCAAACCCGATCATGCGCGTTCTCGACCACGGCCAATCCCCCGAGCAGGGACGGCTTGCGCTCCAGCAGGAGCCGGGCCATTTGCGGCATGACCTCCGCGAACCGCCCGAACCCGAGGCTGTGGCAGCAGTCCGCACCGTTGCGCTTGCCGAGGCCGATGACCAGCATTTTGACGAGCCCGCTTTCGTGCGGCCCGGTGAAGGCTGTATGCGGCTTGACCCGGTTGATGACGAACACCCCGTCGGCGGAGGTGGCGTGCGCATCCATATGGACGGGGAGTCCGTTGTCCAGCGTACCGATCACGATCGTATCCATCCCCGCCCGGATCGGGCATCCGACCGATGCGGCGGTCACGCCCAGATGCTCCAGCACGCGGAGCTGTCCTTCGGCTGTGGCCCCGCCGTGGCTTCCCATGCACGGGACAAGAAAAGGCCGCGCCCCGCGCTCCCTGAACCAGTCCACTGTCGCCCGGACGATCTGTGGCAAACCGGCTATCCCCCGGGAACCTACGCCTATGGCGACTTCCCCGTTGGGCAGGAGGCGTTCCGCCACCCCGGACGCATTCAGAGCGTCACGGACGGAACGGGGAATATCGGAGAGCCCGTCGTCCGGAATGTGGCGGGTAACCCGGTGCAGAAAAGGCAGTTCGATCCCTGTGAGTAGCGAAGTCAATAAGGGCATGGCATCCTCCGCCTACGAAGTTCCATATTATGGAACAAAATTTCTTATATCGGAACACGGAAGTGACTATACCCAATGGTCGGACACATGGCAACACGAAGAAAGGCGGTGGACAGGTTCGGCACAGGGTGCCTCCGATCCTGAACGTTTCGGATGAGGTGCACGAGTGGAATGGTATGGCCGGTTCTGTCCGGGAAAGCTCGGATAGCGTGCACTGGTGCGGACAGGCGTTCCGAGACTTGGCGTGGAAGGCGAACGCCGCATCTGGGGCAAACGGCTAGCTTCGGGCAGGGATGCCTGCTTTGCCGGGGAACGGATGCCGGATGCGCGGCGGGGTGGACGCATCCCCCGTGCAGGAAATCGGTTTGGCGGGTCATGTCTTTTCAGGGGCGGTTGTCCACAATCAAGGAGGACGAGCATGGATCTCAAACTGCAAGGACGGGTGGTTGCGATTACAGGCGGCGCCTCCGGCATTGGCCGGAGCTGCGCGCTGCGTTACTTGGAAGAAGGCTGCCGGGTGGCGGTGTGCGGCCGGAACCGGGCCAAACTGGAGGTGTTCCGGCGCCATTGCCGTGAGGCCGGGCACGAGGTGCTGTGCGTAGAGGCGGACGTGGCGGACACGGAGGCGCTGGAGAGGTTCGCGGACACGGCGGTGTCTCATTTCGGACGGCTGGACGTATGGTACAACAACGCCGGAATGGGCATCTACAAGCCGCTCATGGACGTCAGCCTTGAAGAATGGGACGGGCTTATGGGGATCAACCTGCGCGGCGTGTTCGCGGGGTCACGGCTGGCCGCCGAGCGTATGCAGCAAGGTGGGGTCATCGTAAACGCCTCATCGTTCGCGGCCCGGATGCCCGTGGCCGGGAACGGGGCGTATGCCGTATCCAAGTGGGGCGTGGAGGCGCTGACCCGCGTGCTGGCGGCGGAACTGGCGGCACGCGGCATCCGGGTTTTCGCCTACATGCCGGGCATGATCGAAACGGAGCTGACCCGGGGGCGCATTGAAGGCCACCGGGAAACGATGACCAGCCCCATCCCTCTGAACCGGCTCGGCACGCCGGAGGATCTGGCTCCGGTGCTGGTGATGCTGACCTCGGATCTTGCCGGGTACGTGACGGGATGTACCGTGGAAATCAGCGGGGGCAAGTTCTGCGTGCAGAACCCCCATTTCGCATGGGCGGCGGAGAACTGATCCTGTTTTTCTCTGGGGTTGAGTTTATCTTTTTCAACAGCATGTAAAAAAACGGGGCGTCCTCCCAATGCGGATCACCCCGCTTTTTATGGATGTATTCCCCGAACGCGGCGGCCTCACCTTTGCGTTTTTTTGGAGTGTCCCGTTACGCCTGCAACATGCCCTGAATGGCCTTGACCAGAAAGGCCGTATCCGTGCCTATGGCCGCGCCCTGATAGTCTTGTGCGAAGTATGCCCGGGCTTCCGGCATGGTGTTCGCGTAGATGAACGCCAGTTTGCCGGAAGCCCGGCAAGCCGCAATCACCCGGTCGAGAGCCTCGGCGAACCGCGGGGTGGCGAACCGCGCCGGAGCGCCCAGCGCCACAGAAAGATCATACGGCCCGACAAAAATGCCGTCGATGCCGTCCAGAGCGGCGATCTCCTCAATATGTTCCAGCGCTCCGGCTGTTTCGCACTGCGGCATGAGGATCGTGCGCTGGTTCGTGGCGGTGAAATAGTCGCCTATCTGCTTCAGCTCGGGCAGGAACCCGTATTTCGCACTCCGCGAAAAAGCGAATCCGCGCGCTCCCAGAGGGTAATATTTCGCGTATTCCACCAGCCTGCGCGCTTCTTCCACCGATTGCACGTCGGGGATGATGATGCCCCGGGCCCCGAGATCCAGCGCGTGGAGCACGGCGGCGCGCGAGGAATCACGCACGTGCACAAACGCCTCCGCGCTGTGGAGTTCGATGGCGCGGCGACGTGGAACTTCTGGCGAACCATTTCCTGCACAAGTTTTCGGCGGCGCTCGGCAAGCGCGTGCAGGCCATCAATGCCGAAGCGCGGGGCCTGCTCTACCGGTACCCGTGGCCCGGCAACGTCCGCGAACTGGAAAACGCCATCGAGCGCGCCGTGAACGTCTGCGGCGGGCAAGAGCTGATGCCGTGCGATTTCCCCTCGGCCATGCTTGAGCATGAGGCCGTCTCCGGTCCCGGCCGGAAAAACGGCTGGCTGTGGGCGCAGGAAACCGAAACCATCCGGAAGGCCATCCGCGAAACCAACGGGAACCTGAGGCAGGCCGCAATCCTCCTCGGTATTTCACGCAGCACACTGTATTTAAAGATAAAAAAATCCAACCTGAGCCGCGAAGAGCTTCTCGGACCCTCCCCTGACTGAAGACAATCTCCGCCCTCGGTGCCTGTGCGCCATGATTGGCCCTTGCAACGTGTCCGGCGGGTAACATCAGCCGGGCACGCCGCACGGGACGGTTTTCCTGCCGATCCGTTTTGCCGCCGCTTGAGCATCGCGTTCGTCCCGGGCCGGAGACAGGCATCCCGCAGGCGGGCGATGGCGGTCCGGAAGATGGCGTGGTTGATGCGCCGCATCGGGAATGCTCAAGGGCTGGCTGGAGTTCCGCAGGGGATAAGGCCCGGCTTCCCCTTTCGCGTGCCCGGCCCTGTTCGCCATTAAGAGCGCCTGGTCGCCCCAAAAGGCGTCTCCCTAAAAATTTCTTCACAATTTTTTACAAAAAACCCATACGCGCTTTACACTCGTACGCTATCTTCCCTTCAACAGGCATCTTGCATTGACTCATAATCCTTCGGAGTTTCATCATGAAAAAGCTTATGTCCTTTGTGTGCGCGGCCTTGTTCGCCTTTTCGTTTTGCGCGGTTATGCCTTCCAATGCGTTCAGCGCCGATCCTAACCGGCAGGAAGTGGAAAAACGTTTTGAGCTGAACAGCGCCACCGCCGAGGAGCTGGCCGGGACCGGCGCGGTTTCCCTTGAGGTTGCCAAGAAGATCGTCGAACTGCGCGATCAGCTCGGTTCGTTCCAGAGCTACGACGATCTCAACGAACTGGAACTCCCCAAGGATCAGATGGACAAGCTGCGTTGGAACACCACCATTCAGGGCATCGCCAGCGACTGCAACTGCTAGGGCGTGTGATTTGTAAGACGGCATAGAGGGAGGTTGGGGAAGGGGGACTTTTCTGAAGAAAGGGGCGAGTGCCCCTCTTTCCCTTCCCCGGACCTGCCTGCGCGGGGCCCCTCCCTTCCCAAACGCTTTCGGTGCCGTCGAATCCCTGCTCACAGCCTTTTCCAACCCAGATATTTGGAAGAAGCCACGTTATGGAAATGCCACGGCCTCCAGGGGTGCGGACGGCCTATCCGCCGCTGGCCGGGTCCCGCCCGGTGCGGGCCTCCCCAAGCCGTTTTCCGGGAACCGCTTCATGGCCCGATGCGCGGGGGCGCTTCCCGGAGGCCTGCCCATAATGTTGCCGGCAGGAAACATGCGGCCACGCGACGCGAACACTTTTATCCGAGAGGGGCATCCCATGCCTGACAGCTATTCCAGACGCCATTTCCTGAAATTGAGCGCGGCCCTGCTGGCTGGCGGCGCGGCGATCGCCGCGGCACCCGACGCGCGGGGCATGGGTTTCTCCGGAGTCCCGGACGTCGGCCCCGTGACCGAGATGAAAGGGTACTGTCCGTTCTGTCAGGTACGCTGCACTTACCGGGCGCGGGTGTCCGGGGGCAAGGTGCTGAGCCTCACCGGGGAAAAGGGCAATTACTGGACCGGCGGGGCCATGTGCCCCAAGGGGATGTCCATCGTCGAGCTGATAGGGAGCCCTTACCGCATCACCGAACCCATGCGGCGCAAGGAAAACGGCGAGTGGGAGCGCGTCACCTACGCGCAGGCCGTGGACATGGTCGCGGAACGCATGGCCGAGGTCATCAAAAAACACGGCAAGGCCGCCGCCAACCGCGTCGGCATGACCATGCCCCTGTGGGACTGCCGCGAGAGCGAGATCGCCGCGCTCATGACCCTGCGCATCGCGGGCAGCGTGCACGCCATGCCTCCGGGCGAATCGTGCGTGTCCAGCGCCTCCAACATGCTCGGGATGATGATCGGCGTGAACAGCGGCTCCACCAAGGTGGACGAGCTGCTCAACACGAAAACCATCGTCCTGTGGGGGGCCAACGTCTGCGATCTCTATCCCCCGTACAGCCGCTGGCTGGAAATGGCCCGCGAAAAGGGTGTGAAGATCGTCTATCTCGATCCGCGCCGGACCCGGACGAGCCTGCTTGCCGACATGCAGCTGCGCCCCCTGCCGGGCACGGACGGCGTTCTGGCCATCGGCGCGATCCGGTACATGCTGGAGACGGGCGCGTATGACGAGGAGCGGGCCAGATTCCAGATCGAGGGATTCGACGAGCTGGCCGCCGAAACCGAGAGCTTTACCGTGGAGAAGGTCGCCTCCGCCACCGGGCTGAGCCCGGAAGCGATCACGGCTTTTTACGGGACGCTGGCCCAGAGCCCGCGCACCGTGGTCTGGCTCGGCGGCTCGCTGTCCCGCTACTCCAACGGGATCATCGGCCTGCGGGCCATCATCCTGCTGCAGGCGCTGTGCGACAACCTCATCGGGGAAGGGAAGGGCATTCTCACCTTCCAGAGCGGCAAGCCCGAAGGGGACGACGAGTTCGTCGATCATTTCTTCGGCGAGACCAAAACGCCGAAGATGAATTTCCGCCGCCTGCGCAATGCGATGGAAAAGGGGACGCTGGACATCCTGTTCCTGAACTCCAGCTACCGCCGCTATCCCGACAGCAAGGGCGTGCGCAAGGCCATCGACAAGGTGCCGTTCGTCGTGCACTGCGGGTTCTTCCTGACCGAGGAAACCGAAGCGGCAGATCTGTTCGTGCCCGCCACCTTCGGCCCGGAAAGCCAGGGGTCGGGCTACGGCAACGAGCAGCAGGTGGTCTGGCGCGAGAAGATGGTGCAGGCCCCCGGCTCCTGCGCCCCGTCATGGCAGTTCTACCGCGATGTGGGCCGCAAGCTCGATCCCGGGCGCTACCCGGACTTCAAGGACCCGGAGGATCTGTACCGCCGCTTCTCGGCGCTTGTCCCTTCATGGAAGGGGATGACCTTGGAACGCCTGCGGGAATCCCCCGACGGTCTGGTCTGGCCCCTCTATTCATTGGAGGACAAGGAACGGACGGGCAGCGTGTTCGCGGAAGGGAAACTGCTCACGCCGTCCGGCAAGATGAAGGCGGTGGATACCCTCTTCGGGCGCTTCCCCCAGTGGGACTATCCCAAGGGCAGCCCGCTGGGCAAGGACCGCTCCGACGACTTTCCGCTGGTCCTCACGCAGGGCAAGCAGCTGTGGCACTGGCAGCAGACGCTGACCAACTTTTCCAAGGCCGTCGCACAGTTCTCGAACGGGCGTTTCATCTGCCTGCACCCCGAGACGGCGCAGGGGCTCGGACTGGCGCAGGGGGATCGGGTCATGCTGGAGACGTCCGTGGGCGGCATCGAGGGCTGGGTGGACATTACGGAAAACGTCCTGCCCGGAACCATCTTCACGCCGTCGAACTGCAACGCCACCACGCCGCTGCCGGAGAACCGGAGCGAGCACATCAGCAGCATACTCCCCAATTACTGGGACCGCATTTCCTGCCAGCACAACGGCGTAGGCTGCCGGCTGCGCAAGCTGGGGTGAGGGCGTCCATGACGGCGTGAAAACCGGCGGGGGGACCGCCGCATCCCGTGGAGAATCCGATGTCCCGTTATATCATGGCGATAGACGCCAACAAATGTATCAACTGCAAGGCCTGCGTTGCCAGCAGCGTAACGGCACGCCGTACGGCCACTCCCGCAACTGGGTCCGCGAGACGCCGGACAAGCTTTCCCTGCTCGGGACGGCCTATCAGCCCGGCGCGTGTATGCACTGCGACCATCCCCTGTGCGTGGAGGCGTGCCCGACCCACGCGACCTACAAGGCCGACGACGGAAGCGTGGGCATCGATCCCGAACGCTGCATCGGCTGCGGCGGGTGCATCGAAGCCTGTCCTTACGGCGCGCGCTACAAGCATCCGGTGACCGGAAGGGCGGACAAGTGCGACTATTGCCGCCGCGCCACGCCGGGGCAGGTTCCGGCCTGTGTGCAGGTGTGCCCCGTCCGCTGCCGCGTCTTCGGGGATGCGGACAACCCGGACGATCCCGTGGCACGGGCGCTCGCGGGCAACCGGCACGTGTATGTGGTCCCTCCCGACTTCGACGCGAAACCCACGCTCGCCTATCTGAACGGCACGACGCCCACGGACTGGCCGCGCAGGAAGGACGTGCCCCCGGCGCTGGCCGCCATCGGGCCGCTGTCCTCCGTGGTCAAGGCCTTCGGCGGCCTGGCCTTGTTCGGGGTCATCGGCGTGTTCGTCAAACAGTTGTTTTGGCCTTCCGATTCCGGCAAGTCGTCCGACAAAGGAGATCGGCCATGATCAGACGCCATTCGGCCACCGCCATTTTCATGCATTGGTACAACGCGGCCTGCTGGCTGCTTCTGCTGTTCACGGGGTTCGCCCTGCTGGCGAATCCGCTCATGCAGCCGGTGGGGGACTGGTGGAGCTCCTTGTGGACCGGGGCGTTCGGCGCGCTGGGGCTGCTCAGGCTGCACGTCGTCGTGGGCATGGCGTGGATCGTCCTGTATGCCGCCTACCTGCTCGTCCGGGCGCGGGCGGAGGCCCTGCCGTTCCTGAAGGAAATCACCGATCTGCACATCGGTTCCGATCTGGTGTGGTGCCTGAGGAAAGGCTTGTGGCTGGTGCTCGGGGAACGGCTCATGCGCCGCCTCGGGCTCGATCCCGAACTGCCTCCGCAAGGCTTTTACAACGCCGGGCAGAAGCTCGCCGCCGTGGCCGCCGTGCTGTGCAGCGTGGGGCTTGCGCTCTCCGGGCTGTTCCTCGCCGCGCTGGCGCTCCATCTCGTCGCGCCGGGCTCCGAGGACGCCGCCCAGTGGGCCCTGTTCATCCATCTGCTCTGCGCGGGCGTGATGGCCGTTGTCCTGCCCATCCATATTTACATGGCCGCATTCGCGCCCGGCGAAGGCCCCGCGCTACGGTCCATGTTCTCGGGATTCATCCCCGTAACGTTTATCCGGCACCATAACCCGCTCTGGTACGAACAGCTCGTGCGCAAAGGGGTTATCCGTCCAGAAACCACCAATACCCTTTCCTAAGGAGCCCTCCATGAACATCAAAACCATCGCTTCCGCCGTCCTCGCCGCCGTGGTGCTGTGCGCCGCCCCCGCCTTCGCCGACGGCAAGATGAACCTCAACACCGCCACCGAACAGGAACTTTCCGCCAATCCCGCCGTGGGCCCCGAGCTGGCCAAGGGCATCGTGGAATTCCGCGAAAACGTGGGCGACATCAAGAGCATGGACGAACTGCTGGAAGTCAAGGGCGTTACGCCCGAAGTGCTCGAAAAGCTCAAGCAGGCCGTGACCGTCGAAGCCATCGAAGGCGCGGAATGCTCGTGCTAACGCTGATCACGGGCGGCCCCGGCAAGGGGTTCCCGCATCGGACGGCCACAGAGGCCGACAAAAACAGCAACCGGATCGCTTCACGCCTTCATAGTGAAGGCGGCTGACGCGCGGATCGTTTTCGGCAGTTGCCGGAACCGCGCCCAAGCTCGGAGCGAGCCGCAAGAGGAGGATGTATGTCGCATATCTCACTCCGGGCCATCGGCAAGACCGCAGCAGCGATCTGTCTCGCCGTGGCGATGAGCGGCGTGGCGATGGCAGGCGACGCGCCCGACCGCGTGGTCATGCAATCGCCCGCCAAGGACGCGGCGGTCCTTGCCAAGATGCAAGGGCTCGTCAACAACAGGAAGGCCAAGACGCTCAGCGGCCTCAGCCGTACCATCAACGACGGCGTGGTCATCCGCAAGAGCACCATCA
>OLVZ01003504.1_pt1 | contig 10195 bp, 6 predicted proteins | sample 1673341 | NCBI WGS metagenome assembly OLVZ01 (sample SAMEA3178944, study PRJEB25190) | human gut metagenome | biome: human gut; feature: human-associated habitat; material: faeces | place: Austria | collected 2013
CCGCGCCCATGGAGTTGAGGAAGTTGGCCAGGTCGACGATGTGCGGCTCCTTGGCGCAGTTTTCGATGATCGTCATGCCGCTGCACAAAACTGCCGCAAGCAGGATGTTCATCGTCGCGCCGACGGAGACGATATCAAGATAGACATGGCCGCCGCGCAGCCCGCCCTTCGGGGCGTCGGCGCAGACATAGCCGCCGGCCTGCTCGACCATGGCGCCCATGGCCTCGAAGCCCTTGATGTGCTGGTCGATGGGGCGGACGCCGAAGTTGCAGCCGCCCGGCATGGCGACATGGGCATGGCCGAAGCGGCCAAGCTCTGCGCCGATGAGATAATACGACGCGCGGATACGGCGGACAAGCTCGATGGGCGCGGTCGCGTTGCGGGCGCGGGTGCAGTCGATCTCGAGCGTGTTGCGGCCGTAGCGCCGGATCTCCGCGCCCATATCGCGCAGGATCTCCAGCAGCAGACGAACGTCTGAAATATCCGGTACGTTTTCGATCCGGCAGGGGCCGCTGACGAGCAGCGTGGCCGGCAGGATCGCGACCGCCGCGTTCTTGGCCCCGGAAATGGTCACGGAGCCGGAAAGCTTTGTGCCGCCTTGAACGATGTATTTGATCAAAATGTAATCCCTCTTTGGTAGCGTCAGTTGACATCAGTTGACACTAAGAGTGTTTGCGGAAATGCGTTATGTTAACAAAGCCAAATTTGGCCGCTATTAGAATAGCACACCACGGCAGGAATGTAAAGGAAAATGACAATGCAGCAGCAGGAAATCTTCAGATTTTCTTCATAATTCGACAGGCGCAGACGGCGGACGCTATGTTTCCGCCGTGATTTCGCGCGTAATGCCGTTGATAAAAAAGCTTCCCGCGTCCGTTTCGACCAGCCAGACCGGCACGAAGCGGATGCCCGTGCCGGCCTGATCGGACGGCAGATACGCCTGCGTAAGACCCGTCACCGCGCTTCCGACCCAGCCGAGCGCGTCACGCCGGGCCAGCAGCTGCGCCAGCGCGTCAGCGGCGGAGATGGCCTCCTGCTCCGACACGCGCGTAATGGAGCTTCCGCCGGTATAAAACGTGCCCTCGACCGCCGTGAGGCAATCGTCCGTGTAGCTCAGCGCCAGCTGGCTGCCGAGCACCGGCACGCCGAGCAGCGTCTGCGAGGTGCGGATCTGCACGGCGCCCGTCTCCGTCTGCTCCCGCGTGAGGGTCTGATATTGAAAATCCATGGCGCGCAGCAGCTTTTCTGCGGCCTTTTCAGAACTCCGCACCCGGCTGCCGCCGGTCATCACGGCGGAGAAGCCGCCCGTGCGCGTGATATGGAGCGTCCCAAGCTCGGATTCGTAGGTGCTCTCAAAGCCGGATTCGCCTGCGGGCGCGGCCTTCGCGCCGAGCAGCGCCTGCGCGGCGGTCTGCGCGCCGTCCTCAGAAAGCTCGACACTGTAGAGCACGGGACTGCGCGGAAGCTCGTCGAGCAAAACGGAAAGGCCGCAGCTCTCGTAGAGTGTCTTCAGCTCCTGCAGCATCTGCCGCTGCTCATGCGTCTGCGCAAGCCGGTTCGGAACGACGATGCACAGAAGCCCCAGCGCACAGAGCGTCAGAATGAGAAGAATCAGATTTTTCATGCGCGAAGCGCTCATGGCGGCTCCTCCTGATGGAAAATTTGAGTCAGTGGTGCGATGGATACGGCGGAAAGCAGCTGTTCTAAAGAGGTCTTCGGCGAATCTGTATGGATTTACCCACTTGTTTGTAGGGGCCGATGCCCACATCGGCCCGCTGGGAAATTGCGAATTCGCCTAAGATTCCCGCAGAAACGGTGCGTTCTGCCGGGTCGATGTGGGCATCGACCCCTACGATTAACAGCGAAAAGCCTGCGGATTCGCATCGGACTATCGCTTTTCGCAATTACCTGCTGCGACCTCTCAGGCGCTCCCGCGCCAGTGCATCGTGGGCAGGTACATATCAAGCTTACTCCGTCTCCCAACCGGCGGTGAGTTCACCGCCGGTGCCTTCGGCGTACAGAAGGCGGAGCGTGCCGCCCTTCGGCAGGCAGGCGGCTGCCTGCGCGGCGGGCAGGAGCGCTGCGGGCGTTGACGAGGCCGTGTAGCTGCGGTACAGGACGGAGGCGTTCGTGATCTGCGTGCCGTCGAAGCGGAGCTCGATCGCGCCGCGCGGTGCGATCTCGATGCCGGACAGATAATAGCCGAAGGTGCACACGGCGCTCTGGCCGTCGGCCCGATAGCTTTGCAGATAGACCCGCGCCTCGCCGTAGCTGTCACCGGTCAGGCGGCTGAGGAGGCTGCGCGCAGCCTCGATGCGGTCAAGCGCGCCTGCCGACGCGCTCTGGAAGCGGCCGTCCGGCTGGAGGATCTGCAGTTCAATTCTGCCCTGCGCGCTCACGCGCAGGCGCAGGCCGGTTTCGGTAAAGGACGTCGTGCCGTCGTTTCCGACGAAGCGTGCGTCGCCGTAAGGGTTGATGCCGATCTGGGTTGCGAGGGCGGAAATAAATCGCGCGTCGCACGGGTTCGTGCCGAGGCCGGTGCAGACGGCGGCGCTTGACGCGCTGATGAGCGAGAGCGGATCGAGCGCGCTGTAGGGCGCGTCGTCCGATTCAAACGCGAAGAAGCTGCCGTCCGGGACGGCGGCGGAAAGCTCGGCCGCAAGCGTCTCGGCGGAAAGCGCCGTCTGCGCGCGATAGCAGCCGTCGCCCAGCAGATACAGCTGAACCGTCTCTCCGTCCAGCGCCAGCACGTACCACTGCGCGTCCGCGCCCTCCGGCGCGCGCACGTTCAGCCATGCGCCAAGCACGGCGGGGGAAATTTGTCCCGGGAAGCAGAAGGCCGTGCCGGGCTTCCGCAAAGCGGCATAAAACGCCGATTCGGCGCACGCCTGCGGCGTTTCGGCGCTCTCGAGCGCCTGCGCAAGCAGCCCTCCGTACTGACCGTAAAGCGTGTCAAGAGCGGCAAAGTCATACTGTGCGCTCTGCCTGCCTGCCTCAGTGCTCAGCGTGACGGCGACGGGCTGCGCCGCGCCGATGAATGCGCTGCCGGTGGCAGGCGCGGTATAGGTCAGCTCCGCTTCATTGAGGCCGAACAGCCCCGCAAACGGGCGCAGCGCGCTTGCCAGCCATTTGGTCTGCGTGAGCGTCTTTGTCGGCAGGCACATGATCGCAAGCGTCACGTTGACCAGCACGAGAAACACGATCAGAATGTCCTTTCCGATCTCCAGCAGCCTCCGGCCATGGCCATGTCTTCGTTTCTGCTTCATGCCTGCGCCTCCGCGGCGGGCATGGTGATGAGGACCGAGGTACCCTTGCCGTATTCGGACGAAATTTCAATGCTGCCCTTGTGCTGGTTCAAAATCTCCTGCGCGATGGAAAGGCCGAGGCCCGTGCCGCCGGACTCGCGCGAACGCGCCTTGTCCACACGGTAGAACCGGTCAAACAGGCGCGGCAGATCCTTTTCGGGGATGCCGATGCCGTTGTCGGCCACGCGGACAAAGACGTTTTTGCCGCTCGTGCCGACGGTCATGTCGATTTTGCCGCCGTCGGGCGTATACTTGACAGCGTTGGAGACGATGTTGGTAATGACCTGCTCGATGCGCTCCCGGTCGCCGTTGACGTCGGGAATGTCCCCCTCGCAGGTGAGCGTCATAGTGTGGTGGTGGTTCTGCTCGGCGTTGAGCTTTGCCGCGTCATACACATTCTGCACGGCTTTTAAGAACGGGAAGCGGGAGATATTCATCTCCATCTTGCCGTAATCGATCTTGCTGAGCGTGAGCAGATCCTGCACGATGCGGGTCATGCGGTCGGCCTCGCTGATGATGACGTTCATGAAATTCGAGCGCAGCTCCGGCGGCAGCTCGTCGCCGGTGTCGACGATCGTTTCGGCGTAGGATTTGATATTGGTCAGCGGCGTTCGCAGCTCGTGCGAGACGTTGGCGACGAATTCGCGCTTGAGCTGCTCGCTCCTGCGCTGCTCGGTGACATCGTGGATGACGACGAGCACACCGCCCTGCGCGTGGTCGGACGAGAACGGGGCCATGAACAGCTCCAGCTCCCGTTCGCCGACGGTCTTCTGCGCCTCGATATACTGCGGTCTGCGCAGGGTCACGAGAACCTGAAATCGAAGGTCATCTACTCGCTCGGCTTCCTTCGAGAAAATTTCGTCGAAGGTCGTCTGGCTTGACAGGTTCTGCGCGAGCATCTGCGTGGCGGCGGGGTTATAGTGGATGACGCTGCCCGCCGTATTGAACGCGACGACGCCGTCGGTCATGTGCAGAAACAGCGTGGAAAGCTTGTTGCGCTCGTTCTCCGCCTCGGAGATCGTGTCCTGCAGAACCTTTGCCATGTGGTTGAAGTTCCGGGTCAGATCGCCGATCTCGTCGCGGCTGTCGACCGTGACGCGGTTTGCAAAGTCCCCTGCCGCGACGCGTTTCGTCCCGACGGTCAGCGCGCGGATAGGCGTAATCAGAATCTGCGACAGCAGGAACGACAAGATCACGCAGATCACCAGACCCAGCGCCAGCGCGCGCAGGATGATGATCAGCAGCTCGCTCGTCAGCGCGTCGACCGTGGCGCGGTTGTCGCGGATGTAGGCGATATACTGCGCGCCGTCCGACTCGACGGGGACGGCCAGATCCATATAATCGTTTGTGACCGAGCTGCTCTGCCCGACCTCGCCGTTCATGGCGGACAGAATGTTCTGCGTCATCACGACCGTGGTGCGCTGGTTCGAGCTGTCGAGCACGGAGCCGGTCTGGTCAAGAATGTAGACGTTGCGGCCCGTGATATCGATGCCAAGCCCGGCCTGCGCCATGAGAAGCTCCTTCATCTGCGCGGGGGCGTTGTCCTCCGCCGAGAGCCTTTGCAGCTGGGCGATGAATTCCGGGGTAAACGTGCCCTCCATCTGCTCATAGAACTGGGACACATAGAAATTGCCGACGCCGCTCATCAAAAACGCGCCTGTCGTCAGCATCAGGGCCAGGATCAGGATCACCATGATCATGACCATCTTCATGCGCAGGGACCGCATGGCCGCCCCTCCTTTCTCGCGCGGGAAGCTGCGTTATCCCGCGAAATAATAGCCGACGCCGCGCCGGGTCAGGATATACTGGGGCTTGCCGGGGTCGTCCTCGATCTTTTCACGAAGCCGCCGCACCGTCACATCGACCGTGCGCATATCCCCGTAATAGTCATAATTCCATACCCGCTGCATGAGATCTTCCCGGGAGAAGACCTTTCCGCGTTCGCGGATAAGATAGGAGAGAAGGTCGTATTCCTTCTGCGTCAGCTCGACCGGCGTGCCGTTTTTCGTCACCTGATAGGTTTCGGGGTTCAGGCACAGGCCATTTGCCTCAACGGTATTTGCCGTGCCGGAGGCCTGCGCGGAAGCGTATTCCATGCTGCGGCGGCGGATGTTCGCCTTGACGCGAGCCATCAGCTCCTTCATGGAGAAGGGCTTGGTCATATAGTCGTCCGCGCCGGTCTCGAGTCCGAAGACCTTGTCCATTTCCTCCTCACGGGCCGTGAGCATGATGATGGGCGTGGTGCGGTTTTCCGCGCGGAGCGTCTTGCAGATATCAAAGCCGTTCATTTTCGGCAGCATGACATCCAGTAAGATCAGATCCGGGTCCTTTGTCTGCGCAAGCAGCAGACCCGTCTCGCCGTCGAGCGCCTCGAGCGTCTCATAACCTTCGCGCTTGAGATTGAATTTCAGGATCTCTACGATCGCGCGTTCATCCTCTACGATCAGGACTGTCTTTGCCATAGTGCATCCTCCTGTTTTTAAACCGGGCGGCGAAGCGCCTTCGGATAGTGATTTTTGAGCTGGCTTCCGTCGCCCTTTGCCCAGCCGAGCGAAAGACCGTCAGCCTGCACGAGCGTCCAGCCGCGCTTGTCGGACGGCAGCACGTCGCCGGACAGATACCGGGCAAGCAGCGGGTCGGATTCTTCAAGCGAGACGCTGCTTTCCAGCGTTTCCAGCCACAGCGCCCACGCGTGCGCGGGCGCAAAGCGGTTTTTCAGGACTGCGCCAAGCTCCAGCCCCGCGCGCAGCACCCGCAGCCCCTTTACCTCCGGCAGCGCCTGCGGGACGAGATAGCACACGTCCCCGAACCGCAGCAGCTTCCCCTCCGGCAGCGCGGCGCCGGTCTGGCTGCGGAACGCCGCAAGCTCCGGCGGGCATTTGGCCGCGGGTTCCGGCGGAAGCACTGCGGGCGCTTCGTCCCCCGCCCGGCGGAGGACGGCGGCATAGTGCCCCTCGCCCAAAAGCTTATGCGGCCAGAGGCGGAACGTTTTTTCCAATCCCGGCGCGGGATTCGCCACCCAATCGGGTCTGCCGGGAGAAAAGAACGGCACGTCCGGCTTTTCTACAGAAAAATCGGGATTTTTCCACAAAAAGTCCGAGATCACGCCCTCGTTTTCCACAGGAGAGAACGTGCACGTGGAGTAAACCAGCCGCCCGCCGGGGCGGAGCATGGCTGCGGCGGAGGTCAGAATCTCCAGCTGGCGGTTGGCGCAGATGGCGTTCGTGTCCTCCGTCCAGTCGGTGACGGCGGCCTCCTCCTTGCGGAACATCCCCTCGCCGGAGCAGGGGGCGTCGACGAGAATTTTATCAAAATACCCCGCGAAGCGCTCTTCCAGCCGCTTCGGGTGCTCGTTCAGGACCAGCGCGTTGGAAATGCTCAGCCGCTCGATATTCCCGGAAAGAATTTTCGCGCGCTTGGCGTTGATCTCGTTGCAGACCAGAAGCCCCTTTCCCCGGAGTTTGCCCGCCAGCTGCGTCGATTTCCCACCGGGGGCCGCGCACAGGTCGAGCACGCGCTCACCCGGCTGCGGGTCCAAAAGCTCCGCCGGGGCCATGGCGCTCGGCTCCTGCAGATAATAAAGCCCCGCCGCGTGATACGGCGATAAGCCGGGCCGGGAGACCGCGTCATAATAAAACCCCGTCGGGCACCACGGCACGGGAGAGAGCGAAAACCGCGACAGATCGCCCGTAAAGCCGGTTTTGAGCGGATTTCTCCGCAGACCGGTGCAGAGCGGCCGGTCAAAGGACGCGAGAAAGTCCTCATATTCGCTTCCCAAAAGTGCACGCATCCGCGCCTCAAAACCCTCCGGCAGCACCGCAGCCGCCTCCTTCCCAATTTACATAGTTATAAACATTATAGTGCATTTCCCCGAAAAAGGCAATGGCATATCCGCACAGTCTCCTCAAGTGTCTGCCTGTCCCTCTTGGCGGTTTTTCGTTTTTGTGCTATAATCCTCCCAGATCAAAACGAACGGAGAACGGCAATGAACGCACAGGGAACGGAACGGACGGAAAAACGGCTTTGCGTGGGGCTGCTTGCCCATGTGGACGCGGGCAAGACGACGCTGTCGGAGGCCATGCTTTACCGGGCAGGCGTCATCCGCACGCTTGGCCGCGTCGACCACGGCGATACGTTTCTCGACACCGACGCGCAGGAGCGCAGCCGGGGCATCACGATCTTTTCCAAGCAGGCCGTTCTTCCGCTGCCCGGCTGCACGCTGACGTTGCTTGACACGCCGGGCCATGTAGATTTTTCTGCCGAGATGGAGCGGACGCTGCAGGTGCTCGACTGCGCCGTGCTCATTATCAGCGGCCCGTCGGGCATCCAGAGTCACACCGTCACGCTCTGGCGGCTGCTGCGGCGCTATCAGGTGCCGGTCATTCTGTTCTTCAACAAAATGGACATGGAGACGGCGGATCGGGACGCGCTGCTTGCCGCTGTCCGCGCGGAGCTGGACGAGGGCTGCATTGATTTTTCGCAGCCGCAGGCGCAGCTCTACGAGGAGCTTTCCCTGTCCGACGAGGCGCTGATGGAGGACTATCTCGCCTCCGGCACGCTTTCCGACGCGCAGATCGCGCCGCTCGTCTCGCACAGGCGGGTGTTCCCGTGCCTGTTCGGCTCCGCGCTGCGGCAGACGGGCGTGGACGCGCTTCTGGACGCGCTGGGCCGGTTCGTGGACGAGCCTGCGCGGGGCGCGGAGTTCGGCGCGCACGTATTCAAGATCGCACGCGATGAAAAGGGTGCGCGGCTGACGTTTCTGAAGGTCACGGGCGGAACGCTCACGGTCAAGCAGACGCTCTCGGGCGAGGACTGGGAGGAAAAGGCCGACCAGCTCCGGCTCTATTCCGGCAGTAAATTTACGCTTTTGCAGCAGGCTGCCGCCGGGACGGTCTGCGCCGTGACGGGTCTGAGCAAAACGATGCCGGGCGATGTGCTGGGCCGGGAGACGGCGGCGCAGGCCCCGGTTTTGCAGCCGGTTCTGGAATACCGCCTGCTCTTAGAGGACGGCACGGACGCGGCGCTGGCGTATGGACAGCTGCGCGTGCTCGAAGAAGAGGATCCCGCGCTGCATCTGGTCTGGAACGCGCTGCTGCGAGAGATCCGCGTGCAGCTGATGGGGCCGGTGCAGATGGAGATTTTGCAGAAGCTGATCGAAAGCCGCTTCGGGCTGAAGGTTTCATTTGACGCGGGGAACATCGTTTATCTTGAGACGATCGCCGCGCCGGTCGAGGGCGTGGGGCATTATGAGCCGCTGCGGCACTATGCCGAGGTGCATCTGCTGATGGAGCCGGCGGAGCCGGGCTCCGGCCTGCAATTTGACACCATGTGTCCGACGGACACGCTGGCGCTGCACTGGCAGCGGCTGATCCTGGCGCATCTGGCGGAAAAGGCCCACCGGGGCGTGCTGACCGGCGCGCCGATCACCGATATCCGCTTTACGCTCGTCTCCGGCAAGGCGCATCTGAAGCACACGGAGGGCGGCGATTTCAGACAGGCGACTTACCGGGCAGTGCGCCAGGGCTTAAAACAGGCGCAGTCTGTGCTGCTGGAGCCGTATTATGAATTTCACATAGCTGTTCCGCAGAATATGGTAGGACGTGCTATGACGGATATTGAAAAAATGCATGGAAAGTTTGAAGGTCCTTATCAGGAGGGCGATGCACAGGTTCTGCGCGGCATTGCTCCGGTGGCGTGCATGGCAAATTACCAGAAGGAAGTGACTGCCTACACGAAAGGGCTTGGAAAAGTAACGATCCAGTTTGCGGGATATTACCCATGTCACAACACGGAAGAGGTGGTCGCACAGACCGGTTATGATCCGGAGCGGGATCTTTCACACCCGGCGGATTCTGTTTTCTGTGCGCACGGAGCAGGATTTATCGTTCCATGGAATGAAGTGCCGGATCACATGCATGTGGAAGGCAGGCTTCTGAAAAAGAAAGAGCAGCAGGAGGAAGCACCTTCCGGTAAAAAGACAAAAAACTATGATCCGGATCACTGGATCGACATTGAGGAGATTGATGCGATCTTAGCACGCACCTATCATGCAAATAAGCATGAGAAGGGAGCGACAAAGCAGTGGCGCACTGCGAAAAAAGTGATCTCGGGGGACAATGCGCCATGCTATGCACCTGTAAAAGCAGTTTCCAAAGAGGAATATCTGCTGGTGGACGGTTATAATATCATTTTTGCATGGGAGAGCTTAAAAGAGCTTGCGGCAGTCAATATCGACGGAGCAAGAGGAAAGCTTTTAGACATTTTGTGCAATTATCAGGGCACAAAAAAATGCAATCTGATCGTGGTGTTTGATGCGTACCGCGTAAAAGGACACCAGACGGAAATGCTCGATCACCATAATATTCATGTCGTGTATACAAAAGAAGCAGAGACTGCCGATGCTTATATTGAAAAGTTTGCACATGAAAACGGAAGAAAATACCATGTGACAGTGGCGACTTCGGATGGTCTTGAGCAGATCATCATCACCGGGCAGGGCTGTCATCTGCTCTCTGCAAGAGAGTTTGAGCGTGAGGTAGAGGTAGCAAACCAGACGCTTCGGGAAACAATCGATGGAATGAGGGAAAAATCATCCAATCACATTCTGGGAGATGCACTGAAACAATTAACCGATGAGAAAATACAATTGTAAAATTCATAAAAACGGAATTATGAAAATGAATCAATCACAGGAAAAACAGGACGGAGAGAAATTATGTTACCAGAACAATTTTGTGTGCGTATGAAAGAAATGCTCGGAGAGGAGTACGCAGCATTCTATGCAAGCTATGATCTGCCGAAATATCAGGCACTCAGAATCAATCCACTGAAAACAGAGCGGGATACTTTTTTGCTGCAGGCGCCGTTTTCTTTAAACAGAGTGCCGTGGA
>OLVZ01003523.1_pt1 | contig 10151 bp, 4 predicted proteins | sample 1673341 | NCBI WGS metagenome assembly OLVZ01 (sample SAMEA3178944, study PRJEB25190) | human gut metagenome | biome: human gut; feature: human-associated habitat; material: faeces | place: Austria | collected 2013
AGGTTGGGCTGCAAAGACCAATGCACTGGCAGACGAGAACGGCCTGCTGGAGGACGTAAACACTTCCTTCACTGGTCCGTGCCCGCGTCAGTACGCTGCACAGCTGATCTACAATGCAATCGACACCGCTACTGTTGTATGGCGCGATGACGCTTACACCAACCAGAACTACAACGGTGACGACAACAAGACCATCGGCGAGAAGTACATGGGCCTGCACTCTGTTGAAGGCATCCTGACCTCTTTCGCTAAGGAAGACGGCAAGGATACCTACGGTGCTACCGTTACTTCCATCACCAAGCAGGATGGTTCTAAGAATGTTAAGCTGAATCCGGCTGAGGAGTCTTTCACCAAGATTTCCAAGGATTATGGTTCTCTGAAGAACAACAAGGTTAAGGTTCTGTACAAGGATACCGACGAAGTTTACGGCGTATTCGCTCTGACCGACTCCAACAAGGTTGTTAACGGCCTGCTGGGCGATTTCGGCGATGACGGCGACAAGCTGAAGCTGGACGGCACCAAGTACACTGTTGGCACTGCTACTACCGCTGCTTCTATCGGCTCTGATGCAGCTAAGCAGGCAACTGCTGACAAGACCAACCTGGTTAAGGTTGACGGTTCTGCAGTTGCTACCAACCGCAATGATCTGGTTAAGTATGTTAAGAGCAACGTAAGCGGTCTGGCTAAGGCTTTCGACGCTTCCGCTATCTCCAACACTGACAACAACAAGATCAACCTGCTCGACATCAAGACCTTTGCAATCGCTCAGGTTACTTATGTTGGCTCTGATTACATCAACGTATCCTACAAGAACTCCAGCAACACTCAGAACTTCAGCAGCAAGCTGAAGGACGACGATGCTGTTTGGTACAATGGTATTGCCAAGGATGACTATGTTGCAGTTACTAAGGCTGTTAACACCTCCGCTGACAAGATTGGCGTAACCAAGCTGGACGTTGTTACCGGTAAGATTACCGGCACCAAGAATGCAATCACCGCTGCTGATTACAAGGTTACCGTTAATGGTACCACTTACGAGATGGCAGGCGTTACTAACTCTGACGCTGCTGACCTGACCCTGAATGCTACCGTATCCATCGTTGTTAAGGGCGGCTACTGCCTGCTCGTTGACGACGCTGACGCTGGCTCCAAGGATCTGGCTCTGATGACCGAGCTGTATCAGGAAGGCAACAAGTGGAAGGCTACCCTGCTGAAGGCTGACGGCTCTGAGGAGACTGTTACCCTGAAGAAGTCCGAAGCTATCAATGGCAATGACGTTGCAACTGCTGGCTACGGCAAGTTTGACGGTTCTACCACTGCTGATGCTGCTAAGATTAAGATTGTAACCTACACCAAGTCTGGTGATGAGTACAAGCTGAAGGTCGTTGGTGATACCATCAATGGCAGCGCGTACAAGGCTGGTTACGATGTTGTTACCCCGGTTGTTGCTTCTAACAATGTTAAGAACAATAAGCTGACCAAGGGTAGCGTATCTGCTATCAATGAGAATGCAGTTGTATTCGTACGTTACAAGACCGACAGCTTCAAGGTTGTTACCGGCAAGGATCTCCGTGACTGGAAGGAAGCTTCCGTATTCTCTTCTGTCGTTCTGGCTGACAAGAGCAATGGTGTTCCGTACGCTAAGGTTGTATATGCCGACCTTGGCTCCGATAACGTAAAGGGCGGCACCGACGTTAACTACGGTTACGTATTCGAGGCTACCAAGTCCACTGATGCTGACGAGACCGATTACAACGTATTCCAGATTTGGAACGGCTCCGAGACTATCGAAGTTTGGACCGAGGATGGCGATGATGTTGCACGCGGCGACGTTATCAAGTACTCCCTGGACGGCACTGTTGAGAACCACACCAAGATCAGCGTTGACAAGGTATTTGCTAAGGCTGACGGTACTACCGGCGTTGTTCTGAACGGCGATTACAGCGATAAGCTGGACGGCACTGCTTACTTTGCACCGGCTAACGGCGCTGCTAAGGTAAATAAGACTACCGCTGAGACTGCTGCTGCTCAGGCTGCAAACATTCTCACCTTCGACGACGATGATGATTCCATCATCCTGTTCGCTAACACCTCCGACGACGACAAGGATGGCACTGGCGTAGCTTCTGCTTCCGTTACCAACCTGAAGGATTACGTTCGTGAGGATGGCACTGATTACGTTACCAACGCAATCTACTGGATTGAGAAGGACGCTCAGAACCAGCCGACCAAGACTAAGATCATGGTTATCGACACCGATAGCGAGCTGGATACCGGCGTATTCAACCTGCACTAAAAATAAGTTTTCCGCAATTCGCGCGATGACTTAAATTAAACCCCCGAGGAAATTTTCCTCGGGGGTTTTCTGTTTCCCTTTTCTGAAAAAAATCGCAAAAATTCAAAAGTTTTTCTTGCAATTTCGGAAAAATCGGCTATTCTATAACTCACATCAAAACACCATGCGAGTTTAGGAGGTAATTTTTATGGGATTCGAAGCAAATCGTCAGCAGGTATTCAGCAAGCGCATTGTGGATCTGCCGGACCAGCCGGACATGTCCGCACGCGATCTGAAAGCGTACTTTGACTCCTCGGCGGAGGAACTGCGTCAGTCATTCAACGGACTGTGCGATACACTGAGCGACTTCTCTGCGGCGGCTAAGATGGGTTACCACGAAAGCGCAGGCGTGCCGGCGCAGACCGTTCAGAGCGCGATTGAAAACGTGCAGAAGCAGGTGCGCGACGCGTCGGTGGGCAAGCTGCCGAGCGGCTGTGTGGACGGCGACAAGCTGGCGCAGGACGTGCGCGACCGCTTCACTGCCATCGAGAACTCGGTACAGGCGGAAGCCCACACGCGCAGCAGTATGGATGCCACCCTGCAGCAGAGTCTGGAACAGGCCGGACAGGTCCTGACCTGCAAGGCAGAGATTACTGCATCGCATTACATCGGCGATGGTCAGGTCAACCGTGAAATCAAGCTTGGCTATCGTCCAAAGGCTGTACTGCTGTTCCGAGAGGGCTATTACACCAGTTACGGTAACGCAATGTACGGCGGTCTGGCAACCGATGGCTCTCCGGTTATGTACGGTGAACGCATTGCGCTGGGCATCACCGATGAAGGCTTTGAGGTCCTGCATAACTCCAGCTGTGCCATGAACCAGAATACCTGTGTTTATACCTACCTGGCCATTAAGTAATGGCAAAAGGAAAACCCCGAGGATTTCCTCGGGGTTTTCTTTATGTTTAAGTAAAACTTAAACGGTTGCAGCGGTTACAGTGATAACCGGAGCAGCAGAGCCTACAACAACAGTGAAAGTGTAGGTGTTGCCAGCAGCTACCGTAGTTGCAGTTGCCGGAGAAACAGTACCATTGGTAGCCGAAACAGTTACCTTATTAGCAGCAGAGTTAGCAGCTACAGCAACAGTTACAGTTACGGTCTCGCCAGCTACAGCAGAGGTCTTATCTGCGGTAGCGGTTACGCCAGCTACGCCAGAAACGGTCGGAGCAACTACAGTGTAAGCAGCACCAGCATTGCCCTGAGCAGAAGCGCCAGAATCCTGAACGTAGGACTGCAGCTTGTTGTCGGAATCAATGAAGATAGCCTTGATCTCATTGTAGCCGTTCTTGTGCTCGTAGAAAATAGCTGCGTTAGCGTAGTCATCGCCGAAGGTCTTGGTGTAAGCAACAACGGTATTGTTGTCAGACTTCTCCTTGTCGTCGGTGTTAACGCCAATCTTAACGGTGTCAGAAGTCAGAGTCCAAGCATCATCCTGACCGTCGATAACCTTACCATCAACGCCAACCTTGTCAGTGGTGGTGATGATGCGCTTATCCTCAACAGTCTTAACCTTAACTACTGCGAAGTAAGTGGAACCTACAACCGGGGTACCCGGAGCTGCGGTCTCAACCTTAACGTCAGAGTTGTTAGCCTTAGCATCGGAAGCGATGATCGGGTACTCAACAAAGTCACCACGGTATGCAGAGCAGGAAGAACCGTCAACGTTCAGGGTAACTTCCTCAGAGCCGTTCCAGATGGTCAGCTGAACAACAGTGTCGTCGCCGAGCTTGGTGTCGATGCGGTTGGTAACGTAACCGTAAGCGGTAGAATCAGAGCCGCCGGTCGGGAAACTGCCGGTCTTAACTGCCAGAGCAACAATCTTGTTGTCGTCAACAATGTACTGTGCAGTCTGAGAACCTGCCAGGTTGAAGTTGCCCAGATCCTTAGCGGTGTAAACCTTCCACTTATTGTCGGTGCCACCAACGTATACGAAGATAGAAGCATCGGAAGCAACAATGTGACGAACACCGTTCAGAGTTACAGTCTTAGCATCGCCGTTGAAGTTATCAGCAGCAGCGGTGGTAACAGAGGTGTAATCCTTAGCGCTCAGGTCAACCTTGGAGTCGCTGGACTTCAGGTTGTAAGCGTACAGAACGCCAGAAGACTTGTTGGTGTTAGCCGGCAGAACAGCGCCGTCCTTCATCTCATCAACGGTGGTAGTAACTTCAGAACCATCAGCCTTCAGCAGCTTAACACGGGTATCGCCGAACTCAGTGGTGCCCTTGGTAGCTACAGCATAGTCGTTGAAGCCGGAGATCTTGTTGTAAGCAACGTAGTACTTGCCGTCTACGATCAGCTCGTAGGTGTCATCTACGTCGTTAGCGGTCAGAGCGGAATTGGTGAAATCAGTTGCTACTGCAGTGTTAGCAGAGAACTTGTACCAGTTGCCGTTTACACGAATCTGAGAATCGCTGGACTTGAATGCTTCGATCTTGCCCTCAACGGTCTCAGCCTTGGTGATGATGTTCTTACGCTCGGAGGACTGATAAGCCTCAACGTACTGAACCAGATCGCCAGCCTTGATGCCGTCGTATACTACGCAGTCATCCAGATCCTTGGTGCCGAGGCCCTCAACGCCAATCTTGGAAGAAGTTACGGAAGAAACCTTGCCGAACTTGGAAGTGGTAACGTAAGCCTTAACGATCTTGTTGTCGTCGTTGGTAACGAACTTGATAGCATCGTTAGAGTTTACCTTGTAGTTGCGGGTGATGTAGGTAGCAACATCAGCAGCAGAAGCAACTTCGTTAGTAGCCAGCGTATTGCCGATTGCAGTGTGAATTGCCTGAGCCTTGATGGTAGCATCAAAGTTGGTAACGATTACGTCATTGTTAGAAGTCTGTGCAGCAACATCATACTTCTTATCGTTGAACTTGATCTTGCCAGCATCGGAGCAGGACTGCAGATCGCCCTTAACGATGTTGTAAACCTTGGTGTTGCCGGTTACATAGATACCAAAGATGGTGTCCTTAGCGTCCGGCTGGTTCTTGGTACCAGTGTTGCCGTCCTTGAACAGTACGGAAACTTCCTCGCCAACATACTTGTTGTCGAAGTCAGCCTTGAACTGTGCAGCTACAGCAGAAACCTGAGAAGTGCTGTTGGTAACAGTCTTGTGCTGACCATCGATAGAGCCATTAACAGTAATCTCGCCATCCTTAGCGGATACGATGCTGCTGTCGCCCTCGAAGGTACCGATCCACTTCTGCAGGCCCATGTACTTCTCGCCAACGGTCTTGTTGTCAGTGCCAAGCAGGGTTACGTTGGTGTAAGCATCGTCGCGCCATACAACGGTCGGGGTGTCGATGGTGTTGTAGATCAGCTGTGCAGCGTACTGACGCGGGCAAGCTGCGGTGAAGGAAGTGTTAACGTCCTCCAGCAGGCCGTTCTCGTCAGCCAGTGCATTGGTCTTTGCAGCCCAACCTGCGCCTACCAGACCTGCCTTGTTAGCGTCGTAGCCGAGGGTTACGAGCAGCATCTTAGCAGCTTCCTGTGCAGTTACAGTTGCATTCGGAGCAAAGATAGTGTTGGACTTACCAGCGATAATGCCCAGGGACTGGCAGTACTTGATGTAGCCGCGTGCCCAGTGAGAGCCAATATCGGTGAAGGAAGTCTTGTCGTCGTTGTACGCAGAAGCGTCAGACTTGCCGGTACGCAGAACGTAAATCATCTTTGCCATCTGCGCACGAGTTACGGTAGCGTTCGGCTGGAAGGAGCCGTCTTCGAAACCTTCGATGATGCCCAGCGATACCAGAGTGTCCACAACATCAGCGTCAACCTTAATGTCGGCCTGATCCGTGAACGCCGCACCAGCGAACATGGTGAATGCACAAGCGAACGCCAGCACCAGTGCGAGAATCTTTTTGAGATTCTTCATAGGGGAATTCCTCCTTATAAAATTTTTGCGAGTTTTCACTCGTCGTTAAGTATATTACCATAGTCAAACACAAGGGTCAAGCGAAGTTCGCAATCCGTAACATGAATGTAACATTACGTGTAATATTATAACTGACGCCGTTGCATTTCTTAATGTTTACGCTATACTATATATAATAAGGAATATGATAGCGAAAGAAATTGCTTATAAAATACAGGCTAAGTAACCGTCAAACCTTCCACATATCCCACCGTGTGAGATAATAGAAGTAGCGGGAAGTTTCGGAACGATCCGAAACAATCCAGCACTGTTTCGGGAGAGATGGCAATGACATCAACAGAATTAAAACATCAGGCACACATTGCAAAATAGATAGAACTCATAAAAGAATGCCGTAGCAGCGGATTGCTGGTTAAAACGTGGTGCAAGCAGGCCCAAATTACACCGAGCGCTTATTATCGGTGGGAGCGAAACGTGTTGGCAAGTGCCGAAACGAATTGCCATTCGGAGAAAACGACTTTCGTAGAAGTGCCGGTGTCGAAACTGGTGAGCCGAAACGTTTCGACACCTTCTACTACACTCCGTATCGGTGAAGCCAGTCTAGATATTTATGCCAGATGCGATATGAATCAGCTGAAACTGCTAGTTGAAATTCTGAAGGCTTTTCTATTGACAAACACAGTGAAGCACGTTGTTTGTTATCCATAATATGGTTCGTATTGTTAAACGCACAAATCTGTAAAATGTTCTCGATTTTTGATAATCTTCTTCAAGAACACAATTTATGCTCAGTTTTTAGATTTTCATATGCCATCTCAAAAAGATTCTGGCACTGGTGCTGGCGTTTGCTTGCGCATTCACCATGTTCGCTGGTGCCGCGTTCACGGATCAGGCTGACATCAAGGTCAAGGATGAAGTCGTGGACACTCTGGTTGAGCTGGGCGTCATCGAAGGTTTCGAAGACGGCTCTTTCCAGCCCAACGCAACTGTAACCCGTGCGCAGATGGCAAAGATGATCTATGTCCTGCGTACCGGTAACTCTGACGCTTCTGCGTACAACGATGACAAGACCTCTTTCACCGACATTGGCTCCCACTGGGCTCGTGGCTACATCAAGTACTGCCAGTCCCTGGGCATCATTGCTGGTAAGAGCAACACCATCTTTGCGCCGAACGCATCTGTAACTGCTCAGGAAGCTGCTAAGATGCTGCTCGTAACCCTGGGTTATGACGCTCAGAAGGCTGGCCTGGTAGGTTCCGGCTGGGCTTCCAAGACCAACGCTCTGGCTGACGAGAACGGCCTGCTGGACGATGTTAACACCTCGTTCACCGCAGCTTGCCCGCGTCAGTACGCTGCACAGCTGATCTACAACGCAATCGACGCCCCGACCGTTGTATGGCGCGACGATGCTTACACCAGCGTAACCCTGCTGGGCGATGACAACCAGACCGTAGGCGAGAAGTACATGTCTCTGAAGAAGTCTACTTCTACCCTGACCAACGTTGTTAAGACCAACGGCAAGGACACCTACACCGTAACTCTGGACTCCACCGCGTCTGTTGTTGACTGGGATAACACCACCGAGTCCAAGGATTCCGGCAAGGCAATCTTCGAGTTCACCGACGTTAAGAAGGATTACTCTGATCTGCTTTACAAGACCGTTACCGTTCTTCACAAGGATCGCAAGACTGTTTACGGCGTTTTCGCAACTTCCGACAACTCCCAGCAGTCCAACGTTCTGAAGAAGCTGGAGATGGACGGCGCTAAGGTTAAGCTGGACGGCACCAAGTACGATCTGGCTGCAACCGCTAAGCAGACCGTTTATGTAAACGGCGACGTTCTGTACAAGACTGCTTCTGGTTTCACCTTTAACTCTGAGGCAACTGGCGCTACCAAGGCTACTATTCCGGACTTTGTAAATGCTTACGGCAACAAGCCGACTTCTGGCACTAAGTTCGAGGATTCCAAGTACTGGCAGGGTTCTGAGGTATCCCTGATGGCTACCGACGGCACTTCCAACTACTCCATCCTGAAGGTTAAGACCTTCGCTGTAGGCAAGGTTACCGCTGTAGGCTCTGACTACATCAATGTAACCTACAAGAAGGGCGACAGCGACATCATCACCAAGACCAAGCTCGAGAAGGACGATTGGGATTGGTACGATGGCATCAAGAAGGATGACTACGTTGTAGTTTCTGCAGCTGGCAACTACGGCACCGGCAATGGCCTGGTTGAGAAGGCTGACGTTGTTACCGGCAAGGTAACCGGCACCAAGTCTGACGACGGCGTTTCCGTTGGCGGCAACTGGTACACCATGGCTGGTAACGGCACTTCCTTCGTAAAGCGCCCGAACACTGGCTCTAACGTTGACATGGTAGTTGTAAACGGTTACGTTTACTACACCGACACCACTGCAGGCAATGTTGATGACATGGCTCTGCTGATCGAGGCTGCTGCTAAGGGCGGCACCGGTTCTCAGTGGGAAGCTCACATGCTGTTTGCTGACGGCTCTGAGAAGACCGTTACCATCGAGAAGTACTGGGACGACAAGGACAACAAGTCCTTCCCGATCATGCCGTTCTCTGAAGGCAATGCTGCTAACCCGAACGTAGCTACTTGGAATACCACTGCTTCTGCTCCTTCTGTAGCTGCTGCTCCGATTCTGGTATCCTACGAGGTATCTGGTGATGTTTACACCCTGAGCCGCGTTGGTATCGCTGAGATTGAGGACAACGCTAATAAGGGCGAGTTCGCTCTGAACGGCTATGACGCATACGTTGACGCTACTGAGGGTCTGATGACCGACGGCAGCATCAAGCAGAGCGACAAGACCGGTCACGGCACCTCTGACATGAAGATCTACACCCAGGCTGATACTAACGGTCTGAAGAAGGGCTCCACCGATCTGTCCCGTCTGTACTACGAATCCACCGGCGTTGTATTCGTTAAGTACAAGGCAACTGCTTCCGGCACTGACGCTGATTACAAGGTAATCTCCGGCAAGACCGCTGCTGACTACAACAAGGCTATCGGCAATGTAGCTGCTGTTGCTAACAAGTCCGGCAACTCCTACTACGCTCAGGTAGCATTCATCGACCTGCAGCAGGGCACCACCGGCGGCAGCGATGACAACTACGCAGTAGTTATGGACGACGTTGTTAAGGATACCAACGATGGCACCAAGTACATCGTTACTGCTTGGAATGGTTCTGAGAATGTTACCATCAAGACCGATGATAGCTCTGTTAAGAACCTGAAGAGCGGCGCTCTGATCACCTATTCCGGCGATCTGAACGATGCTGACGTTGACGTTAAGGCTGACCGTGACCATAACAACTACTTCGTATCTAACTACGATGCAGCTTCTGGCGACATCAACCTGATGTCCGGTACTCTGACCGCTGACGCTACTGTTGCTGGCAAGTACACCGGTACCATGACCTCTGCTGGTTCCACCAAGAAGTTCGCAAAGGTTGACAGCAAGGATACTATCGTAATGTTCGTAAACTCTGACGATTCTGAGGGCGTAACCGGTCTGGATTACACCAACATCGATCTGGCTTACGCATTCGACAGCGACTTCTGCACCACCACCAACTCTGGTGATAGCTACACCATCACTGGTCTGTCTGAGGACGCTGCTCCGAACGTAAAGGCTTACTTCGACGACGACGATCAGATCACTGTTCTGGTTGTTGATGTAAACCGTAACATTACCCAGTGGTAATTTGTTCGGAAAACCGAATAACTTGTTTGGCTCCCGCTGAATGAGTAAAGATTCCCCCGAGGAAAATTTCCTCGGGGGTTTTCTTTGTGCGCTCACTTGCAGTGAAGGGTAAGTTATGCTATTGTATTATCAGTAAATAAATTGATTTTGTAGGATAATCACATGATAGAATTGCTCAAAGCATTTCTGTTCGGCATTGTAGAGGGCATCACCGAGTG
>OLVZ01003527.1_pt1 | contig 10139 bp, 8 predicted proteins | sample 1673341 | NCBI WGS metagenome assembly OLVZ01 (sample SAMEA3178944, study PRJEB25190) | human gut metagenome | biome: human gut; feature: human-associated habitat; material: faeces | place: Austria | collected 2013
CCTGGAAAGGATTATCCATACTCCCCGGTTCTACGAAGGAAACCCGGTACTCGGACCAGACAAAGAATGGGAGAAGACAACCGAAGGGGGACTCTATGCAGCTCCCTTCAGTGACGGGATATGGTATGATGAAAAAGACCAGAAGTTCAAAATGTGGTATCTGGCAGGTGCGGGTGTTCTCCATAAAGGAGACAATCAGACATTCTATACAGGATATGCCGAATCTAAAGACGGTAAACACTGGACAAAACCAACACTGGATATTTGGGACCAAACCAATATCGTAGACACCTGTAATCGTGATGCAGCCACTATTTGGTTGGATAAACGGGAAAGAGATCCGTCTAAACGATATAAAATGTTCAATGTAGAACGCCGTCCCACTGACCGTCGGTGGCAGTTTGTCCTGAAATATTCGTCCGATGGAATTCATTGGGGAGAAGGAGTGGCGCAATCCGGTGATTTATACGACCGTTCATCCGTATTCTACAATCCTTTCCGTGATGTCTGGGCATTAAGTATGCGTTATGGAACCAATGTCTCTTCCCGCTCGCGTAGCTATCTGGAAAACAAAAACCCTGAAGAAGCAATAAGTTTTGCACATCGTATCCGAAAAGGAGTACCCGATAAAAATATAGTCTATTGGTTTACTCCAAGTGATAAGGAGCCACGCCACCCGGAGTTTCCGGAAGTAGATCCGGGCATCTATAATTTCGATGCCATCGCTTATGAAAGCGTTATGCTGGGACTGTACAGTGTATGGCAAGGCCCGGAAAATGGAGTTTGTGCCAAACTGGGTATCCAGAAGAAGAACGAAATCTTCCTGGGGTACAGTCGTGACGGTTTCCATTTCTACCGTCCCTCTTTCAAGCCTTTCATGGCAGTGAATGAGACGGATGGAGCGTGGAACTGGGGCAATATGCAGTCTATCAACGGTGTGCCTTTAGTAGTGGGGGATTCACTCTATTTCTATTCCAGTGGACGACAAAAAAACGAGATTATGTGGGACAGCTATACTTCTACGGGACTGGCAACTTTGCGCAGGGATGGTTTTGTCTCCATGCATGGAGACAAAGGCGGATACCTGCTGACCGAGAATCTTAGTTTTGATGGGAAGTACCTCTTTGTCAATGCAGACGTAAAAGGGAGTATGTTCGTCGAAGTCTTGGATGCAGATGGAAATCCATTGGAAGGATTTACCCGGAAAGACTGCGTCCCCGTGAAGAAGACAGATAAAACCAAACAACTGATTACATGGAAGAAACACCAGGATATAGCATCGCTCATCGGGAAAAACATCCGATTGAAATTCTACTTGGATAACGCTGATATTTACGCATTTTGGATTTCTCCATGGCAAACAGGTGAAAGTCGCGGATATACAAGCGGTGGCGGACCCGGACTGTCTGCCAGTGGGATAGATGTCCCTGCGAATCAATAAAGGATAAAGGACTATGAAATATTTATTTTATACATTACTCTTTTGCCTACCCTGTATGCTGATAGCCTGTGGTGGTAGCGATGATACTCCGGGTGGAGATGACAATCCACCGGTAGTAGTTCCGCCCGACGAAGAACCGACCGACCCACGGTTACTACCCGAGCAATGGCCTCCGGTACGTTCCTCTTCGTCCGAATTAGAAAAAGGGATGTCTCCTTTTTATCTGTCGGACAAACCTTCTGTCATCCATATTTCGATAGGACGCCAGTTGTTCGTAGATAATTTCCTGATAGAATCCACCAATCTGAAACGTACTTTCTATTATCCTGAATATTATTCGGGCAATCCGATATTGACACCGGATCAGGAATGGGAGAAAACCGGAACAAAAGGTGCCGCCTTTGCCGCTCCATTCAGCGATGGAGTGTGGTATGACGAAAAGGAGGGAAAATATGGCAGGTGGTGGTTCCTATGCAACCAGCGGAGCAGGAGTGACTTGTTATGCCGAATCGACGGATGGTATTAACTGGACAAAACCGGTTCTTTCGGTCGTGCCCGGAACCAATATTGTTGATTATAACTCGGAACGTGATGCATCTGTTGTTTGGGTAGACAAACAGGAAAGTAATGCTTCGAAAAGATACAAAATGTTTTTAGTGGCGAGGGAAGCCGGAAAATGGAGATATAATTATAAAACTTCTTCAGATGGTAAAGTATGGCGTGCTGCAACCCAATCGGAACCGATTGCCGACCGTTCCACTGTCTATAAAAATCCGTTCAGAAACGTATGGGTATATAGTATGCGGCACAATGTCCGGTTAGATGCAAACAAATTAGTACGTGCCAGAGATTATTATGAAAATATCGATCCACAGGCTGGTACAAAGAAAGCAGAAGCCTTATTGAGTGCGTTTTGGTTCGGTCCATGGGCCAATGAACAACGTCATCCTGACTATCCGGACATCGCTCCTGCAATATACAATCAGGATGCCACTCCTTATGAAAGTATTATGCTGGGATTCTTCTCTGTTTGGCAAGGTCCGGAAAATGATGTCTGTGCATCTGATAATGTGATTAAGAGAAACCAGATAATGGTAGGGTATAGCCGGGATGGATATAGTTGGTTCCGTGAAGACATGAATCCTTTCCATGCAGTGAACACGACCTCATCGGATGCCTGGAATCAGGGTAATTTACAATCTGTGGCCGGAGCTCCGTTGATTGTGGGCGATAAGCTCTATTTCTACTTGAGTGGCCGACGTTTGAGAGGAACACAAGAAATCACCACCACCGGACTGGCTATGCTTCGCCGGGATGGATTTACATCTATGAAAGGGACAGGGGAGTTGCAAACCTCCTTACTGAAATTTGATGGTTCTTACTTCTTTGTGAATGCCAACGTTGCAGGAGAAATGAAAGTTGAACTTTTAGACTCCGATAATAAAGTAATCGAAGGCTTCTCCAAAGACGACTGCAAAGTCTTTAAAGGGGATAATGTAAAAGCCAGGATCGAATGGACCGGCAATACTTCGTTAGCCTCTCTTAAAGACAAACAAATAAAAGTGAGATTCTATATTGACAATGGTGAAATTTTCGCTTTTTGGATTTCTCCTTCCATGAATGGGGAAAGTATGGGCTATACTGCGGGTGGAGGTCCAGGACTGAATATTTCCGGAATAGATAAAACCAATTAAAAAGTAAATGCTATGAATAAAGTAACTTATTTAGTATCATTGATTTGTATTCTTCTGTTTTCTTCATGTGAAGAAGATAAAGTATATTATAACACTGCGGCAAAAGCAGACTTCACCATCGGTGAAGATATGTACGAATTGGGACAGACTGCTGTCTTTAAAGATGCTTCCATTCCCGATGAGGGAGATCAGATTGTGTCCTGGCTATGGGAATTCGGAGATGCGGCAAAGTCTGTTTCAACGGAACAGAATCCTACCTTTATCTATCAGTCGGATGGCACATTTACCATCAAACTGACCGTTACCGACAATAACGGATTACGTGCCAGTGCAAAGAAAGATCTCACGATTCTGGACCCCGCAAAAGCAATTAATGTGATGTGGCAAAAGGAGATGGGTGGCCCGATCGAAAATACCGTTTCACCTGCATTATCAGCAGATGGCAAGACTGTTTACATGATAACCGATCAGACTTCTACCGGAGCTTTTGATGTGAAACTGTTCGCTTATGATACTTCCAATGGGGCTCAAAGATGGGCATTCGATGTGACCGCCAAGATGAACGAACTGAATCCCGGCGGCGGAGCCAGTATGGTATATGCAAGTCCGGCCGTAGGACCCAATGGAGATATATACATAACAGTCCGTGACTTGAAACCGGCGGGTGCGGAACATCCCCGCGCATTATTCCTGTTTGCCGTAGGAAGTGATGGTAGTATGAAATGGGCATATAAAGCCGCAGATTCTAACTTATACGCAGTGACTCCGGCTATTGATGCTTCAGGTAATATCTATTTCGGACATAGAGGTAAGAAATTGATTGTCTTGAGCCCGGCAGGTAATGTTATCAAAGAAATAGCTTTGGATATGGAAGTATTGTCCGGTGTATCCTTATCTAAGAATGGAACGATTTATTTCGGTTCTTCCGGTAAAAACGGATATTTCGGTTATGACTTCGCTACGGGTGCTCAACAGTTTGTGTACCAGAAAGATTTGGGCGGTACGGCATTAAAAGGAAACTCCTATACAATAGGAGGGGACGGAACGATTTATACCGTAGCCGAACTGATTACAGGTGGTGCCATAGTAGCTTTGAATCCTGATGGAACAGAAAAATGGGTATATAAAACTCCGGGAGCTATAATCAACGGTGGTGTTGCAATCGGTGCAGACGGAACAATTTATGCCAATGGCGGAAAAACGGTTGCCGGTGAAGTTTCGGCAGGTGTTGTCGCTCTGAATACAGACGGTTCTCTGAAATGGCATTACGCTACGACAGATGATGTAAACAACTGCGTTCCGGTGATTGATAACAGAGGATATATCCACATTATTTCGGATAAAGCCGTTTACTATATTGTGAAGCAGGATGGTAGCTTGCTAGCTTCCGCCGAATTGGGAGTCAAATGTTTCTCCAGCCCGGTGATGGACTCAAAAGGATATTTATATGTGGGAATCGAAGCTGTGGCAGGTGCATCGGATATGGTATGTATCTCGTCAGGAGCAACTTCCTATGCTGACTCTGCATGGCCAATGAAAGGACAGAATCCCCAACGTACCGGTTTACAAAAGTGACAATCCTGATAACTGGAAAATTATGAAGAGATATTTATCATTGGTCATTCTCTTATCCTTCGTATATGCGGGTTTGATAAAAGGGCAGCCCGGCCGCATACTTTTTGTAGATACGATAGGAATTGAGAAAACAGATCTCCAACGAATACATCATCTTCCTCTTTATTATTCAGGTAATCCTGTTCTGAAAGCCGATAAGAAATGGGAACTGAATATAAACGGAGACCCCTATGCCGCTCCTTTCAGCGGCGGGGTATGGTATGATGAAACGGGTCGGAAGTTTAAGATGTGGTATTCTGCCGGTGGTGGCAAGTTATTAGGACTTGTCACCTGCTACGCAGAGTCTTCGGACGGAAAGAACTGGATAAAGCCGGAACTTACGATTGTTCCGGGCACAAATATAGTGGATACGTTGGAACATGATTGCGTTTCGGTATTGCTTGACAAATTTGAGAAAGATTCTGCCAAACGTTATAAAATGTTTGTTGTAGAATTTAATAATCGCTCCACTGTCAGTATGAAACTCAAATATTCTTCCGATGGGATTCACTGGAGTGCTCCCCAAGCACTTTCAGGTGAACTGTACGACCGCTGTGCGGCTTATTATGATCCGTTCCGCGGCAAGTATATTTTATCGTTGAAAACAATAAATGGCATTTACCGTCGTTCACGTAATTATTTGGAACACGAAGACCCGGAAATGTTGGTTAGTCTGGCACACAGGGTATATGATAACCAAAGTGACAAATTTATCCGGTATTGGTTTCATGCCGACGACGATGACCCGCGTCATCCTCAATTTCCGGAATTGCGTCCACAGATATATAACCATGAAGCAATGCCCTATGAAGGATATATGCTGGGATATTTTACAGTTTGGCAAGGACCGGAGAATAATATTTGCGACAGTTTGAATATTCAAAAAAGAAATGAAGTATTGATAGGCTGGAGCAAAGACGGTTTCCATTGGAACCGGGAGAACAAAACTGCTTTCCTTCCGGTAAGTGAAGATTTTCATGCATGGAATGCTGGTAATGTGCAATCCACTGCAGGCAATCCTCTCATTGTGGGAGACTCTCTTTATTTCTATGTCAGTGGACGCTATAATAGCAAACCCAAGCATGATTCGAACTTTGCCACCGGATTGGCAACACTCCGTCGGGATGGCTTTGTTTCTATGAGGTCGGAAAAGAAAGAAGGCTATGTGATAGTAAAAACTCTGGTTCCGAAAGATGGAAAATACCTGTTTGTCAATGCAGATGTGAAAGGAACTTTAGCGGTGGAAGTCTTAGAAGAAAACGGGCAACCTCTGGAAGGATTCACAAAAAAGGATTGCACACAGATAAAAAATACGGATAAGACAAAACTAATGATTTCATGGAAGAAGCATTCGGAGCTGGAATCTTTAAAGGAAAGAATGATTCGGTTAAAGTTTTATCTGAATAAAGCCGATTTATACTCATTTTGGATTTCCGCATGGCGAACAGGTGAAAGTTGTGGTTACACAAGCGGTGGCGGACCGGGCTTATCGGACAAGGGGATAGATGTCCCCGTGAATTAAATAGAGAAATAACTAAATATATTGAACTTAAAAAAATGTATGATGGAAAAGATTATAGGATTAATCAATGCCCCTTTTACTCCGTTTTATGAAAATGGAGAAGTAAATTATGAACCTATCGAGGCATATACAAAATTGCTTGTAAAAAATGGTTTGAAAGGTGTTTTTATCAACGGCTCCTCCGGAGAAGGCTATATGCTGACCGATGAAGAACGGATGAAACTTGCGGAACGCTGGATGGAAGTCGCACCGAAAGATTTTAAAGTGATTGTGCACGTGGGTAGTTGCTGTGTAAAGTCGAGTCGGATGTTGGCGGAACACGCACAGAAAATCGGAGCTTGGGGAATTGGTGCTATGGCACCTCCTTTCCCTAAAATCGGACGGATAGAAGAATTGGTAAAGTACTGCGAAGAAATTGCTGCCGGAGCACCGGAACTTCCATTCTACTATTATCATATTCCTGCATTTAACGGAGCATTTCTGCCGATGCTTGCTTTCCTGAAAGCTGTTGAGAACCGTATTCCTAATTTTGCAGGCATTAAATATACTTTCGAAAGTCTGTATGAATACAATCAATGCCGCTTATATAAAGATGGTAAGTTTGATATGCTTCATGGACAGGATGAAACGATTCTTCCTTGCTTGGCAATGGGAGGTGCACAAGGGGGAATTGGGGGGACAACCAATTATAATGGCATAAACCTGGTAGGAATTATTGATGCCTGGAAAGCTGGCGAACTGGAGAAAGCCCGTGAACTGCAAAACTTCTCGCAGGAAGTGATTAACGTTATCTGTCATTTCCGTGGAAATATTGTTGGCGGCAAACGCATTATGAAGTTGATTGGCCTTGATTTGGGCGGTAACCGTACTCCTTTCCAAAATATGACTGTTGAGGAAGAAAAACAGATGAAAGCGGAACTGGAAGAAATACATTTCTTCGATCGTTGTAATAAATTCTAATAGGAAGAAAGTATGAAGAATATAAGTGAATATATACAGCATTGGGCGGATACCTACAAGAATGATATGCAGAATAATATCATGCCCTTTTGGATGGAACATGGACTGGATGCAGTGAATGGCGGCCTATATACTTGTGTAGACCGTGAAGGCACATTGATGGATTCCACAAAATCCGTTTGGTTTCAGGGACGTTTTGCTTTTACTTGTTCTTATGCCTATAATCATATCGAAAAGAACCCGGCATGGCTGCATGCAGCCAAAAGCACGCTTGACTTTATAGAGAAGCATTGCTTTGATACGAACGGGCACATGTACTTTGAGGTAACAGCAGACGGACGACCTTTACGCAAGCGGCGTTACATCTTTTCCGAATCATTTGCAGCCATAGCGATGTCCGAATACTCCATTGCATCAGGAGATAGAACTTATGCAGTAAAAGCGCTCGAACTGTTCAAACGTATGCAGTATTTTCTGCAAACTCCCGGATTGTTAGCACCTAAATATCTGGATACACTTCCCATGAAAGGACATTCCATCACCATGATACTGATAAATGTAGCTTCCCGGATTCGGGAAGCTATTCAGGACGAATGTCTGACACTGCAGATTGATGAATCTATCGCTCAATTAAAAAATGATTTCTTGCATCCCGAATTTAAAGCCTTATTGGAAACAGTAGGACCGAACGGTGAGTTTATAGATACTAATATGGGGCGTACCATCAATCCCGGACATTGTATTGAAACAGCCTGGTTCCTATTGGAGGAAGCAAAATTGCGAGGTGAAGATAAAGAGATAGAAAAACTGGGATTGCAGATTTTAGACTGGTCATGGGAGTGGGGCTGGGATAAAGAATTTGGTGGCATTATTAATTTCAAAGATTGCAAAAATCTTCCCTCGCAAGATTATGCTCAAGACATGAAATTTTGGTGGCCGCAAACAGAAGCAATTATCGCTACTCTCTATGCCTATCTGATAACGAAAGAAGATAAGTACTTGGAAATGCATCAGCAAATCAGTGAATGGACCTATACCCATTTCCCGGATAAAGAATATGGAGAGTGGTATGGTTATCTTCACCGGGATGGTACGGTAGCCCAACCGGCAAAGGGAAATTTATTTAAAGGTCCTTTCCATATTCCCCGCATGATGACAAAAGGATATATGCTTTGTGAGGAAATAATGTCTGAAACAAAAAAAGAAATAAAATGATTGTATCCAATTTACAACATAGCCAACGGGTGGAGAAACTTCACCCGTTGTTCAAGCAACTTTTCGATTATGTGAAATCACATGACCTGCTACACGAAGAACTGGGAACTATCAGACTGGATGGTGATAACCTGATTGTCAATAACATCTATCCTGAATGTATTGCTGAAGGGAAACGTTTGTTAGAACTGCATCATGATTATATAGACGTGCACATCTTACTTGAAGGTACAGAAACCATTGGTTGGAAAGCCCTTGAAGAATTAAAAGTGGAAAGGCAAGCTTATGATAAAAAGAGCGATTGTGCTCTCTATGGTGATGTTCCCACTACTTTCATCAATCTCTTACCCGGACAATTCGTCATTGTATACCCGGAAGACCCCCACGCTCCGGCTATCGGTAAAGGCTGGATACGCAAACTGATAGCCAAAGTAAGAGTTTAAAAAAACAGTCTCAAAAATCTTTTAAATACAACTACCATGAAAAATAAAAATATTTATCCATGGGTAGTAGTTGCGTTGCTTTGGGTAGTAGCGTTGCTCAACTACATGGATAGACAAATGCTTTCTACAATGCAGGAAGCAATGAAAATAGATATTGTAGAACTGACAAAAGCAGAAGCTTTCGGCGCGTTGATGGCTGTATTTCTTTGGATATATGGCTTTATGAGTCCGGTATCATAGCAGACAGGATCAGTCGTAAATGGCTAATCGTCGGGAGCTTATTTGTTTGGTCTGCCGTGACTTTCCTGATGGGATATGCAACGTCATTCGAACAATTATATGGTTTGCGTGCTGTGATGGGGGTTAGTGAAGCATTGTATATTCCTTCCGCTTTATCGCTGATTGCCGATTGGCATCAGGATAAATCACGTTCGTTAGCTATTGGAGTACATATGACCGGACTATATGTCGGTCAGGCTATTGGCGGGTTTGGTGCTACAGCTGCGGCTGCTTTTTCCTGGCAGAGCACTTTCCATTGGTTTGGAATCGTCGGTATTGCTTATTCTGTAGTCCTTATCTTCTTCTTGCATGAGAATCCTATTCGGATGAAAATAGAAAAAGTGGTTGCAAGTAGTGTTAGCAAAGGCGATTCGATAGGGAAAGGGTTATTACTGCTATTTTCTAATATTTCTTTTTGGGTGATATTGTTTTATTTTGCGGCTCCGAGTTTACCCGGCTGGGCCACAAAGAACTGGTTGCCGACTCTATTTGCCGAGAACCTGGATATTCCGATGTCGCAGGCAGGACCTATATCAACGATTACCATTGCTTTGTCTTCATTTGTCGGAGTGATACTTGGTGGATTTTTGTCAGATAGATGGGTGCTGAAGAATATTCGTGGACGTGTGTATACGGGAGCCATCGGACTGGGGATGACAATTCCCGCCTTATTGTTGCTAGGTTTCGGACATGGGTTTGTCAGTGTCATAGGTGCGGGATTGCTGTTTGGCGTTGGTTTTGGTATTTTCGATGCTAATAATATGCCTATTCTATGCCAGTTTGTTTCTGCTAAATATAGGGGAACAGCGTATGGAATTATGAATATGACAGGAGTCTTTGCAGGAGCAGCCGTAACTCAATTACTGGGAAAATGGACAGATGGAGGAAGTTTAGGTGAAGGATTTGCCATGCTAAGTATTGTAGTTGCGCTTGCACTAGGATTACAATTGTACCTTTTAAGACCTAAAACA
>OLVZ01003535.1_pt1 | contig 10119 bp, 8 predicted proteins | sample 1673341 | NCBI WGS metagenome assembly OLVZ01 (sample SAMEA3178944, study PRJEB25190) | human gut metagenome | biome: human gut; feature: human-associated habitat; material: faeces | place: Austria | collected 2013
CAAAAATATATGAAATCTTTCAGATAGCCATAAAAAATGGGAGAAAAGTGAAAAAGAGGTTACTCAAGAAAAAGAGTACATACTAGTTTAACAAAATATATTTTTTAAGAAAATCGTTATATTAATAGTTTTATAGCAATGATACTAATAAAATCCTGACTTTTCACTTTTGAAAAGTCAGGATTTTATTAGATAGATATATCCTCACACAAAAATAAGATAATTTATTTTTTTACCAATAGTCTATGACACCTTATTAGTATCAACATTCGCAGTATTATCTTTAGAAGTCCACTCATCTTCCACCGTTCCTGATACCTTAAGCTCATCACCAGCTTTAAGGACTAGAGTATAAATATATTTTTCACCAGAAGACCAAGTTTCTGAAATTTTTGCTGTTTTTACCCCAGACTTAAATATTTCAACATTGTCTTTCTTGGCAGAAAATGTAACTTCAACAATAGCATCAGTAAGTTTCTGTGGCATCAGAATCATCAATTGATCTGTAGCTTCCAATGTTTTAGCTGTTGCATCCCCCCCCATAAAAGAATTATTATCAGCAAGTACTATCGAATAACTAGCCACTGAAGCGTCCTCAAGAGTCCAATCTTTCGCCTGATAACTATAAGTACCAGAATCCTTCAAATCCTTAAATGTAATATTAGTTACTGTATATTCTACATTTTTATCATCACCTTTCAACTTAAACACTACCTGAGTCAAAGCATGTTTAAATGTCAAAGAAACAGCATTGGCACTTTTAACCTGATCAGCTAATTGAGCAACAAGAAAGTCAGCTTGATCAGATATGTTACTGTTTACTTTATATGCAACAGTAGGATATCCCCCACCAGACGGATAAATATATTCTTTAGAATCAGGCAACACTGATGGACTATATCCAAAGAAAGCAACCTTACCTTCAGAAGGCCAATAAAATGTCTTTGAATCTGCCTCTGTCCAATTGGTTTGGTCAGTACTTTTAAAAGAGCCCTCAAGGATATTAGTTCCTCGAACCGAAGAACTATATGCATCTTCAGTATACGCATAACCAAACGCCCTAAACTCTCCAAACTTAGCAGTAACCATAGGCGTAGCTCTCGTCACAGCAGATGTCCCCATCTTTATTTCAGCTTTCTGTCCTGCATTATCAAACTCTTCGTTTTGTGAGCAACCCGTAATTGCTAAAGCAGCTGTTACTGCCAATAAAATCTTTTTCATAACTGTATCTTTTTAGTTAATAATATTATTCTATTCTGTTTATGCTATTAGGAATCAGTTTACTGGTAATTCAACATTATCTTCTGGTCCCCAACCATCAACGTTTCCATTCATTCCTCCACCCCCGTCAGGATTAGGTGGTGTTTCCGGTTTCTCTACTTCAATCTTATCATCAGGTGGCAACTCAATCTCTGGTGGCGGATCTTGTTTTCCTGCTTCCTCCTCCTCATCTTTTTCAAGCGTACCAATTATTTCAGTAACATCAATCGTCCTTTCCTGTATCGTATTATCAGTTCTTACAAAACTTAGTATCAACTTTACACTACTTGCTTCTCGATAGACCGGTTCTCCCAACATTGACATTCGCGTCGGTATATCTTTCGCCCCTTTAAAAGCAGTAAAATGCGCTATTACTTTGCCACCCTCCTTCTTTGCTTCAAAATAAATAGGCTGTGAGTTACACATTCCGCAACCTTTACCTATACAATAGCAATCAGACAATCCATTTACACACCCTATAACTGATGTCACATATTCCAGTCCTTTCACCTCTATTGCAAAGGAGTAGTTCTTTATCACCGATTCCAATTTCCAATCCAAGTGAAACACTTCATCACTTTTCTTTATTTTCAATTCATCAATATTCAACACATATAACGGGTCCGGCGACCAAACCATTTTTTCAGTTCCGGCAATGCCCAAACCATTACAATATCCCGTATATGCCTCAATCGTTTCATAGGACTCCTCACCTCGGATTCGCACTACTTCCGTGTTATAGTTGTAAGCTACTACCGAATATCGTCCCGGAGGAACTTTCATCTCTCCGCCTCGTATCGACAGGTACCTATCTACTTTCTTACCCTCTCCATCTATCGGGTAGAATATGACCCGAATCCCCTCCGGCAATTTGTCCGTTACCCCATCCCAATCCAATGATATTTCTACCCCACTTACAGGATAATCATCCAATATATCGCGACGGCTACACCCGTTTAGCACCAGTAGCGAGGACAGAAGCACAAGAAGTATGAATCTTGCATTTCGCATAACGCCCTCCTATCTCTTTGTTGTTATCAACCATACCAAAGAAACTTTTGCTTTGGTAGGACCAATAAAGTTATAACGCCCACTATTTGTCCATATAATATCCCCCTCATAAGGAGTATATTTCTTATATTCTGTTGTCAAATATCCTATGCCAAGACTGAATTCAAGGGAAAAGTGCTGTGCTAATTGCTTTGCATATCCATAAGTCACTCCAGCAGCTCCATAATACTTACCCTGATATCCATCTCCACGTAACTGGAAATCGTATATTCCACCTTCAGCATAAAGTCCAATAAAATGTCCGGTCAATCGGTTGCGTTTCTGCCGGTTTCCCAGCCAACAACGTCCTTCCATCCCTCCAGAAAGGAGCTGATAACAGAAATCGTGTTTACTATTCAGCCACCACGGACATTTATATTCAGTATTCAAAGACCACCTCTTACCTATCGGAATTTCTACTTCTATATTCGGCGCCAATGCCAAATCATATAATAGATTGTTCTTTACCGCAAGCACTGTTTTGCTTTTCACCGGCTCTTCTGCCTCCGACACATCGACCTCACAGGTCTGTTTTTCTTCACTTTCTCCCACAGGCTTATCAGGTTGATTCTTCGGAAGCGCCTCTTCCTGATTCGAAACAAACAACCCGGAGACAGAAGATACCGGTTCAAAAGCCTCTCTATCTATTATCGTGGTTTCCCCGACAATCATTATAACAGACCGCCTCAATTCCGGAAATATATTGCGAACCATATATCGGTAGGCGGCTCCCCGATTTAGCTTTCGCAACAGTTGCTTTCTTTTGGTGATATCATCCTTATGATAGTCGATCAACATCAGCACTTCTTCCCGGTCGGGTAAGTTGGTGTCAGATGCCACCAACTTACGAAACTCCAACCAATCCTCTCCCTTTGAACAAAAATGAATCTTATCAACATTATTAACTAATTCATATCGCCGCAGGAATTCCTTTATCGAGTCATTTCTCTTAGTAACCAAACTTTTATTATAAGACTCATCACCATCAGGAGAAACAAAACTCACTACATTTAACGATGTTATATTTTTCGTATCCAAGTTTCCGGACAACAAGGAATCCAATGCAATAATTGCTTGATTATTACCCTTATAACAAGGATCCACATTCGTCTTATTCGCATCGAAATATATCACCACCCGGCGGATTGTATCATTTACAACAGTAAAAAATGGTACCGCAGCATACCCACTTTCTGAAAGGCTTAATAAAACCATAAGAATAGCCAATATATAGATACCATGTTTCATTGTCGTTCGTTTCTGTTGACAAATATAGAAGTTAGAAAACAAATCAAACCATACCTTCAGGAGAAAAGACAAGCTCTGAAAGGTTCTGTGAAACGATTGAAACGATTTTGCAAGTTTGAGAAGTATAAAAGCAGAAAATTATATAAAAAAATGCACAGATTACCGATTAAGAATCGATTCTCTGTGCATTCACTAATTAAAAGCTTGCTTTCATACAAAGCCCAATCCAATTATGCAGCCGGGTCCGGTGCTTCCCCTTTGCCATCATCGCCCGAATCAGGGTTACCCCCATTACTACTTCCGTCCGTATAATCCGTTTCAATTTCCGCACGGCGGGTAATACTCATATCCTCCAGCATATTTTTGAAGATTTTCCCCGGATAGAATAAGATTTTTCTCTGAACGATCGACTTGGATGAGACCTCCTTCTCGTCATCCGTACTTTTGGCATGGATAGTAGGAGTGAAGATACCAAACTCACCCATCTGTACGCTCTTTCCATCATCAATATCCTCCGCCATCTTATCTACCAGGCCACTGACAACCAAATCTACCACCTTACGATGGACACCACAAAGCTCACTCACTTTCCGACACATCTTTGCAAAATTCACCTTACCGGAACGAACCGATTTTGCCACATACTTTTCGTTTTTGTCCTTGTCAAAACCGAATACTCTTTTTGTTACTACGTACTCTAAACCCATAATTGTTAAAGTTTAATTGGTTAAAAAAATAAAGGTTATCTGTTTGCCATTCTCTTTGTTTGAATGACTCTGCAAAGGTATATCAACCGTGAAATGCCCAGTCCCCTTTTGTCTCCTTTCATCGTTTGGAATCAATTATTATCGGAAGAGAATATTGTTAGTTATCAATAGGATATATCAAAGAATTATTTTTTTCATAAAATGCGTATTTTCCATATTCAACACTCGAATTTACCAATGGATAGCCATCGAAATTCTAACAGATAAAAATCCTCCTATAACTTTTACACTGAATGCCTACAAACAAGTCAGGCTGCAACCTCATCACAGATTGCAGCCTGACTTATTTATAAAGTGACCTATAGTCTAACTCACATGAAAATCTTACGCAAAGATATCGCTCCGCAGAATATAACCGATAACGTCTCCCTTACGTACGGTAGCACCTTGCTGTGCACATATTTCCACCACCCGTCCGGTGAATCCGGTCAGAATCTTTTCATATTCTCCCCATGGAGTAGAAAGGTAACAAAAGACTTCGTCATGCTGATATTTACGTCCGATGAATGGCGCAATGGACGGTCCTTCCACGGAAACTTCCCAAAGCACCTGCCCATTGTCGGGAGCAATAACCGGATCTGCCTTGGCACGCTTCAGCTTCTTGATATCTTCCTCGGAATAACCACTCTTTGCCATGGATGCATCCTTAGCATGTTGTAATTCATCTTCAAAACGTTTCTTGGCAACACCCGACTTATAATCGCGATACTGACGATCGTGCATAGCCAGTTCAAAAAGTTCTTCGTCATCCTCTCCATACTCCCAGCCATTCTCATCCATTTCCTTGCGATAATCATCCAGAGCATCCGGATAATTCAACTGCGGATCAGTATCGACAAACTCATATCCTTTAGACTTCGCCAATTCTATAATCTCCGGAGCAAGCGTACCCGGCAGACGTCCACTCTTACCCAGAATCATATCCCAGGTATGGTTGTCTATCATTGTCCAGCGCTCTTCCCCTTTTACCAATTGCATAAGATTCATCAATGCAACATTCTTCACATACTGACTGAAAGGAGTCACCAAAGGAGGATAACCCAACTTAGGCCACACATACTCCACTTCGTCGAAAAGCATTACCAGCAGATCGTCAAGACTAAGTTCAGGTTCGTTCTTACTCCGCAATATCATATTGATACCGGAATGTACCCCTTTCAAATCTGCCATCATAGACCCCATCATGCCACCCGGCAAACCACATTTCAACAAAAGTGAAGACATATATTTATTGGTAGGATCCATGAAGTAACCCAGAAAATCGTCTATGAATTCCTGCGTCATCGCGCGGGCTTTCATATATGCTTTCATATTGATATCGGGAACCTGGAATCCTAAATCTTTCAACATTGCCTGTACCGAGATCACGTCCGGATGCACTTTGCCCCAAGACATGGGCTCCATAGCCACATCAATGATATCCGCACCATTTTCGCAAACCTCGAGGATAGATGCCATAGACAATCCCGGTCCGCTATGACCATGATATTGTATCAATACATCCGGATGTTTTTCCTTGATAGTCCTGACCAGTTGCCCCAACATACCGGGGCGACCGATACCTGCCATGTCTTTCAAACATATTTCAGGTGCACCGGCCTCAATCAGCTGATCGGCAATCCGGGCATAATACTCAACGGTATGTACCGGAGAATATGTGATGCAAAGAGTTGCCTGCGGAATCATGCCTGCTTCCAAAGCATATTTAATGGAGGGAATTATGTTTCTCGTCTCATTCAGTCCACAGAAGATACGGGTGATATCCACCCCTTGTGCATGCTTGACTTTATACATCAATTTACGCACATCCGCCGGAACGGGATACATACGCAATGCATTCAATCCACGATCGAGCATATGCGTTTGAATGCCCGCTTCCCTAAAAGGTGCGGTAAAAGCACGGACGGCTTTATTAGGATTTTCGCCGTACAATAGATTCACTTGCTCAAAAGCACCTCCATTCGTTTCAACTCTTGTAAAACAGCCCATTTCAACAATCAATGGAGCTATACGTACAAGCTGGTCAACCCGAGGCTGATACTTACCGGAAGATTGCCACATATCCCGATAAACAAGACTGAATTTGATTTCCTTTTTCATCATAGCCAATAATAAGTGATTTTTTCTTTGGTTAACTTCACATATACAAATATAAAGGTTTGTTTTGACATATAGTCAAAAACAGGCTTTAAAAAACGGGTAAAAATAGATGTTTTACATCATAATGAAAGCAAAACACTACTACACACATCTTAACAGTATAAATAACAAATCAAATTGTCTAATGTTCAAAGATATATCCCCTTAAGAATCCAAAGACTTCACAAAGTTCATTCATACTAAAGTTTGCACGAATGCAAATCGCTTTTCAAAGTCAGCATTCGGTATAAAAAGGGTAAGATAACCATCAGGCATAATCCATCTATCACGGAGTTTATCATATTCAAAATTACTATTGCAATAATTAATATAAGATGTTATATTAGTGGAGTCATTAAGATAAAGAATAGATTTATTACAGATATCATTTTCCAAAACACAAACTAAGACAGCATTGTCCACTACAATCTCAATGCCTTTACTCGCTTCCTCCTTAAACAAGTATTCATATATACACATCTCTTTTTTAAAAAATAATCTTTGAATGCGGCTACTTGTATTAGTGAGCACGCTTCTTCCCACATACAGTAAATTTTCAAAGTGTGAATGCAATTTAAGAGTATCCATTTCATCATTTTTTTATTGTTATTACTTTGCTAAATATTTTATGTTCAACACTAAAATCCACAATACAATCATATATGATTGTAGATATGCAAATATAAATACTTTTCTTTGAAAACAATCATATATGACAGAAATTATGCTCGATAAACAAAAAACATTAAATGAGATAGGTACTAGAATTAGAAGATTACGAGAAAGTAAGAATCTATCTATTCAAGAGTTTGCAGATAAGCTTGAAATAGAATACAATAATGTCATTCGAATAGAGAAAGGAAGAACAAACTTCACTATTGGTACTCTTGTAAAAATCGCTAATACATTAGAGGTAAATTTAAAAGATATAGTATAGTCATTAAAGATAATGATATGTGGCTATATACTTTATTATATATAATCATTTGTACAATAAAGTATATAGCTGCCTAAATTTCAAGCAAACTTATTAAGTCTTAGTTAAAGCTCCACAATTTCTCAACAAGGAAGTTATTTCAAAATACAGCTCAAACACTACTACCAACATTACCAGTTTGAGAAACATATTATCACAAGTTCCATACTTGTTAGATAAAACGCCCTCAAATGTCACAATTATTAACCACACAAAGAATTCAATAAAGAAACTTCTCATACTGTTCATTTCAGGACACCGAAAAAAGTTTATCTTTTCTGCATAAACAACTTTTGAGTTTCTAATAAATTCTTAAGGAGTTTATTAAAAACGGTATCCAAGTTTATTAAAAAACCGAATGTAGCTTTCAGAAGGATTTACATTGAATTTATGCAACAAAAAAGGCTGCAAACCCTATAAAAGGTTGCAGCCTCAAGCTTTTCATCGGGTCGTCTATACCCTAATCCTCATAAGGATCTCCTAGATGTTTTGTTATAATCTTATACTGTTCCATCGTCAGATAACGATGATTATACGGCATATAACCGGTCGGTACAAGCTCTTTGGTCAACGGGTTACAGTCTTTAATCCATCGGCTCAGACAACGCACTGCATTTTTACTGGTCGTACATCCGGGGAAGTACAATGCAGCTAATACAGCAAAAGATAAGATTCGTCTCATTTCGTTTTTAAAGTTTTAATTTGTCGTTTCATTGTTTCTTTCGTACTACAAATATACAACATCAAAAAGCGTTTGTCAAGTCATTCGGGCTGTTGAAGATTAACAAAGCGTGCAATTAAGGATATTCCATTGATAACCAACAAATTACATATTAATTATTTATTCATATACAGCGTCAATAAAGTTCAATAATTCATAGTTGTTCTACAAATTCCAATGCCCTACTACCTAACCCTTATATCAATCCGGCCGTAACAAGGCAATACTTCCAAAGTTTTACAATAATTCCCCCATGCTATCTCAGGATAATCCCAACGATTATTAGCATATAATATCAATTGTTCATTGGCACACTTGTTTATACGGCAAGCCACTGAAGCATCCTGAGAAATAACTGATAATTGATGCTCACCTTCTGCCCCAGTAGAAAGTGAATAATAATAAATATTTTCTTTCATACCTTTTGCCATTTGAGTTAGTGGTTCCTTACAATTCGCACCGGCGTCAGCCCAATAGTAATAATTGTGCGTATCAACCTGCCAGGACTGAACAGGTTTCTCACCATATCCCTTTTGCTGCGATTCGTAAAGCGAGGCCTCACCCTCATTTCCTGCAAATGCTCCTACAGGATAATAATTCCAGTACCCTTTGCGCCTCCAATTTAACTGATGTATACTATGAGGTAAATAGAAAGATAATCCTGTTTCACGTAAGAATCCGTTAGGAACACCCTCTGTCCGATAGTTTATAGACAATTCACCAGCCGAGGTTACTTTTATATCAAAATCAACATTCACTTCCCGATAAGTCCCGGTAAGAGAAATACAGACCCCATCCTTTTGTTGACTGTAATCAAAAGATTTCTTTTTCCAATCAATATCAGAAGTGGCAAAATGGTTAGCCGTTTTACGTACTTCAGCCCCTGTCAAGTGGTTCAAATTCACATACAAGTTCAAGAACGGACCTTTTTCAATAATTACTTCCCCTCCTACTGTTGCATTGACAATCAATCCGGTTTCTTTATCGAAAGGTATTTCAAAACCATTACCATGTACAATCACTTTGTCACCTTCATCTGTTACGGATAAATTCTGTCCGGCGAGCAAGGAAGGGTAAATTATCTTTTCCGTTCCCAATACAAAACGATACACATCAATCAACTCATTAGCAGCGGTAAAAAACTCGACCTGCAAAGTTTCTCCATTCTCCCATTGCTCAGCGGGAATGACTATCATACCTTTCGTATGAGGTGCGACCGGTTGCAATTCCAAAGATTTTGTCACACCTCTATAAGTGTAGGTAGCATGAATTTCATTCAAATTTGTATGGTCAAATCGGTTATGTATAGTCAACATCAATTCTTGTCCGGTAGTAAATGAAAGATTATCCTCCACAAGTAACCGAACAGGTGAATAAGCCTTTTTAGTTGACCAGAACTCCGGTTTTTGCCGACGCCATACATCAACAATCCCCCATTCGCCATATCCCACACAATTTCCTTGATAATCCAGCGGCTTGGCAGTACGTGCGAATTCTTTCCAGAATGAAGTCCCGAATTTAGGTTCCGGTAAGGAGAAAGTCTCATCCACATATCCCCAAATAGCACCTCCCAGACCTCCCGGAGCATTAAACAATCCACTCCACATCATATCAAGAGATTTCCCCCAAAATTCACGGATATTGGGATCAGTTTGTAATGTGGCATATGTATAGCAAGCCGGATGCGCCCATTCGTCAAATAAAGCCGGAATACCATGTCCCTGAAAATTACGGGTAGCCATTCCCCACTGCCCTACATTTCCATATACATTCTGATAATGCATACTTAAGATATCAAATATTTCTGCCTTTTTTTCTACAGCCGAACCCGGATAACTAAAAATAACAGGGCGAGTGGTATCAGTCGCCTTTATCCAATCCCAACATAACTGAAAATTACTTCCGTAAACACTTTCATTACCAATACTCCAAAACAGGATTGACGGATGGGAACGAAG
>OLVZ01003544.1_pt1 | contig 10096 bp, 5 predicted proteins | sample 1673341 | NCBI WGS metagenome assembly OLVZ01 (sample SAMEA3178944, study PRJEB25190) | human gut metagenome | biome: human gut; feature: human-associated habitat; material: faeces | place: Austria | collected 2013
GGCTCGTGTCCTTTGCGTGCAGTTCGTTCGCCCAGTTGCGGATGGGGTTAAAATCGTTGCTGCTCTCGACCGCAGAATCTACGCCGTCGTTCACTGCGATGAACCGTACATTCTTTTGCGGGAAATAAATCTCCATGTAATAGCCGACCTGCAAGTACTCACGCCCCAGCCGGGAGGCATCCTTTACGATCAGGGTGGAGACCTCACCGGCTTCGATCATTTCCACAATCTTTTTCCAGCTCGGCCGCTCAAAATTCGTTCCGGAATACCCATCGTCCGCAAGGAAAAGCGTGTTTTCAAATCCTTTATCCCGTGCGTATTTTTCCAACAAATCCCGCTGATGCTGGATGCTGTTTGACTCCCCGGCACGCTCGTCCTCCTGACTGAGCCGCCCGTAGAGAATCGTATATTGTTGCTTCTGACTTGCCATCATAACCTCCTTTTCCGTGGGGCAAGCCGGTACGGTACGGCAAGTATACCGCAGCGGCTGCCACAAGTCTATCAGATTTTTATGCGCTGTGCGCTTCCTTTTCCAGTTCCGCGTCGATGCAGGCGATCAGCTTGTCCGTCGGCGTTGCGCAGGGCTCTGCCGGAAATACAGACGTGATACAGAACCGTCTGCCGCCGATCAGCATCTCGCGCTGTTTTGTGATGCAGTCTTCTTCCATACAAGTTGTTGTGTCCCGGAAAACAGTTGCGACATCGCCATCCTCTGTTTGCCGAAGTTTTGCACACTCCGGCATATATCCGCCGAGAATACCGGTGTCTCGGTAAATCTCCCAATCCTTTTTCATAGGTCCCCTTTCTGCCTCCCACTGGAGGCTGTTTTTATAAGTGCTGTTCCATTGTCCAATCCACATGATCGTCCTCGGCATGGCCGAGGGCGGTTTTCTTTTGCTTGAGCTTCTTCCGGCGCTTGCTGTCGATGTGCGGTGGCGTGGTTGTTCCGTCCCGCTTCGGCGCATCGTCCATCATCTGCTCCACAGCACGGCCAAGGCGCACAGCGCCGTGCACAAGATCACCGCTGTAATCGAGATCCACGCGCACGTCCGGATTTTCTTCCGCGTCTCCTGCACCGTATTCGAAAGCTGCTTCTTCGTATCGTTCAGGATCGCGGTCAGGGAAAGCTTCATATTCTCTGTCAGCGCCTTGCAGTTGGAAGAATACCTCTCGTTCAGGCTCCCAGCCTGTCTCGCAAATTCTGCTGCACTCATCTGTATCTCGGTCAGGACTTCCTGCGCGTCCTGCTTCGTCAGGAGCTTTTTCAGGTTTGCATCCAACTGCATCTGCTGCCGAAACAGCCTGTCCTGCATTTCGAGCAGCGCGCTCCAGTTCCGCTCCGTGACCATCACGCTGGGTTCCAGCCGTTGCGCCTCGTCCATCAGCTTTTTGTGCTGCGTCAACATTTCTTGTGTTGTCATTCTCCGTTCTGTATCCAAACTCCGCCTCCATATTTTCTTTTAAGTATTTCTCCATGTGCAGCTTGCTGTCACGGCATTTGCGCCCCTCCGGTGTGGTGTAGGTGATGTTCTTGCGGCTGTCCGTCCATGCGGCATCGTAACCCTCAGAGCGGAGCAGCGTCAGAAATTCGTCCCTGTTCCCGGCATAGCGCATACACTCATCGATCACGCGCATCAGCTCGAACTTCCAACTCTCGCCTCTGTCCGCCGTGTAGTATTCTGCGTTGGACATTCCGCGCGAATGCCGCTGCTCGTCTTTCTGAAATTTCGGCAGCCCCAATTCCTCGCAGATTTGGTCATTGCGGATGCGCAGCTCCTGAATCTGTTCGTCCGCCATGTGTACCTTCCGGCCGGTTTCAAAATTCACGCTGTTGATGATGCAGTGCGAGTGAATGTGTTCGCGGTCGACGTGGGTGCAGACCAGAACCTCACAGCCGTCGAAGTATCCGGCAAGTCGGCGCGCTGCTTCGTGCGCCGTGCGCGGGTCGATGTTCGCACCTTTCGGGAAGCTCTGCACCATGTGATAAAACATCACGCCGCCGTCCTTGTGGTGCAGCAGCTTCGTACTCAGGAACTCGTCGAACGCAGTTTCCGGTTGACAGCCAATACCGCTGACGAGCGGCTGTCCATCCCAGAGCGTCTTGCTGAGTTGGGAAACGTAGCGCATGACACTTTTCATGCAGCTGCGTGTTTGCGTACCCTTTTTGTAATTCACGAAATGGACGATTGCGATTTGCCTGCACCTCCTTCCTGCATTTTCCGCAGGGCTGTGTTGATCTTGGAAAACTCGTGCACGGCAGAATCCAGATTGGCAAACTGTACCTTGCCCATATTCGCCAGCACCGTCAGCTGGTTGAGATTGTTGCCGATGGCTTTCTGCTGCCGCAGGACTTCCTTCAAGCCGTCAAGAATGACGATATGTTTTCCAAGGCAGCAGGCGGTCACATAGTCGCTCTGGGTCATTCGTGCCTGTGCCGCTTTTCGGCGTATTGCGTTCAAATCCTGTTCTGAAATCCGGATACTGAATTGTTTGTTTTTCCGCATATTCCCTCCGTTCGTAAAAGTGGGTATGGGCTTCTGCCTGCAAATAGCATTTGGCAGGGAGCCGGCGTTCCGGCGACTAGCCAAATGCGATGCTGGCTCCTCCCGAACGGGAGGATTTTTCCCGCCGCGGCGGGGCTTCTCTGCGTTGGTTTGGCGTATTGCGCCTGCGTTTTTTCACATTGTCCGCACGTTGGCGCAACGTTGGCTTTTCCCGTTGCGCCGCGCACACACTCGCAGTCTGGGCAGAAAACCGCACACAGCGGCGACACGCGCCTCACGGCGCACTGCGGGTGCTCGGTACGCCAGCAGGGTCGATAGGGTCGATTTTTTCCACGGTGGGAAGATCGGCACCATCGACCCTTTTCAGGCAGATGAGGCGCTCGCCGTTACTCTTTCGGAATGATACGAAAATGCCGTTTTTCCTTAGAGCGTCAACGCTTTTTCGGATTTGATGCGAAAAGCTGTTCGGTGTCCAACCCTCGATTCCGGCAGGGTCGATCTTTTCCAACAGCACTTTCGCAGGGGCGCTGATTTCGGTCTCTTTTTGTAGAAGTTCAGAGAGAAGATTTTCGATTTGAAGTGCCGAAATCTTAGAAGCGCCGCTGCAAGTTTTGCTGTCCTCAAGCAGTTTCCAGACGTGATCTTCCTCTCCGAATTCCAGTTTTAACGTGCGATCTGCGATGTCCCGCCCGGTGCAGTGCAGCGAGGCAATGTTGGCAAGACGCGAATTTTTCTGGAGAACAAAGGTCGAATCTGCCGCGCCGCTTAAGCCCGTCGAGCCGGAGATCATATTCATCGGATCGTCGTCGTGGAGCTTGCGCAGATGGTGAATCAAGAGAATCGCGATGTGCCGCTTGTCCGTAAGCTGTTTCAAAAGCCCGATGTCCTGATAGTCATTTGCGTACAGATTGCTGTCACCGCCTACGCTGCGGACGCGCTGCAAAGTATCAATGACAACCAGTTTTGTACTGGGGTGTTCGTTCAAAAACTGCTCGATCTGCTGCTCCAGACCGTGTTTTAATGTATCAGCCATGATTGTAAAATGTAGCGTCGGCGGCGCATCTTCCGTCAGATCAAAGAGCCGCGTCTGGATACGCTGGAACGAATCTTCAAGACTGAGATACAGCACTTCACCCTGCGTTACTGCAAAATTCCACAGCGGCTGCCCCTGTGCAACGCATAAGCAGAGCCACAAAGCCAGCCAAGACTTGCCGATCTTCGGTGCGCCCGCGAGGATGTGCAAGCCCTCTGGAATAAGCTCATCTACCAGAAAGTGCGTCGGTTCATATGTCCTGTTTTGCAGATCTTCCGCATTGATAGTGTGTAGTTTGTTCATACTGTCACCTCCTTTCGATATTGTTGCTGCGATTTTTATTTTCGATTTCCCGCACCGATATCGTAACATAAGGATTGACTTTTGAAAATAGGTAATGTATCATTTCAATAGATACACTATATCGATGCAAATACATTCTCTAATGAGGAAACAGCTTATGGGCGTTTTAGGAAAAGACTTATTTGATTTCCATCGGCCGCAGACAAACACCAAAGTCGAATTTGGTGCATCCGCCTATTGGGTAGAGGATAGAACGATGCCGCAGCCGTATGGAGCGGTGCTGACGGAAATACTGAACCTTGATGTCGCACCTTTTCAGGAATTGCTGAATCAGCTGAACACAGCCGTTCAAGAAAAAAGTGATAATGTCCTGCGTGCTTACATGGACATGAAGAAGGGACTGGCTTCTCTGCCGCTCTACCGGCTGTATCTGGAGGACTTTCGCGTCTTTGGCGATATGCCGGTCGAGGCGTTTGCGGTCGGAGAAGCACAGGATGCTTTTGCGGAGTTCGTGATGCAGGAAGATCATGATCTGCCCGCATTCATGCAGCAGCAGATCGACGATATTCGTTTGATTCAGGAACGGTATGCGTGGTTTCTCGACGGCGTTTTTGCCGACGCAGTATTTGAAAAGAAAAAGGGCCAGAAGAAAATTCCTCTGGCCCCGATGATCTGTTCGCGCGGATATGAAGCTTTTATCAGCGGCGTCAGTCTCGGTGAAAACCCTGAGACAGACGCGCCGCCGGTGAAGACGCAGTACCGCATCCGCGGCGAGAAGGAAAAAGCCGAGATCGTCGAGAGGATGTACTTCGACCGGCTGCTGGATTTTGTCTATGTGGAGTTCATGAAGGGGCTGCAAAAGGGCTTTGTACCGAAACGCTGCACCAACTGCGGGCGCTGGTTTTTACAGAAACCGGGAGCGACCTATGCCTATTGCACAGAACCTGCACCGGGGCAGGACGGCAAGACCTGCCGTGAGATCGGCGCGAGCAGCAGTTTCCGCAGCAAAGTAGAGAACAACGATGTCTGGAAGGTTCACCAACGGGCTTACAAAAAATATTTCGCCCGCATCAGAAGCGGTCTGATGACCAAGAGCGAGTTCGAGGTGTGGTCCCGGCAGGCAGCAGAACTGCGGGATGCCGCGCTGGAACGATATGCGCGGGCGGAAAACGAGGAGGAACGGCAGCGCATCGCGCAGGAGGTCACTGAGGCGCTCAACACAGAATGATAGAAAAAGCAATTCTAAATAATTTAGAAAAAACAGCAGGGAAACAATATCATGAGCCAGAAATAATTCTAACGTATTGTGCCGCTACATAGTGTATGGAAAAGTGTGCATTCCTGTGTACCCGAATGCTTGAAAGGCATGTAGGAGGCTCTGACAAAATCACCAAAAGTGAGAGAGAATTTCACGTGAACTTGATGCAATATTTTCACTTGCTAATTCGGTAAAGCATCATTATAATCAAAATTAAATTGGCCGTAATTTGCTTAAAAAGTTCCGAAAACCTTGAGAAATTTCAAGAAATGAATATATATATATATATATATATTCAAGAATTACAGGAAATGGCGGAATGGGGCTTGCGGCGGAAAAGCAGGAGGAAAGACAGTGAAAGCACATCTGACAAAGCGACTTGTGTGCCTGATCCTGGCAATTGTTTTGTGCCTGTCTGCGGCGGTTATCCCGGCGCTTGCAGCAAACGACACGAAAAATGTCAAGGTTAAGGTTCAGAAGGTCAGCAACGACACCGTTCCTACGGAGCTGAATCCGGAGCGTCAGGCAGCGGCGGAAGATACCGTCCAGACACAGTCGGCGGAGGGACCGGTTCGTGTGTCCATCGTTGTAAAAGGTGGATCCGTTCTGGATAAATATTCAACGAACGGCCTTACCGCCAACTACGCTGCCGCCAATTACCGGCAGCAGGTGCGCGCTTCGCAGAACGCGGTGGCGCGTGAAATCTCCGCAGACGTACTCGGCGGCAAGAAGCTGGACGTGGTGTGGAATCTGACGCTGGCCGCGAACATCATCTCGGCAAATGTCGAATCTGACCAGATTGACGCAATCCGCGCGCTGCCAGATGTTGAGGCGGTCGTGGTTGAGCAGCGCTACTATCCCGACCGCTCGGCGGAGAAGCTGGCGACGCAGCCCAATATGGCCACGTCCTCCAGTATGATCGGCACGAACGTCGCATATGAAACCGGTTATACCGGCGCGGGCACGCGGATCGCCGTGATCGATACCGGCATCGATACCGATCACCAGTCGTTTGACAACGGCGCATTCGACTATGCGCTACAGCAGGAAGCGAACGGCAATGAGAATTACATCAAGAGCCTCGATCTGCTCGACCAGAGCAAGGTAACGGCGGTTCTCAGCCAGCTGAACATTGCGCAGAACGGCGTGAGCGCCGACGACCTCTACTATGGCAGCAAGCTTCCGTTCGCATATAACTATGTAGATAAGAATACCGACGTGACGCACGACAACGATACGCAGTCGGAACACGGCTCGCACGTTGCCGGTATTGCGGCGGCAAACAAATATGTCCCGCAGACAGACGGCGACGAAACCACCTATGTTTCCGCGCTGGATACCGTCAAGACACAGGGCGTTGCGCCGGAGGCACAGCTGCTGGTTATGAAGGTGTTCGGCTCGAACGGCGGCGCGTTCGATTCGGACTATATGGCGGCCATCGAGGACGCAATTGTTCTGGGTGCCGACAGCATCAACCTCTCGCTCGGCTCCAGCTATCCCGGCCCGTCGAAGTACACGGCCTATATGGACGCGGATACCGATCCGGTTCCGGTCTATCAGGCAATTCTGGACAGCCTTGCGTCCAAGGACGCTGTGGTGTCCATCTCTGCCGGTAACTCCGGCAACTGGGCGGAAAATGCCTATGCCGGCTCCAATGGCTACGATGCCAGCAGCGGCACGGGGCTGCTGTATGACGATGACGTCAGCATGGACGTGGTCGGCGCGCCCGGCTCGTTCACCAATGCATTTACCGTCACGTCGGTTGACAACATCGGCAACACCGGCGAATATCTGGAGGTTGACGGCCAGAAGTTCATCTACATGGAAACGACCGGGGAAAAGGCCGGCCATGGCATGAAGCAGATGAAGTCTATCGCTGGCGAGTATGAGTATATCCTGATCGACGGCGTGGGCAACACGGGAGATTATGACGCCATCGGCGGCAAAGACCTGCTGGAGGGTAAGATTGTGTTCTGCTCTCGCGGTGAGCTCGACTTCTCCATGAAAGCAAGCAACGCCGCGCAGTATGGCGTTGCCGCAACGATTGTTTACAATAATGTCCCCGGTACGATCAGCATGGATCTGAGCAGTTACTGGAACGAAGCACCGTGCGTTCTGGTGACGCAGGACACAGCAAGAGTGTTCCGCGACAAGGCAGAGCCGGTCTATGACAAAAACGATTCCAGCAAGGTGCTCTACTATAAGGGTAGGATGAAAGTCAGCGCAGATGCAGCTGTCATTCCGGACTCCGCCGAGTACATGACCATGAGCAGCTTCGCCAGCTGGGGTGTTCCCGGCAGCCTGGAGCTGAAGCCCGAAATCACCGCCCCTGGCGGCAACATCTATTCGGTCAACGGTCTGGAGCAGGGCGGTAAGGGCTATGAGAATATGTCCGGTACGTCCATGGCTGCGCCGCAGATTGCCGGTATGTCAGCGCTGTTTGCGCAGCATTATCAGGCGGCCGGTCTGTCCAAGACGAACCGCTCGGTGCGCCATCTGGCGCAGAGCCTGCTGATGTCCACAGCTACTCCGGCGCGAGAGGACGCGACGCATTACTGGTCGGTTCTGAAGCAGGGTGCGGGCGTTGCGAACATCGGCGCGGCCATCACGGCAGATTCCTATGTCTGGATGGCCGATTCTGCGAACAAGGGCGCTTCCGACGGCAAGGTCAAGGTTGAGCTTGGCGAGGACGCGGCAAAGAACGGTACATACAGCTTCTCGTTTGATCTGTATGATCTGTCCGGCACGGAGCAGACTTATGACCTGTCGGCAAGCTTCTTTACACAGGCAATGACCACCATCGGCGGTGATCGTTATCTTGATGAGGCAACCGCACCGCTGGTGGCAAATGTTACCTATGGCAGTGCGGCAAGCGGCAGCAGCGTTACTGTTCCCGCAAACGGTCACGCGACCGTCACGGTAAACATTGCACTGACGGCGGAGCAAAAAGCGGCGCTTGACCGCGACTATTCGGTTGGTGCATATCTTGAGGGCTATGTGTTCGCGCAGGAGCGCACAAGCGCCGAGGGCGTGAGCGGCACGTGCCACTCCATCCCGGTGCTGGGCTTCTACGGCTCATGGACGGCTTCGAGTATGTTTGAGGTTGGCGACTACTATCACTACCAAAGTGGCGAAGAGACCCGGATGCCGTATCTGGGCAACGCCTATACCGATAACAATGTGCTGTACGTCAAGTACGCATCCGACAACAGCCCCTATAGCCGCGGCAGCGTGCTTGGCGGCAACCCTGTTGTCAACGACAGCAAATATCTGCCCGAGCGCAACGCCATCAACAGCGAGAACGGCGACAGCATTTATTATTGGAAATTCTGCGCCATCCGCAACGTGGCAGACAGCCGTTTGCAGATCATCAACAAGACGACGAATACCGTCCTTGCAGAGCAGACGCTCGGCCACTTCCTTGGCGCGTTCTATTCGCAGTATTTTAACCCCAGTGAGTACGTCAATCTGCCGCTGGACTGGAAGCCCGCTGGCATGAAAGAGGGCGAACAGCTGGAGTTGAACCTGACGCTGGCACCGGAGTACTATGTGCAGGACGACGGCAGCGTGAACTGGGCTTCGCTCGGCAGCGGCGCAACGCAGACGTTTACGGCCGTGATCGACAACACCGCGCCGGTTGTGAACAATGTTACAGTTGCTGACAACGAAATGACCGTCAATATTTTTGACAACCAGTATGTGGCGGCTGTTCGTCTGTATGACCGCAGCGGTACGGTGAAACTGGCAGAGGCCGGCGCAAATCAGACGACTGCGGCCAATACGGCAAATGACTTTACGCTGAATCTGTCCAGTGCCAACGGCAACATTTTCTACGTCAAGGCATATGACTACGCGATGAACGAATCCACCTATCGTGTGGAAATGGAAATCGGCGAACAGCCTGGCGAACCGGCAATGTTCCTCTTTGATGCCTACTATACCGGCAACAAGATCTGGAACACCATGAGCGGCAGCGATACAACCTATGTCAAGACGCCGTATGCCGCAAGCGCGGATGATTTCTATGCGGCGGCCTATGTGGACGGCAAAATTGTTGCCTCCACCAGCACGGGCGATTTGTATGTGCTGGACGCCAATGACCCCGAGAACGCAAGCTATGTCCGCACGCTGGATACGCTGCTGCTTGACATGGCCTATGACAAGACAAGCGACACGCTCTATGGCGTGGATGCTGGCAGCAAGGTCTACACCATCGACCGCTACAGCGGTGAGCTGACGCTTGTCGGCACGCTTCCGGTCAAGGCCAGAACGCTTGCCTGCGATGACAGCGGCAATTTCTACTATGCATTTGCCGAGACAGATTACAGCTACTATAAGATTTACCGCCTGCCGATTACGGCAGTAACCTCCGATGCAGCCGCAGATCCGGAAGCAATTGTGACGGTCGGCCAGCGCTATACAACGCCGGAGGAGGACGACTTCAGCGCCGTCGGTTCGCTGGAGTGGGAATCGAAAGAGAATGTTCTGTTCTTTGCCGTCAGCTCCGCGCTGCACAAGATCGACCTGACCGCAAAGACAAGCGCAGAATGCACGGAAAGCGGCTGGGGCGATTACTTCCCGGCAGAGTTCCACGCGCTCTGCATCCCGCGCGAGGGCGGCAGCTGGAGCGCTTCGGAAAGCGCCGCCGCAGTTGCGCTCTCGGATCACAGCGTTTCCCTGCTCCTTGGCAAGACGCAGACGCTGAAAGCATCGGTTCTGCCGTGGAATCTTGCAAACCGTGAGGTTGTGTGGAGCAGCTCCAACAGCAGCGTTGCAGCCGTCAGCGCCAACGGCGTGGTTACGGCCAAAAATGCCGGTACCTGCACCATCCGAGCAGCCTCCGCGCAGAACCGCTCGGTCTATGATGAGTGCACGGTCTCGGTGGAGCAGCTGAACGTAACGCTCACCGGTATGCTCCAGGACGCAAACGGCAAGGCAGAGCTGTTCAGCTGGGATCTGAAAAACAGCAGCAGCTGGAAGACCGGTATTGAGATCGAC
>OLVZ01003546.1_pt1 | contig 10084 bp, 8 predicted proteins | sample 1673341 | NCBI WGS metagenome assembly OLVZ01 (sample SAMEA3178944, study PRJEB25190) | human gut metagenome | biome: human gut; feature: human-associated habitat; material: faeces | place: Austria | collected 2013
AAACACATATTGCAAAGACCGATATAATTACAGCACATGGTATAAACGGAAATAATGATAGTGTACTTCCTGTGTCTGTCGCTGTTACTGTATGTAATGCGTTTGACACAACATAACCACTATAACAATAAGGATATACTATCCATAAAGGTGTATTAGCAACCAAAACCCCCGGAATTATCAAAAGTAAGTTTAATCCCATAGATAATAGTGGTTTTTCAAACAGTATGGTAATTGCCCACATACAAGAAATAGCTGGAATCATAGTCGTAAATAATTTTAATGTCCACGTTAATAAATAAAGGACAGGAATAGATTCTGTTACATTCATTATTTTAGTAGCGATAATACCTGCAATAACGAATGAGATAAAAAAGATAAGTAATTGGATTGCTAAAAAGCTCAATAAAACAAAGAATTTTGTTAAGGCAAGTTTTTCTTTACTGATGGGTAAAGCAAGCATTTTTAATATACCATTATTCTTTGTTTCTCTGTTAGCAATCATAACGCATACAACTACCATTGAAAACGGAAGTAAATAATAACCAAAAAGCAATGCACTTTGAATAAACATTGCTGACCAAGCATTTGTATATTCTGGTGTCATATACATACTGATACTGAAAACACCAGAAACCACAACTAAAATAGGTGGAATTAAAAGCAAAGGCAGAATCATAGACCTTTTCACTTTCATAAATTCTATTTTTAACAATTCAATAATTGACATATGATTGTCTCCTTTATTCATAATGCTTTATTTTGCCTAAATACCAGCCAACCATGAAGAATATGATTGTTTCAACAAAGCCTAAAATTAAAACTTTCATATCAATACTAGCCGTAGAAGCTACCGCTGGTTTCATCATTAGTACAAATGGGTTAATAAGAAATATGGCTATATCTGAAAGCGACATTGCCATACCGCTAAAAAATCCTGCAACGCCAATACCTAATGTAAACCATATATTTTCACATCGTGATGATACCAAGAGCATAAATGCTAATACTGGTAAAGTTGAAACAAAGCAATATCCTGTATATTTAACAAGTGTTAATAATTCAAAAGTTCCACTAGGCAAAAATATATTTCCAATAATACACAAAGCTCCGTTCTGCAAGACGATACAAACAGCAAGCAAAACAAACAATATATAAAATTTATTTTTGAAAATAGATGATGTCTTGAAAGGAAGCATATACATCTTTTTAATTGCATTTCCTTGAAATTCGATATTATATGTTAAAGTTGTCGCTACGATAATGCCAAACATATTAAGAATCATAATCATTCCGTAAAGCTGTGTCAGCAAAACATCCATAGGTGGAAGCGGTAAGTTTAACAAAACATCTTTGCGAACTATAAAATTTGCAAAAGCGTATAATGCACCAAGAAGTCCAACAATCGGTAACACTTCTAATATCCCAGTACGTTTACATTTTTTTAATTCTACGGTTAAATTTCTCATAATTTTAACCTCTGCTTTCTGTTTTTGTTATCCTCATCAATCATGGATAAAAACATTTCTTCTAAATTATCATTTTCAAATCCAGATTCATGTGCTGTAAATTTCAAATCTTCAAGACTTCCCTCAAATAGTAATCTTCCATGATTCAAAATACCAATATCATCAGCTAACAGTTCAATTTCTGACAGCATGTGTGATGAGATCAGAATTGTACAATCATACCTTTTCGGTAGTGATTTAACGAGATTGCGAATTTCGTGAATACCTGCTGGATCTAATCCATTTGTTGGTTCATCTAAAATTAAAATGGGTGGTTCTCCAAGCAAAGCGGAAGCAAGCCCTAAACGTTGTTTCATTCCTAAAGAATATTTTTTCGCCAAGCGATTACCAAATTCAGATAATCCTACTAATTCTAACGCTTCATCAACACTTGACGCAGGAAGATCTAAAATTCTACGAATAATATCAAGATTTTCTTTACCTGTTAAGTTTGAATAAAATGACGGGGATTCAATAAAAGAACCGATTTTTTTCAAAATTTGAACACGATTATTCGGAAAAGTCAAGTTATCTATTTGGAACTCTCCATCGGTAGGTGCAGTTAATCCCAAAAGCATTTTCATAGTTGTAGATTTTCCTGCACCATTTGGACCGAGAAATCCGTAAATACTACCTTTCTTAATGTGAAAAGATACATGGTCTACGGCGGTAAATGCTTTGTACGTTTTTGTTAAATTTTTAGTTTCAATCATGTTTTTCATAATTTTTGCTCCTTCTTTCTTCATACTCACAATATAAAACACCTACATTACAGCCACATTCTCTCTACCTTACATTTACCTTACAAATGAGAAAATGACTGTTTAACTTTTTTCAAAATGTTATAATGGAATAAATAAACTGCAAAAAGGGCGTGACAAACAAATGAAAGATACATACTTAAAATCAAAAAAAATATTGATAGTTGATGATGAAGAATGTTTAAGAAGTATGCTTATAACCATATTAGAAGATGAAAATTTTTTAAATATTATTACCGCTGATTGCATAAAAACAGCTTTGGAAATCTGTCAACAGGAAAAACCAGATATAGCTATATTAGATGTTATGCTTCCAGACGGAAACGGTTTTGAACTTATGGACGCACTAAGAAGTTTCACTAATATTCCAGTGATATTTTTGACCGCAAAAGATGATATACAGGATAAATATTCTGGATTTGGGTTGGGAGCTGACGATTATATAACAAAACCCTTTATGCCAAAAGAACTTATATTTCGTCTAAATGCTGTATTACGCAGATGTTATAAGGAAGATAGCCCTCTTATAGAATTACATGATTGTAAAATTGATTTGGCTAATGCACAAGTTATAAAGAACGATGAAGTTTTACCTCTTACCGCAAAAGAACATGATATTTTACTGGATTGCTATCGGACTAAGCTTAGGTATAGTTATTGGGTTTCTAATAGATGATATTGGTCTTGGAATGTGTCTGGGGGTTATGATGGGGGTTAGCATCGGTCCTGAAATTGATGTGCTGAGAAAAAATAAGAAATCAGAGGAGCAAGAGGATAATGATGAGAAAGAATAATGTGCTTCGCAAATATATAGCGTCACTTCTATTATTTTTGTTATTTGAGACAGTGGCAATCACGTTGTGGAAGGCTAAAGGAAACTTGTTTTATCTGTTGAATTTCAGCTACATTGGAGGATGCCTTGCGTTGGGAACAGCACTTTTTACTGCAGGAAAACGCTATACCCGACATTTTCTTGGTGTTTTTAAGACGGCAACAATCCACTACGCAGTCGCGAAGATATTCGGTCCACTGTTTTTCAATCCTGCTTGTTCACTGCGATGAAAGCAAATGTGTTCATTGTGGAAAATGTCTGCGTGTCTGCCCAATGAATGTGGAGGTCAATAAGGAATCCCGCAAACGAAAGAGAGGAACGGAGTGCATACTCTGTTATGAATGTACGAAGGTCTGTCCGACCAAAGCATTGCATTAAAAAATGGAGTTGGAGATATAGCTGCAATGGCAAAGTCGAGTTTTGTACATACACCAAAAATAAAAGATATAATTTGGAATGTAGATTATGATATACTGCAAACAAGATATAGTGCAAAATGTAACAGGAAGGAGTACGCACAGTGTCAGAGAAAAAGAAATTTACAGTATACGTCGGAAGTGTAGTACTATGCGTAGGTGTGGCAGTTCTGCTTCATTATGTGTCTTTTACCAATCCTTATCTGCAATCTATTTGTCACCTTTTAAGGCCTTTTATTTATATAGGACTTTATCTGGTATGGGCGATTTCTTTTCAAAAGAGAATTATCCAAAAGGAACCCCGTCGTTGTTTAATAATGATTGCAGTGATGATGGTTTTTTGGATGCTCGTTCGTATGTGTAAATTTGAAATACCGTATGAGATGCCGACAGCACTGCGCTACGCCTGGTATCTTTATTATATTCCTATGCTGTTACTCCCTACGGTCAGTCTTTATCTGGCATTTTATATACGGCAGCCGGAAAATTATAAATTACCGGAAAGACGGTGTCTGCTGTTTTTTCCGGCATTGTTTCTGATAGGGATTGTATTAACGAATGATCTGCACCAGTTAGTTTTTACTTTCCCGGAGGGAAGACTGGGGGAAGCAGCTTCCTATGAAGTAGGAGTCTATGGATATGGAGCAATGTATTATGCTATAGTCGCCTGGGATCTTGGATGTCTGCTGGCAGCACTCTTGATTATTCTATTAAGGTGTAGAAAAATTAAAAACAGGAAAATGCTTTGGATGCCTTTTGGCGCTTATGGTCTGTCGGTTGTCTATGGCATCGCCTATTATCTGAATCTGCCCTTCTGGAAAATATTTTCAAGCGATATGACAGCTGCATTATGCCTTCTGTTTGCTTTGATCATTGAAAGCTGCATCCAGTGCGGATTGATCCCTTCCAATACAGGATACGCACAATTATTTGCAGCATCTACAATTTCAGCACAGATTACAGATCAGAGTGGAAAATGCATTTATCAATCTCAGGATTCGGAATGTATTGCACCGGAAATCGTAAGGCAGGTAGTTCAATGTCCGATCATGTTAGAAAATGGGATCAGGCTGTCGGGAAAACCAATTTTGGGAGGCTATGTGTTGTGGAAGGAAAACCTGTCAGAATTACAGGAAATCGTAAGAGAGCTTGAAGATCGGAAGGAAGAATTAAAAGATGCGAATTTGATTGAGGAAGAAAATCTGAGAACAAAAAGAGAAGTAGAAAAACTTTCTGTGAAGAATCAGCTGTATGATAAAATACAGAAACAGACGGCAAGGCAGAGTAAACTTTTGACGGAATTCATTGAAGCATATTCTATGGAAGAAGATGAGAACAAAAGGGAAAAAATATTAGGGAAGATAGTTGTGATCGGAGCCTATATAAAAAGGCGTAGTAATCTTATTTTTATTGCGGAGCAGACAGTAAAATTTCCGATAAGAGAGTTGGAGTTATGTTTCAGGGAAACGATAAAGAATCTGGAATGGAATCATGTTGAGGCAGGTTTTTCCACCGCGTTAGAAGAAATACGAAGTGAAGATGCTATGCAGATTTATGATTTTTTTGAAGCAGTCATAGAGGAATCTTTGGAAGATCTGTCGGCATTTAATGTAAATCTGAAACGCAGAGAGGCGCGGATCATCATGTCTATGAGTGTGGAATGCAAAACAGATCTGCAGGAAATTGCAAGACGATATGGAGCTTATGCGGAGCAGGATTTTGACGGATCATGGCTGCTTTCTCTGATTCTGGGAGGAGGTAGCGGCAAATGATAAAAACATTTGAAAACTGTTCACCGGAGTATCAGATTACGATTGTTTGTTTTTTTATTTTTTTGACTTTGCTGTGTATGATTCTGGTTATTTATGAAGGAACAGGAAAAAGAGGAAGAAAGATGTTGCTGTCGGACAGTGTATTGCTTATAGTTATTTTCCTTATAACAGCTGTCTTGTGTGTGTGGCAACGGGCGTTTTACGAAGAAGATTCCATGATATTATTTAAAATACCGTATGTGATTTTAATTGTTATAGGAATTGGTGTTTTTTTATATGTGGGATTGAAGATTTTTGGAATTTATAAGTACCGCAAGAGCTGCCTGAGGGAAAATGCAGTTCAGGAAAGTCTGGACAATTTGCCGAGTGGAATTGTTTTTTTTGATGGGAACGGAATGCCTAAACTGATGAATCGAAAAATGTATCAAATTTGCCAGAATCTGGCGGGAAGAGATATACAGAATATTACAGAACTGGAGGAAGCACTGGGACATCCTCTGAAAGAGAATGTATTTTATGATGTTGATTTGAAAGTATACTGCTTTGCGGATGGAAGTGTGTGGAAATTTTCAGAGAAAGAGATTATTACGACAGCCGGAGATCATTTTTTTCAAGTTCTTGCTTCTGAAGTGTCGGAATTATATCGGAACAAAGTGTTGCTGAAGGAAGAAAATCAGAAACTTCAGGAAATGTCTGTGGCTATGAAAGAACTTTCTAAGAATGTAATAACGCTGACCAGAGAAGAAGAAATGTTATCTATGAAAATGAGAGTGCATGATAATCTGGGATATAGCGTCCTGGCGGCACAGCGGATGTTGCTGCGCGAATCGGAAGCAGACCGGGATGTTTTCCTTTCGCAATGGAAGCAGACATTAGACTTGCTGAATAAAGATAACGAGTCTGTGAAAGGCGAACAACTGCACAGGCAGGTGCAGGAAAGAGCGGAGATTTTGGGTGTGAAAATCATTTATACAGGAGAACAAGTCTGGGAATCTCATATTTTCGAACTGATGGATATAATACTTTTAGAGGCACTTTCCAACTGTGTCCGCCATGCAGGGGCAAGCGAACTGTATGTAAAATGCAGTAGTGGGGAACAAGAATGGATTATGGTGATTACAGATAATGGACAAACAACGGAGAAGGATGTCAAAGAAGGAGGAGGATTATCCGGTATACGAAAAAGGGTGGAGCAATGTGGAGGTACATTGAGAATTTGTGCGGAGTCAAAATTTTCAATAATCGTTAAGATACCAAAGGAGGTGCGGAGATGATACGGGTACTAATCGTGGAAGACCAGCGCATGGCTCGGGAAGATATGGAAAATTATATTCAGTCCAGTGGGAGATATTGTCTGGCGGCTTCTATCACAAACGCAGCTATGGCAGAAACCGTATGCAGACAGAGCAGGTGTGAACTTGTCTTGATGGATGTCTGTACGGAGAATGATGAGAGTGGTCTTGTGGCAGCGGAGAAGATTAAAAAGACAATGCCCCAGATAAAAGTAATTATCGTGACTTCTTTAGTAGAGTGCAGTTTTATTGACAGGGCGCGCAAAGCAGGAGTAGAAAGTTTTTGGTATAAAGATGCCGGTAAAGAAGAACTGTTGGAGGTTATGGATCGTACGATGAAAGGGGAGAACGTGTATCCGGATGCTCCGCCGGTTGTGATGATCGGAACGGCGAAAAGCTGTGATTTTACACCTGGAGAATTAGCAGTTCTGCGATTAGTGGTGGAAGGAGAATCCTATAAAAAAATTGCAGAGAGCTTGTGTATATCACCGGAAACTGTAAAATGGCATATCAAAAATATGTTGCAGAAAACGAATTTTGATTCCAAAACGAAATTGGCGGTAGCTGTTACAAAGAAAAATCTGATTATAAATGGATTTTAAAAATAGCATTTTACTACCCATATGGGGAGTGCTTAAGACTCTGAAAACCGATATCATATACTATGTGAAAGTGTCTCAATCCGATGGTTCTTTTCTTCGTTGAGATGTCAGATTGTTTATAAGACACTGTCTGGAAAGGAGATAAATAATATGAGATATATTATGAGAAGAAGCTGCCTGTTCTTGGTAATGATTGCGGTTATAGTTTTTACAGGGTGTGGGCAGAAGAAAAAAGAAGATCCGGTAACCGTTACATTGTGGCATGTATATGGCGGACAGACAGAATCGCCATTAAACGATCTGATTGATGAATTTAATGAAACGATTGGAAAAGAGGAAGATATCCGAGTACAGGTTGGCAGTGTTACAAATACGAATACGATACATGAAAATGTACTGGCATCCGCATTTGGAGATCCGGGAGCCTCTAAACTGCCGGATATGTTTGTTTCCTATCCTAAAACAGTTCTGGCGATGCCGGATGATACGGAACTTGTAGATTATTATGATTATTTTACAGAAGAAGAACTGAACGAATTCATTCCGGCTTTTTTGGAAGAAGGTGTCATTCATGAAAGACTTTCCATTTTGCCGGTAGCAAAATCAACGGAAGTTATGTTTATCAATAAAACAGCATTTGATCGTTTCGCGAAAGAAACAGGAGCGAAGATGGAAGATTTAAAAACATGGGAAGGGCTCTTTGCGATGGCAGAACAATATGCTGCATGGACAGATAACCAGACGCCGGACATTCCTGATGATGGAAAGAATTTTTTCGTTCATGATTATCATTTTAACTATTTTCAGGTAGGTGTAGAATCTTTGGGTGAAAATTTCTTTAAGGGAGAAAATCTGGCTTTCGGACCGGAATTTCAAACAGTATGGGAACCTTATGCAAAAGCGGCACTGTCCGGAGGTGTATGGCTTCGCAGCGGTTATGCAACGGAACCTTTGCGAACGGGAGATTCGATTGTATCGGTGGCTTCGTCAGCCAGCGTATTGTATTATTCAGACGAAGTTACGTATGCGGATAATACATCGGAAAAAGTAGAGATTGTTTCCATGCCATGTCCCGTATTTGCCAGGGGAGAAACGATGGTCATGCAGCGGGGGGCCGGTATTTGTACGGTAAAATCTACACCGGAAAAAGAAAAAGCCTGTATTACGTTTCTTAAATGGCTGACGGAGGCCCAAAAGAATGTGGAATTTGTGACCAGTCTTGGATATATGCCGGTAAAGCAGGAAGCTTTCGATGTTTACCTTCCGGAGGCGATCGAGAAGTTAAGTGATCCGATGTATGTATCACTTTATCAGGCTTTTTTAAAGACGCAGGAGAACTATACATTTTATACTGCTCCGAAATTGGATTCCTATCTGGATCTGGAAACAAAGTTTGAAGAACTTATCAGGCAAACCCTGTCAGTAAAGCGGTTGGAGTGGCAGGAACATCCGGAAGATATGGATAAACTTGTTTCAGAGACATTAGAGGATTTCAAAGCAGCATACACACAATAATGTCTGCCGGATCGGCAAAAAGAGGTGGCTGACATATGGGAGAAAAGAAAATAAATTTTTGGAAGATTATAAAAGGAATAAAGAGACAAAGCATCCGTATGCAGCAAAGACTGATTGTTTATTGGTGCGTGGTGATTTTAACACTTTTTTTAGTGACAGTTCTATTACTCAGTATTTTGGGAGTCCTTCCGGGAATGGATTTTAAAGTACGGGAAATGTTGTCTGCCCAGCAGAAAAATACGTTGTCAACTATGACAGAGCAGACTGATATTATGATGGCGAGAAGTATTTCTTTATCGGAAGATATTACAAAAGAATTGAACCAATGCCTGACAGCCAATGGAAAGACATTTTCAAATTTGAATGATAATCCTCAGCTGATCATGGATTTAGAGGCTGCGCTGTATCCCTCCTTAAAATCTGCATTGGATGTGAAATATTGCAGTGGAGTTTTTGTTGTATTGGATGCAACGGTAAATACGAAGACGGAATATGCAGATACATCACGCATGGGAATCTACCTGCGCCTGTCTGATTTAAAGGCAGTAAATACAAGCAAACAGCACGTAGTTTTTTTCAGGGGAAATGCTGATATTGCAAGAGCAGAGCAGGTACAGCTCCATAACCGTTGGAATTTAGAATTTGATACGTCCGCATTGTCGGGGTATGAACAGATTATGCAGTTTGATGGAAACCGGCTGGTAGAGAGCTGCCTGTGGACAGACCGGCTGGAGCTGAGTGATACATGGGAGGATGTGCAGCTTTTATATGTCCCGGTTTTAGACAGTACCGGAAAAGTACGCGGTTTGTGCGGTATGGAGATGAGTAATCTGTATTTCAGGCTGTCTTATCCTATGGTGGAAGGTTCCTGTGGGAATATAGTGACAGTACTGGCTCCTGTGGACAAAAAAGGAAACATCTATCTGGATAAGGCGATGTTTGGAGATACAAAAGAAACGTATCTTTCACCATCAGGAACGATGACAGTGAAGAAAGGAAAATATTATAATACATATTCTACCGCTTTCGGGAATTATATAGGCAGGCATGAACTGCTTGGATTGAAGAGTTGTAATGGTATGCCGCTTGCGGTACTGACATTAATATCAGAAGCGAATTATGAAAAATTAACAGCGGACAATCGAAGGGACTGGATCATCGGTACGTTGTTGTTCCTGATTTTATTATTGGTTGTTTCTGTCGGTATGTCCCATCGTTTTGTGAAGCCGATTCTTCGGAGTTTAAAAGCACTGCAGGAGGATACGCTGACGGACGAAAACTTATCAGGCATTTCAGAAGTGGATGCACTGGTTGATTTTATGCAGAAAAAAAGGAATATGTGGAGAAAAATGTAAAAGATCAGAAGCTGGATGCAACTTTTTCAGA
>OLVZ01003550.1_pt1 | contig 10073 bp, 10 predicted proteins | sample 1673341 | NCBI WGS metagenome assembly OLVZ01 (sample SAMEA3178944, study PRJEB25190) | human gut metagenome | biome: human gut; feature: human-associated habitat; material: faeces | place: Austria | collected 2013
CACGGCACAGGGCCGGAGCGGTATCCCGCTCCGGCCCTGTGCCGTGTATGGAAAAAGATGGGGATCAATAGGAGCCCAGGTCGGCGGACTTGTCGCCCACGGGATCGGTGCCGAACTGATAGTCGTTGCCGGGGAGAACGGCGTTGAGGATCACACCCGCCAGAGCGGCGATGGCCAGACCCGTCAGGGTGATGCTGGCACTGCCCACAGTGAAGGTGATGCCGCCGGTGGCGCTGAAGCCCAGTCCGCAGACGAAGATGACGGCGGCGATGATGAGGTTGCGGGATTTGGTGAGATCCACCCGGTTCTCCACCACGTTCCGCACGCCCACGGCGGAGATCATGCCGTACAGGATGAAGCTGACGCCGCCTACGATGGCGGTGGGGATGGAGTTGACCAGCGCATCGAACTTGGGGGAGAAGGAGAGGATGATGGCGTAGACGGCTGCCAGCCGCACGACACGGGGGTCGTAGACCTTGGACAGGGCCAGCACGCCGGTGTTCTCGCCGTAGGTGGTGTTGGCGGGGCCGCCGAACATACCGGCCAGAGCGGTGGCCAGACCGTCGCCCAGCAGCGTCCGGTGCAGACCGGGGTCGGCGATGAAGTTGCGGCCGGTGGTGGAGGAGATGGCGGACATGTCCCCGATGTGCTCCATCATGGCGGCAATGGCGATGGGGGCCATCACCAGAATGGCGGTGAGGTCAAACTTCGCCAGTACAAACTGCTGCAGGCCGACGACGCTGGCGCTCTTCACGGCGGAGAAGTTGATGAGGGGCTGCATGACACCGTTGGCATCCGGCAGTTGGGCACCGCAGAGGGTAGCCACCAGCGCCACCAGATAGCTGCCCACCACACCCAGCAGGATGGGGATGATCTTCACCATGCCCTTGCCCCAGATGTTGGCCACGATGATGATGGCGATGGCTACCAGCGCCAGCCACCAGCAGGTGCTGGCATTGCTGACGGCGGTTCCCGACAGATTCAGACCGATAAGGATGATCATGGGGCCGGTGACGATGGGAGGGAAGAACCGCATGACCTTCTGTGCGCCCACCAGCTTGAACAGCAGCGCCAGCACCAGATACAGCAGACCCGCCACCACGATACCGCCCATGGCGTAGGCCAGCTTGTCGCTGTCGGACATGGTGGCGTACTTTCCGGCGTTGAGGGCCGCCATGGCCTGGAAGCCGCCCAGATACGCAAAGGACGAGCCCAGGAAGGCGGGGATCTTCAGCTTGGTGCAGACGTGGAACAGCAGCGTGCCGAGACCGGCAAACAGCAGCGTGGTCTGGATGGACAGGGGCAGACCATAGCCCTGCACCAGGATGGGGACCAGCACCGTAGCGCCGAACATGGCAAACAGGTGCTGCAGGCCCAGCAGGAGCATCCGGGGGACGCCCAGCTCACGGGCGTCGTAGATGGCGTCGTGTCCGAGTTTTTTGTTCATGTGACAGTTCCTCTCTTTCATTTGTGTGTTCTATGAAAAAATAATTGCTGACCGGCTCAGGCGCAGAAAGCGCAAAAAAATGACCGGTAAAAATACCGGTCAAAAAGGAAAAACAGAAACAGAGGGAGCGGAAAATTTGGTGAGCAGCGTGCAGACCTTCATTTTCATCACTCCCTTCGAATTGTCCTGCTTATTATACGGGCCTCCGGCGGGAATTGCAATGCACTGTTGTTCCAAGAAATGCTGCCCCGCCGGCATCCTATTTGGCGGAGTTATCCAAAGCCCGGCGGATGGGCGGCGTCAGCAGAGCCGTCACCAGAATTTTCAGGGCATCGCCGGGGAGGAAGGGCAGCATCCCCGCCCACAAAATGGCGGAGAGGTCCATGCCCTTGCCCATATAGCCGTTGAGGATCATCGCCATGTACGGCAGCCCCACGGCATACAGCACCGCCAGTCCCGCCAGCGCCGCCAGCGCAATGCGCCAGAAGGAGCGGGTACTGCGGGCCAGACGCCCGATGACCCATGCGGCGGGGATCAGTCCCAGCAGAAAGCCGAAGGTGGGGTGCAGCACATAGGAAAAGCCGCCGCCTGCGGTGAAAACAGGCAGCCCCAGCAGTCCCAGCGCTACATAGATCAGCTGCGAGAGCGCCCCGCAGCCGCTGCCCAGCAGACAGCCCGCCATGGCGGTGAAGAAGAATTGCAGGGTGATGGCGGAGGGACCCAAGGGAATTTTCAGAAATGCTCCCACCGCCGTCAGGGCGGCAAACAGGGCGGTGCGGACAAGCTGTCGAGTGGTCATGGCGGTGCTCCCGGTATTCAAATAAAGATAACGGCATTATACAGGAATCCGGCGGCGGATGCAAGAGGGGGAGGTTTACAAATCCCCACGGGCGTGGTAAAGTATTGCGGAAAGTGAGGTGCGGCCATGGAGCGGCGTGTGTATCGCTATGAGACAGTGGGTTCTACCAATACGGAGCTGATGGCGCTGGCCCGGCAGGGAGCGGCGGAGGGTACCGTGGTGCTGGCCAGGCAGCAGACGGCGGGCCGGGGCCGCGTGGGCCGCAGCTTCCAGTCCCCGGCGGGGCTGGGGCTGTACGGATCGGTGCTGCTGCGGAGCAGCCCGGAGGACGCCCCTCGCATTCCGGCGCTGGCGGCCACGGCGGTGCGCCGTGCCATCCGCCGTAGCTGCGGTCTGTCCTGCGGCATCAAATGGCCCAACGATCTGGTGCTGTCGGGCCGGAAGGTCTGCGGCATTCTGGCGGAGGCCCTGCCGGGGCCGGAGAGCAGCCTGTGGGTCGTCGTGGGCATCGGCATCAACGTCTGCCAGCGGCGGGAGGATTTCCTGCCGGAGCTGCGGGAGACGGCGGCATCGCTGTCCATGATCGCCGGGGCGGAGATAGACCGGGCGGCGCTGGAGACGGCCTTTCTGGAGGAACTGGAGGCCCTGCGCCGGGAACTGCCTCAGGAGACGGCGGAGCGGCGGCAGGAGTACGGAGCTGCCTGCCTGAATTTGGGCCACCGGGTCCGGGTGCTGCGCCCCGGCGGAGAGCGGGAGGCGCTGGCGGTGTCCCTGACACCGGACTACGGCCTTGCGGTGCGCTATAACGACGGCACGGAGGAGGTCCTCCGCAGCGGCGAGGTATCGGTGCGGGGCCTGTACGGATATACGGATAAGGAGTGAGTGTATGAAGGCGCTTTGGAGCCTGTTTCTGACCTTCGCCAAGGTGGGGGTCATGACCTTCGGCGGCGGCTATGCCATGCTGCCCATTTTGCAGCGTGAGGTGGTGGAGAACAAGGGCTGGGCCACCGATGAGGAGCTGACGGACTATTTCGCCATCGGCCAGTGTACCCCCGGCGTCATCGCCGTGAACACCGCTACCTTCATCGGCCAGAAGAGGGCCGGCATCGCCGGCGGCATCGTGGCCACGCTGGGGGTGGTGTTCCCGTCCCTGCTCATCATCGTGGCGCTGGCGGGAGTCATCACCAGCTTTTCCCACCTGACATGGGTGCAGCACGCCTTCGCCGGGATCCGGGTGTGCGTGTGCGTGCTGATCTTCAATGCGGTGCTGAAACTGTGGAAAAGCGCCGTGAAGGATGTATGGGGTCTGCTGATCTTTCTGGCAGTACTGGCGGCGTCCCTGCTGACCAGCCTCTCCCCGGTGTGGTATGTGCTGGCCGCCGGTGTGGCCGGCGTGCTGATCCAGAATCTGAAGGGGGCGAAGAAATGACCTGTCTGCTGCTGTTTTACGAGTTCTTCAAGACGGGCCTGTTCGCCGTGGGCGGCGGTCTTGCCACCTTGCCCTTCCTCTATGACATAGCCGCTCGCCACCCGGAGTGGTTCACCGTGTCCCAGCTGGCGGATATGCTGGCGGTGTCGGAATCCACACCGGGGCCATTGGGCGTCAACATGGCCACCTATGTAGGCTACCTCACCGCCGGGATCCCCGGTGCCGTGGCGGCTACCATGGGACTGGTAGCGCCCTCGGTGATCGTGATCCTCATTGTGGCGGCCTTCCTCAAGCACTTCCGGGAGAGCCGTCTGGTGAACAACGTGTTCTACGGTCTGCGCCCGGCCTCCGCCGCCATGGTGGCGGCGGCGGGTCTGTCCGTGGTGGGACTGGCCCTGCTTTACGGCGGTCAGGCGGGCCTTGCGGCGGTGAACTGGAAGGCCGTGGCGCTGGCGGCGGTGCTGTTGGTGCTGACCCGCTGGTGCAAGCCCACCAAGGGCCTGCATCCCATCGTGTTCATTCTGGCCTCCGCCGTTGTGGGCGTGGTGTTCTCCTTCTGAAAGCTGAATACAAAACGCAATATTTATATCGAAGATTACATTTTGTTGTCATATTTTGCGTAAAAATCGCCCCTCCGGCGGAACGGACCGGAGAAACGATGAAGAAAAGGGTATCCCGGCGGCTTTTGCCGCCGGGATACCCTGAGTCTGCCCCCAAAGTGAGAGCCTTTCGCCAACGGGGCGGAAGGGTGTGTGCGGGAAACATGGACGGGTGTCCTGCACGATGATGATCCCCATTTTTCAGAACTTCTTGAAGCTCTGAAAAATGCCTCTGCGTGGCGAAAAGACTTTTCGCCACGCAAAAGGGGTACCCCGACGGCTTTGCCGCCGGGATACCCTTTTTCGACGAAATTCCCGTAAAGCATAATTCCATTACAGTGCGCCTGTCGCACCCATATACAGCAGAGCAGCGGCCTCCCTGGCCCAGTAGCCTGGGGCAAGCATCCAGATGCTGGCGCAGCCTAGGGAGTAGGGGGTGAGCCCGTCCTTCTCCGCCCATACACCGGCCCGCAGCTGGTGAAAATTGTCGGAGGCGATGGCCACCTCCGTAGGCAGACCCTCCCGCCGGATGACCTCAGCGGAAAAGGCCAGATTCTCCTCCGTGGAGGTAGAGGCATCCTCCGGATAGATGCGGCCGGGGTCGATGCCCATGGACACCAGCGTGTCCCGGATGCACCGGGCCTCGGTGGTGGGCTCCCGGTCGTTCTGTCCGCCGGAGGCCACGCACACCGCCTCCTCATGGACGGCGAGATAGTCATAGGCGGCCTGAATACGGTCCCGCAGCATCCGACTGGGAGTGCCGTCGGACCGCACCTGACAGCCCAGTACAATGACAGTGACCGGCTGTGTACCATCGGGATGATGGGCCGCCCGGATGCCCATCAGGGTCAGGATAGTCCCCAGCACCAGCAGCCCCGCCACCAGCACCACGCACACCGTGCGCCGCAGCCACCTGGGCCACTGCCGGAAAAGACCGGGGAACACCAGCCACACCGCCGCCAGCAGCAGCCCCGCCGCCGGGTACAGCATCCCGATGTGAAGCACCCCCATGGACAGGGGCAGCAGAAAATACACCGCCCCCAGCACGCACAGGGCTGCCGCCCCATAGCGAAGAACCGGATGCCTCACGTCAGTTCTCCGCGATGTGGTTGGCGATGCGCTGCATGATGAGATCCAGCGCCACCAGATTGTGTCCGCCCTCCAGCACCACAATGTCGGCGTACTTTCGGGTGGGCTCCACAAACTGCTCGTGCATGGGCTTCACCGTGGCCAGATACTGCTCCACCACCGACTGCATGGAGCGTCCCCGCTCCTCCACATCCCGCAGCGCCCGTCGCAGGATACGCACGTCGGCGTCGGTCTCCACGAAAATTTTGATGTCCAGCAGATCCCGCAGCGCCTTGTTCTGGAAGATGAGGATGCCCTCCACGATGACCACCTTGGTGGGCTTTATTTCGATGGTCTTGTCGGTGCGGTTGTGGATGGTGTAGTCGTAGACGGGGCAGTGGATGGTCTCCCCGGCCTTCAGCCGCTTCAGATCCTCCACCATCAGCTCCGTGTCGAAGGCGTCGGGGTGGTCGTAGTTCTGCTTGCACCGCTCCTCGAAGGGACAGTCCTGCCGCTTGTAGTAGTTGTCGTGATGCACCACGCTGATGTCCGGCCCGAACCGCTGGGCCAGATGCTCGGTAAGGGTGGTCTTGCCGGAGCCGGTGCCTCCGGCGATGCCGATGAAAATGGTGTTCATACTCGTCGTCCCCCTGCTGGTTTGATCCTTTCCATTATAGGAAACCTGTGCCGGAAAAGCAAGCACTCCCCGGCGAAAGTTGTAAAAAAAGCTTGAACTTCCAGCAATTACAGTTGACGGAGGGCGGCAAAACGGGTATTATAACAAATATAAGTTTACTACTGTGTTATCGCCCCTGCGGCGTTTTTAATTGGAGGAGATTCCATGAGCCTGTTGAAATGCCCTAAGTGCGGAGAAATGTTCTCCGATAGCTATAAGACCTGTCCTTTCTGCGAGGAGGACGAAGCCTTTGCCAACGGCGGCAAAAAGCCGGTGAATCCCGGCCGCCGGGTCCATCGCCAGAAGAGTCCCAGCATCCTCGGCCCCACGATGGTGCTGGTGCTGGTGCTGGTGGCGGGGGTGCTGATCTATACCCTCATCGGCAGCGGAAAGCCCGGCGACGACCGGCCCGATCCCCCCAAGAACCCCACAGAGGACGTGGATCCCAATCAGCCTGCAACGCCCACTGTGAAGCTGTCTCTGGACCAGACGGCTCTGGAGCTGACCGTCGGCGGCACCGGGAAGCTGACAGCCACCGGCGCTGAGGGCATCACGTGGGCCTCCAGCAATGCCGACGTCGCCGCCGTGGGCGAGGACGGCACCGTCACCGCCGTCGCCGCCGGTACGGCCACCATCTCCGCCGCCGCCGAGGGTGCCGATCCCGTCACCTGCACCGTCACCGTGAAGGAGGGCCCCAAGAAGGATCTGGTGCTGCGCTCCATCTATCAGAGCGAAGGAACGGCGCTGACAGAGTTTGCCATGGATATGGGTGCTGATCCTGTTCCTTTGACCGTGGACGGTACAGATTCCACAGTGAAGTGGAGCACCGAAAACAGCGGCGTTGCCACCATCAACAGTGATGGTGAGGTGACAGCTGTGAAACCCGGTAAGACTACGGTAATTGCCGAGGTGGACGGCCAGACGCTGCGCTGCACACTATACGTGAACGACCCTGACCCCAACTAAATCCCCAAGAGCCGCCTCCCATAGGAGGCGGCTCTTTTTTGCGCCCCCGCAGGTCTCACAAAGTTTGCCTCCCACAGGCGGCAAAGAAGCAGGATGATTTTCGCTGGCGGCGTGTACGTCAGCGAAAATACCTCTCAGTCTGCTGCGTGCATAATTTGTGGGCCATCGGCACACAAATTATGCACGCAGCAGACTGCAAGCCCTTTGCCTGAAAATCCCATGGATTTTCAGGCATGCTAACAGAGCCGCCTCCCACAGGAGGCGGCTCTTTTCGCATCTTCCACAGCCCCTTCTCCCGCCCCGCAGTGAAAAATCCCTTGGATTTTTCACTGCGGCTTTACTTCCCCGGCAAAACCCGCTACAATAGGAAAAACGAGAGGAGGTGGGCCTATGGAGACCTTACAGGTGGCGCTGGGACGGCGCAGCTATCCCATTTACATCGGCGGCGGCCTGCTGGAGCAGGCGGAGGAGCTGCTGCACCCGCTGGGTGTGGGCCGCTGGGCCATCGTCTGCGACGACACGGTGGCAGCCCTGTACGGCGCTCCGCTGGCCCGCCGCACCGGCTGGCCGCTGGTGACCTTCCCGGCAGGGGAGGGCTCCAAGTCGCTGGAGGAGTACGACCGGCTGTGCCGCCGGCTGGTGCAGCTGGGCCTGACCCGCAGCGATGGCATCGTGGCCCTGGGCGGCGGCGTCACCGGCGATCTGGCGGGCTTTGCGGCGGCCACGCTGCTGCGTGGCGTGGCGCTGGTGCAGGCCCCCACCACCCTGCTGGCGCAGGTGGACAGCGCCGTAGGCGGCAAAACGGGGCTGGACCTGCCGGAGGGGAAAAACCTGCTGGGCTGCTTCTACCAGCCCCGCATGGTGCTGGCGGATACCGTCTGCCTCGCCACCTTGCCCCGGCGTCAGCTGGCCTGCGGCATGGCCGAGGTCATCAAATACGGCTGCATCGCGGATGAGGAGCTGCTGACCCGGCTGGAGCAGCAGGAGCCGGACTGGCCCCGGATCATCCGCCGGTGCCTTGCCTGCAAGGCGGCGCTGGTGGCGCAGGATGAGCGGGACGAAGGCCCCCGTCGGCTGCTGAACTTCGGCCACACCTTTGGCCACGCCATGGAGGCACTGGGCGGCGGACGCTATACCCACGGCGAGTGCGTGGCGGCTGGTATGATGGAGATGCTCCGCTGGCAGACGGCCCACGGCAGCGACCAGACGGCCATGCTGGCCCGGCTGGGGACGCTGCTGGAGCGCTATGACCTGCCCCGGCGGCTGGACTTGCCGGAGACGGCGTGGCGGCAGTACCTGCTGCGGGACAAAAAACGCAGCGGCGGCGAGATGACCATTGCGGTGCTGGAGCGCCCCGGCCACGGCGTGCTGTGGTCGGTGACGCCGGAGGAGCTGCTGGAGGAAACCCGATGGATGTGAAGCTGTATCCCGCCCCGCTGGCGGGGACGGTGGCGGCCCCGCCTTCCAAGAGCCGCTGGCACCGGGAGCTGATCTGTCAGGCGGCGGCTGGCCGGTTCCCGCCGGTTTCCCCCGACGCCCCGGAGGATATCTGGGCCACGGCGGCGGGCTTGCGGGTCTTATACGGCGGCGGGGAGGAGGTTCCCTGCGGAGCCAGCGGCAGTACCCTGCGCTTCCTGCTGCCGTTAGCTATGACGCTGGGCCGTGAGGTGACGTTCACCGGTATGCCCCGGCTGCTGGAGCGGGTGATGCCGGGCCTGTGGGGCGTGACGCCCTGTCCCGGCGGACTGCGGGTCACGGGCCGCCTTACCGGCGGCGTGTACCGTCTGCCGGGGGGCGATACCTCCCAGCTCATTAGCGGGATGCTCATGGCCCTGCCCCTGTGCCGGGAGGACTCCCGGCTGGAGGCGCCGGGGCCGGTGTCCCGGCCCTATGTGGACTTAACGGCGTGGGTGCTGGAGCGCTACGGTGTCGTGCTGCACCGGGCGCAGGGCGGCTGGCGTATTCCCGGCGGCCAGTGCTTTGCTCCGCTGCCCATGGAGCAGGAGGGGGACTGGTCGGCGGCGGCCTATTGGCTGGTGCTGGCGGCGCTGGGCCAAGGCATCACGGTAACGGGTCTGCGGCAGGACTCCCGGCAGGGGGACCGCAGGGCGCTGACCCTGTGCCGGGAGCTTCCCCAACAGGTGTCCCTCCGGGAGAATCCGGACCTGCTGCCGCCGCTGGCTCTGCTGGCGGCGCTGCAGCCTGACAAGGAGATGCGCTTCACAGATGCTGCCCGCCTGCGGCATAAGGAGAGCGACCGCTTGGCGGCCACGGCGGCCCTGCTGACGGCCTTGGGCGGCCGGGCGCAGGAGACGGCAGACGGTCTTGCCGTCCGTGGTGTGGCGTGTCTTCAGGGCGGCGAGGTGCAGAGCGCCGGAGATCATCGGCTGGCTATGCTGGCGGCCTGCGCCGCCCCCTTCTGCCGGGAGCCGGTGGTGCTGCGGGGAGCGGACTGCACCGCCAAATCCTACCCGGCCTTCTGGCGGGACTATGCCCAACTGGGTGGAAAGGTGGAACACTTGACATGATGGATTATACCATATTCGGGGAGTCCCACGGCCCCGCCGTGGGAGTGCTGCTGCGGGATGTGCCGCCGGGTCTGCCGGTGGATGAGGAGTTCATCTGCCGTCAGCTGCTGCGCCGTGCGCCCCAAGATCCTCTCTCCACCGCCCGGCATGAACCGGATCAGGTGGAGGTGCTCAGCGGGGTCTATCAGGGCGTGACCACCGGAATGCCGGTGTGCCTGCTGCTGCGAAACCGGGACGTTCGCTCGGCGGATTACGATGCCCTGCGCCACACGCCCCGGCCCAGCCACGCCGACTATACCGCTTGGGTGCAGAGCGGTGGGCGCAACGATCCCCGTGGAGGCGGAGCCTTTTCCGGACGGCTGACGGCCCCTCTGGTGGCGGCGGGTGCTCTGGCAAAAAGCTGGCTAAAGCTGCAAGATATTAAAGTAAATGCACAAGTTATTGATGAAAATGCCCTGCGCCAGCGGGCGGAGGAGGCCCGACAGGAGGGGGACTCCGTGGGCGGTCAGGTGCGCTGCATCGTCACGGGCCTGCCCGCCGGCTGGGGCGGCCCGGACTGGC
>OLVZ01003556.1_pt1 | contig 10058 bp, 10 predicted proteins | sample 1673341 | NCBI WGS metagenome assembly OLVZ01 (sample SAMEA3178944, study PRJEB25190) | human gut metagenome | biome: human gut; feature: human-associated habitat; material: faeces | place: Austria | collected 2013
CTATGAATATGCCCATCGAGGCGCGCGATATCGAATATGCCGAGGACCTACTTGCCGCGGGCGAGCTCGACCATGCCCAAATGGTGCTCGAGCCGTTGGCGGAACAAGCGGGGGAGTACACCGACGCTGTTTGTCACGATACGGAGGCGCGTCAGTGGTTCAGCTTCGCCGATGCGTTTGAGCGCCTGGCTTACCGCCGCGTTGAGAACGACCCGCGCGAGCTCACGCAAATCGAGGCGCCGTTTGATCGCCTGTATGCCGCGTTGGCGTATGTCTACATTCAAAAGCAGGAGCTTGAGGCTGCACGTGATGCGCTTAAGCAGGCGGTTCGTTGGAATCCCATGAACTGTGCCCATCGCCTGAACTTGGCCGAGGTGTTTCGTGCTTTGGGAAATACCTGGGAGTGGACGGCGCTCTCCGCTTCTGTGCTCGACCGCGCTTCCACGCCGCAAGCCCTGGCGCGTGCCTATGCCAACCTGGGTCAATACTTTGTGGAAGAAGACAACCTTCGTGCTGCCGAGGCGTGCCGCCGTGCCGCGCTGCGTGCGTATGATGCCGATCCCGCCGCGACGGCTTTGGCGGCCCAACTTGACCAAGGGCATCCCGAGCTCTCCGGGGAATCGGATGAGCAAGTCAACGCTGAGCTTGCAGCCCAGGGACTTGCTTCTGGTGCAAATGCCGAAATTGCCGTGTGTTTGCTCATGTGCGCGACTGATGCCGCCGCCGAGGGTGATCGTAACGAGGCGACGCGTTTAACGTTGCGTGCGCGCGATCTGGTGGGCGCGCCCGCGTGCGAAGCGCTCATCCGCCTGATTCATGAATCGGATGCCGAGTTGGCGTACGAGCAGAACGCCGATGTCGCTGCGGATGTTGCAGTTGCCGCGGGCACTGCCGCTGACGCTGGCACGGACGCTGACGCTTGCGATACAAACGGCAAGGAGGTGTAACGATGGCCGGGGGATATACGCCCAAACCGCGCAAGGAGAAGAAGCTCATCGCCAAGAATCGCTCCGCACATCATGAGTACTTCATTGACGAGACCTTTGAGTGCGGTGTCGAACTGGCTGGTACGGAGGTTCGCAGCCTGCGAGAGCGCGCTTGCCAAATCACCGATTCGTTCGCGCTCATCCGCAATCGCGAGTGCTGGCTGCACAACGTGCACATTCATCCGTATTCCAATGGATCCATTTTCAACCGCGACCCCGATCGCCGCCGCAAGCTGTTGCTTCATCGTAAGCAAATCGACTACCTGGATGGCAAGTTGCGCGTGCGCGGCACCGCGCTTGTGCCCCTGGAGCTCTACTTCAACGAGGACGGCCGCGTGAAGCTGCTGCTGGGTCTCGGTCGTGGCAAGAAACTGTACGACAAGCGCGAGGACATGGCAAAGCGTGATATGCAACGCGAGATCGAGCGTGCGCTCAAGGAGCGCAATCGTTAGAACGTTGCCGTTGCGGTGCGATTGTCAACACATGGCTGCGGGAGAGCGAACATGGTTGCGGAGGATGCGCCGTAAAGGCGCAACCGTTGAACGAATCGAGTGAAATACGCAGCTTCGTGTGGGTATGTACCGCTAAAATGTGGTGACTTGCGTGTTGCCGGCGATTTTGAACTTCGTTGGTGTTCGTGTTTTTTGTTACCATGGTGATAGCAATCTACGACAAGGAGGTTGTCATGTCCCTCGATTCAAAAGCGATGTTCTCCATGAGCTACGGCCTGTACGTGGTGAGCGCCGAGGCTGATGGTCAAAAGGCGGGCTGCGTTATTAATACGGCGGTCCAGGTCACGTCCAAACCTATTCGCATAAGTGTTGCCGTCAATAAGGACAACGTGACGGCTGGCGTTATCAAGCGCGCGGGCGCTTTTACCGTCACAGCGCTCGACCAGACGTCCGACATGCTCTATATCGGCAACTTCGGTTTCCGTTCGAGCGATACCTACAACAAGTTCGAGAAGTACGAGACGGCGGTGTCCGAGGTCGGCAGCCCATATAGCCCCGAGCACGCCTGCGCCATGTATGCCTGCAAGCTAATCGATACGGTTGATGTGGGTACGCATTACCTGTTTATCGGCGAGGCGGTTCAGGCTGAGAAGTTGTCGGATGAGCCGCCGCTGACGTACGCCTACTATCACGAAACGCTCAAGGGCAAGACCCCGCCCAAGGCTTCGAGTTATCAGGGATAGTTCGTTATCACGGGTTAATTCGAGGGGAAAGCGGATATACTCTCCTCAGTGTTCATACGCTTTGAAAGGAGCCATCATGGCTGACAAGACCTACAAGTTCGTTTGCACCGTTTGCGGTTACGAGGTCGAGGTTGACACCCCCGAGCTGCCCGAGGACTTCGTGTGCCCCGTTTGCGGCGTGGGTGCCGATCAGTTCGAGGCCGTCGAGGAGTAATTCTCGGTTGCTTTTCACTCGGAGCAATTGATTGCTTGGGGACGCGTTCCAGTTGGAGCGCGTCCCTTTGCTGTTATTTGGGTGCCGTTCAGGCCTCTCAGCCGAGTGGAGGAAGTTTGAGGCGGGCTGCAAGTTCGCGGTTGTTGGGGCAGTAGCTGTCGAGTAAAGCGTGGAAACGGGCGTTGTGGCTGGGTTCCAAGAGGTGCACGAGCTCATGGGCAACGACGAATTCCAAACATTCGGGCGGATACGCTGCAAGCCCCGAGGCGATGCGGATGGCTCCCGTTTTTGGGGTGCAAGATCCCCAGCGTGTCTTCATGCTCCGCACCGACCATCGCGTGGCATGAACGCCCATAACGGGTTCAAGGCGTCCGGCAACGGACGACAACGCGCGCTTCACTTCAGCCTTGTACAGCCGCCCAATTCGCTCGTCGAGCTCCTCGGCGGGCAATGCGCGCAGGACGTCCTCATCAAGGCCGAGCGCCCGAGCTGTGTCGACGCGTTCTCCCCATAGGGGAATGGTCGTTGGATGCTCCGCTGCGCCCAAATCGCCGCCATCTGCACGTTTCTTGCGCGCGTGCACTCGCGCGGCAATCCATGGTGCCTTGCGGTTGAGGAAGCGCTCGGCGGTGCTCACGGGGCACCGGAGGGGGATACTCAGCAGGACATCGCCCTCGCGCGTGACTCGCAGGTTGAGATTCTTCACGCGTTTTCGCGTCACGTGAACGGGGATGGAAGCGCCGTCGGGCGTGATAACGGCAAGGTCAAACGCTGCGGGCATGCATCCTCCTTTCATGTGGCATCGCATCGAGCGGCCGAAAACACGGACAGTCCAGTATAGTAAGTCAGGTTCGTATACCCAACCAAGAAATGAGGACCCATGTCCAACAACGGAAAGAACGTCAAGGCGCATTATCGCGGCACGCTCGACGATGGCACGCAGTTTGACAGCAGCTATGATCGTGGCGAGCCCATCGCCTTCACGTGCGGCGCCGGTCAGATGATCAAGGGCTTCGATGCCGCCGTCATGGATATGCAGGTGGGCGAGAAGAAGACCGTGCACATTCCCGCCGCTGAGGCATACGGCGAGCGTCGCGAGGACCTGATTCTCAGGTTCCCTGCTGCTCAGGTGCCCAACATCGAGCAGATCAAGGTGGGCGACAAGCTCTTCCTGCAGGGCCCCGGAGGCATGCCGGTTCCCGTGAGCGTGATCGAGGTCACGACTGAGGGCGTTACCCTTGACGCTAATCACGAGATGGCGGGTAAGGACCTCAACTTCGAAATCGAACTTGTTGAGGTCGAGGATTAGCCGAATTTCCCATTCACACGCACGGCATAACGCGCGAAAATAGGTCGCAGCGAAGTGCGCCCGTGCCGTATGTGCAGTGCGGGCGTGCTGATATCAATGTGGGCGCAACATTGGAGAGAGGGCGCCCCATAACCGAAAGGAGCACCTATGCTGCTCGAAGGCAAGAAGGCAATTATCACGGGCGGTACGCGTGGCATCGGCTATGCGATCGCCGCTCGTTTTATCGAGGAGGGCGCCGCGGTGACCGTCTTCGGTTCGCGCCAGGAGACGGCGGACCAGGCGGTTGAGAAGCTGCTCGCCGACTACCCTGAGGCCAAGGTTTGGGGTCGCACCTGCAACCTCGCCGACATGGACGCCGTGGTTGAGGCCTTTACCGCCGCTTCCGAGGACATGGGCGGTCTCGACACCGTGGTCAACAACGCGGGCATTTCCCAGTCTACGCCGCTGCTCAACTACACCGCCGAGGACTGGAAGAAGGTCATGGACCTCAACGTCACCGCGGTTTTCAACGGTTGCTACGCCGCCGCCAAGCTGATGGAGGAGGCCGGTCACGGCGGTACCATCACCACCACGAGTTCGATGGTCGCAAAGTACGGTCAGCCCGCCGGCGTGGGTTACCCCGCCTCCAAGTTCGCCGTTAACGGCATGGTTCAGTCCCTGTGCCGCGAGCTGGCTCCCAAGGGTATCCGCGTGAATGCCGTGGCTCCTGGCATTACCAGGACCGACATGGTCGCCGCTCTGCCCGAGAAGACGATTGCTCCGCTGATCGCAAGCATTCCGCTGGGCCGCATGGGTGAGCCTGAGGACGTTGCCAACGCCTTTGTCTTCCTGGCGAGCGACATGAGTTCCTACGTCACCGGCGCGGTCATTCCCGTCGACGGTGCTGCGCGCGCATAGCGTTTGCGTTCGATAACACAACTTGCGTGTAACAGGCGGCTCGGAGCAATCCGGGCCGTTTTTTTTGGCGTTTCGAGCGGAGGGCAGACGTGTTTCAACGCTCGTAAACGTTGCTCGTTTCCGAACAGCCTGTTCCATCGAACAAGCCGTGCAGGAACCGTGGTTCATCTGAAAAGCGAACACATGTGCGCCAATAAGGCGTTACACTAAACGTTCGGGTGCGTGAGCCCCCACAGTCAACGTTCGGTTTCGATCAGATAGGATCTCCATGTCTGATTCCAACATCGTTATCAAGGGTGCGCGCGAGCACAACCTGCGCGACATCGACGTCGAGATTCCGCGCGACGAGCTCGTGGTCATCACGGGCCTTTCCGGCTCCGGCAAGTCGAGCCTCGCGTTCGATACCATCTATGCGGAAGGTCAGCGCCGCTACGTCGAGTCGCTTTCCAGCTATGCGCGGCAGTTTCTCGGTCAGATGGACAAGCCCGATCTCGACTCGATCGACGGCCTTTCACCCGCCGTTTCCATCGACCAGAAAACGACCTCCAAAAACCCGCGCTCCACGGTGGGAACCGTCACGGAAATCTACGATTACCTGCGTTTGCTCTTTGCCCGTATCGGTACGCCCCACTGTCCCGAATGCGGTCGTGAGATCGTGCGCCAAACGACGGATCAGGTTGCCGATAAGATTCTCGAAGCGGGGGAGGGGCGCCGCGCCTTTGTGCTTTCTCCTGTGGTGATGGGTCGCAAGGGTGAGTTCACCAAGCTGCTGGAGGACCTGCGTGCCGAGGGTTTCTCGCGCGTGCGCATCGACGGTGAGGTCCGCGGTCTCGACGAGACGATCGAACTCGACAAGAAGTTCAAGCACACCATCGAGGTTGTGGTGGACCGTATCGTGATCCGCGAATCGAGCTTAGGCCGCATCGCGGAGTCGGTGGAGCAGGCGACCAAACTCTCACACGGTAACGTGAGCGTATATCTGCTGCCCGACCGCGATGCTCCCGAGGGCACCGAAGGCGACCTGCTTTCGTTCTCGCTCGCGCTCGCGTGCCCGGAGCACGGTCACTCCATCGACGACCTGCAGCCACGCGATTTCTCATTTAACGCGCCCTACGGTGCTTGCCCTGAATGCGACGGACTTGGTTTCAAAAAGGTCGTGGACGCAGAGGCGTTGATCGAGGACCCCGGCCTTTCCATCGAAGAGGGCGTGTTCGGCTCGTTCTTCGGCAAATCGAATTACTATCCGCAGATTTTTCGCGCACTGTGCAAGCATCTGAAGGTCGACCCTGCAACGCCGTGGAAGGACCTGCCGCCGCGCGTGCGCAAGACGTTCCTCGACGGTCTGGGCGACAAGAAGATGCGCGTGGATTACAAGACGCAGGACGGCCGCGACACCCATTGGTTCACCAAGTACTCCGGCGTACGCAACATCCTGTTCGAACGCTACACCGAGAGCACGAACGAGAATACCCGCGCCAAACTCGAGCGGTTTATCCGCGAGGAGCCTTGTACCACGTGCCACGGCGCGCGTCTACGCCCCGAAATGCTCGCTGTCACCGTGGGTGGCAAGTCCATTTACGAGGTCTGCTGCATGAGCTGTCGCGAGTCGCTGGAGTTCTTCCGCGGTCTTGAGCTCACCGAGCGCCAGCAGCTTATCGGCCATGCCATTGTGAAGGAAATCATCGAGCGTTTGCGTTTCTTGGTCGATGTCGGTTTGGACTATCTCACGCTCGACCGCGCTTCGGCAACGCTTTCGGGTGGCGAGGCACAGCGCATTCGCCTTGCCACGCAGATCGGCGCTGGCCTCATGGGCGTTCTCTACATCCTCGACGAGCCGTCGATCGGCCTGCATCAGCGCGATAACGAGCGCCTGATTGCCACGCTTGAGCGTCTGCGCGACATCGGCAATACCGTCATCGTCGTCGAGCATGATGAGGACACCATTCGCGCTGCCGACTTTGTGGTCGATATGGGCCCGGGTGCGGGAGAAAACGGTGGTGCCGTGGTGTGCGCCGGAACGCCTGAGCAGATCATGGCGTGCCCCGAGTCGCTCACGGGCGCGTACCTCACGGGCAAGCGCATGGTGAAGCTTCCCGCTGAGCGTCGCAACCCCGGACGCGGAGCGCTCAAAATCACGGGGGCTACTGCCAACAACCTGCACAACGTTACCGCGCAGATTGAGTTCGGCACGCTCACGGTGGTGACGGGCGTGTCCGGGTCGGGTAAGAGTTCGCTGGTAACGGATACCATCGCCCCTGCTCTCACCAACGCCATCCATCGTTCGGCGCGCGTCGTCGGCCCGTATAAGAAGCTCGAGGGCATCGATCAGATCGACAAGGTCATCGACATCGACCAGAGTCCCATCGGTCGCACGCCGCGCTCGAACCCGGCTACGTACATCGGTTTGTGGGATGACCTGCGCGCTCTGTTTGCGAGCGTGCCGGAGTCCAAGGCGCGCGGTTATTCGCCCGGACGTTTTAGCTTCAACGTGCCCGGCGGTCGCTGCGAGGCGTGTAAGGGCGACGGCCAAATCAAGATCGAGATGCACTTCCTGCCGGACATCTACGTGCCGTGCGAGGTATGTGGCGGCAGGCGCTACAACCGCGAAACGCTTGAGGTTCGTTACCGTAACAAGACGATTGCCGACGTACTCGACATGTCGGTGACCGAGGCGCTTGCATTCTTCGGCAACATCCCGCAGATCAAGCGCAAACTGCAGACCCTCTACGACGTGGGCTTGGGCTACGTGCGCTTGGGACAGCCCGCCACAACGCTTTCGGGCGGTGAAGCGCAGCGCGTGAAGCTCGCCAAGGAGCTGCAACGTAAGCAGACAGGCAAGACGTTCTACATTTTGGACGAGCCCACCACTGGCCTGCATTTTGAGGACGTCCGTCAGCTTGTCGACGTTCTTCAGCGCTTGGTAGATGCGGGCAACACGGTGCTGGTGATCGAGCATAACCTCGACGTAATCAAGGTCGCCGACCGCATCATCGACCTCGGCCCCGAGGGCGGCAATGGTGGCGGTACCATCGTGGTCTCGGGCACGCCTGAGCAGGTTGCCGCTTGCAAGGAGAGCTACACGGGCCGCTTCCTCGCCCCGCTCCTCGAGCGCGACCGCGCCCGCATGGCTGAGTACGAACATAAAGAATAGACGTAAGTTGAAGCTTCATCTCCATTACCCTACAATTCTTTAAATGATAAAAAATGTAGGGTAATGGAGCGTGTCATGTCAGTTTTAGACAGCATCTTGGAAGAAGAGTATGAGCGCTCGGTTCGAATGTGTCACCATATACGTAAGGAGCTTGAGCGTCTTCCAAAAGGTAGCGTTCGAATAAAGAAAATCAATGGTCGCGAGTATTATTATCGGACTTTCCGCGAGGGGAATAAGGTAAGGTCCGCGTATATTCCTGCTTCGGAGGTTGATGCGGTTCGTGCACAGATCGAGCGTCGGCGCGAGCTTCAGTCCGCCTTGCGGGAGCATCAGCGTTCTCAGAAACAAATCGAGCGTGCTTTGGGAGTGAAGCATTAAATTGACTGAACAGCAGAAGGCCTTTGCGAGGGTGCTTGATCTTATAGAAGATGCAGGGTGCTTGCCCCACGTTATCCTTGTGGGCTCTTGGGTTGAGTTCGTCTATCGCGAAGCGGGCATATTAAAAGGTTTTATGCCGAACATAAGAACGTTGGACGTTGACTTTCTCATAAGAAATCTGCGTCAGCCAAATCCCGCTGCACAGCTCTCTTCTTTTGCTCGTGAGAATGGCTTTTTCGTAGAGTCAGACGTGCTCAACGGAACCACTAAAATCCTTGACGCCTCTTCAGGCCTTGAAGTTGAATTTCTAATTGCAAAACGAGGGGCGGGCGCGGAAGTTGCCCTAAAAACACATATCGGAGTAACGGCACAAACGCTTCGACATATGGACATAATGTCCAAAGACTCCATTGAGGTCGTTTGTTTGGGGCATCTTGTGCGCGTTCCCTCTCCAGAAGCGTACGTGGTCCATAAGATGGCTATCAATGACCAACGTGGTGCGAAGGCAGAAAAGGATGCGCAGGCAGTTTTAGGTATGTGGCCCTATCTTGATGAAGAGAACGTCCACAAGGTGCTCGATGGACTAACAAAGAAAGAGCGGAAGCGCGTTGAATCGTTTGCCCAGAAATGGGGAGTCGATTTAGACGTTTAATGTCAATCCAAATATGTGCGACAGGCGCAACATGTTTGTGGCTTGTTAGACATGCGAGGGAATTGTGGCAAAACATGACAAAGTTCAAAAAACCAATGCGATGCGTGAGCTTGATCGGGCAGGTATCGCCTATGAATACGAAGACGATGGCGAAGAGGCGCGCGGCTTGGGTGCGCGGATTGCCGAGCGCTTGGGCGAGGACCCGGAGCAGGGATTCAAAACGTTGGTGACGGTGGCCCCTTCGGGCAATCACGTGGTGTGCTGCATCCCCGTTGCGGAAGAGCTCGACTTCAAAGCGGCGGCCCGCGCGGTGGGGGAGAAGTCACTCGCGATGTTGCCTACCAAGGAGCTTGTCGCGGTTACGGGCTACGTGCGCGGCGGCTGTTCGCCGGTGGGTATGCGCAAGCAGTTTCCCACGGTAATCGACGAAACATGCATTCTGTACGATGCGATACACGTCTCGGGTGGTCGCCGGGGCTTGAGTTTGACGGTGGGAACCGACGACCTTGTGGCGCACCTCGATGCGGTGGTTGCCCCCATCACGCGATAGAGCACGCAGAGCCTTACACCGATGCGTAATATCGCTGCGTTAGCTTGGTATTTCAGCTATCGCCCCCAGCACCTTCTCCGTGTCATTCGCCCTCAACCGCCTAATCCAAACTCGGACAAAACAACAAAACCCGAGGTATAAGGCTCAAGTTGACCTTTAAAGTTCCCTGTATGTTGTGTGTGGCTTGGAGGGGTGTGCGAAATTGCCCTTTACAATTGAACACGTGATTTTGACATTATCCGGTTTGCGAGAGGATTCAAAGTAATGAGATTCCATAGCAGCCTGCTCCTTGGCGCTCGTCGCGCTGTCGTTGCAAGCCTTTCCTTTACGCTTGTTTGCGCATCAGTTCCCACGGTCGCACATGCCGACACCCAGAGCGATCTTGCCGCTGCACGCGCACAGCTTGAGCAGATTGGCAACGAATACGCTGCCATCAATCAAGAGATTGAAAAGCTCGGTGCGGATTTGCAGGAAACTTCTCGTCAGATTGAAGAGACGACCGACAAGATCGATACCGCCCAGAAGGAACTGGCGAATTATACGTCGACTGGCTACAAAGACGGTGGCATCACGCTGACTCGTGTGTTCCTCAACTCCACGAGCTTGACCGATTTGCTCTCGGGCCTTTTCTACGCGGCCAAGGTGAGCAACGCTCAGGCGGAACTCATTCATGAGGTCGAGGACCTTCAGGACGATCTTGAGGAGCAGCAGGCCGAGCAGCAGGAG
>OLVZ01003560.1_pt1 | contig 10043 bp, 8 predicted proteins | sample 1673341 | NCBI WGS metagenome assembly OLVZ01 (sample SAMEA3178944, study PRJEB25190) | human gut metagenome | biome: human gut; feature: human-associated habitat; material: faeces | place: Austria | collected 2013
CAAACAGCAATGTGTTCGTGCTCTTCAAAAACGTGAAAAAGCCGGCCGGTGCAAAACCCGGCAAAGTGATTTATGATAAATTTGAAACGGCAGTTGTCACGCCGGATCGGGAAAGGGTGGCAGCGCTGCTGGTAAAGGGATAGAAAAAAGCAGAGGGTTTTCCTCTGCTTTTTTAAGCGAATGACAAAGGCGTGGTAGAAGGGAGGAGGAAAAACGGCAACGGTTGCAGCCTGCTTCCGTTGCCGGGTGGAATCGGCAGGGCGGAAAATCTATTTTTCTTCTTCCTGGACAGAAATATCTACTATGCCTTTTGTTTTTTTCTTTTTCTGGTGATTGTGATAATGCAGATAATATAATGCTCCTGCAGATAGGACAAACAGTATCCCGCAGATCCAGGAGACATAGTTGAAGTTGATAAACCACAGCTTGTGGAACTGGATGTCGTTTAAAGAAATGTCCATACAAAGGACGGTCAAAACTTTGTCGCCGTCCATAATCGGCGCGGCGGAAACAATAAAGGTGCCATCCTCAGACTGGATCGCTTTTGGCACAAAGCCGCCGGTACTATTCCCATCGTAAATGTCATCGATCAGCTTTGCCACTTTGTCTGCTGCCTCCTGATCGCTGTCTTCGGATGTTTCTTCTGTCTTTGTAGAAGAAGTGTCCTCTGTCTTCTTGTTTCCACATCCAGTCATCATAGACACCGTAAGTGCTGTTGCCAGTAATGCTACTAATACTCGTTTCTTCATCTTGATCCTCCCTGACTTTTTTGTCATACTTTCAGGAATCGGAATGATATTCATTACACTTTACAGCATATTTTTTGTAAGCGAAAAAATCCCCCGTATCTAAATTTAACGAGGGCGTACAAAAAAGAAACTGACATTTTGCCCTCGCAAAATCAGTCTGAAGTTTCTATCTTTCGTACTGCCAGTTACTCGTGGCATGAACTTTCCGTTCCTGTACTGCGAAAGGCAGGTCTCCCGACTGATTGCTCAGACGCTTGTGGCTTTCCTTCCCGGTCTCCCAGTGGTATGACAGCCTAAGCTTGCAAATTACGGTGACGAGTTCATACAGGACTTGCACCTGTTTCCCTTTTCACCAATCCAGACATTCCGTCTGATTGACACCTTACGCATCTGTATTTATTTTTCTAAACAAGCCTATTCTAGCACAGGCGTATGAATAGTGTCAAGAAAGGCTTGTCTGCTTCAGCACCGGCATCCGGAAAATCTGCACGATCAGCGGAATCACCATAACAAACCACACAATCGGCTCCGCAATGATAACCCCCGTGTATCCAAGATGTGGAACCAGTGTAAATGCGATTACAATTTTTCCAAGCATCTCAAGTGTACTTGATACGATCGGTGTAATATGGTCATCCAGTCCCTGCATGGCATTTCGCACAATGCAGATTACTGCTGTTACATAATAAAACAATGTATCAAATTTCAGATATCTGGTCGCATTTAAGATCACATTTTCATTATGTGTACCTGTTACCAGATAGACCAGTTTATCTCCAATCGTGTAGCTTGCCACGATCACAAGTGTACACCAGATACAAGTATAGAAAATCGCAAGCCAGATCCCTTTTTTGATCCGGTCGATCTTTCCTGCTCCAAGGTTCTGTCCACAGTAGGTCGCCATCGTATTTCCAAATACTGTAAACATGATCATGAACATTTCAGTCAGCTTCCGGGCCGCTGTCTGTGCTACGATATAATCATTTCCAAGTTTATTGATCGCTGTCTGAAGCGTCAGGGAACCGATATTGATCAGAGAACTCATGAATCCCATGGACATTCCCGCACCCAACATATTTTTCACCATAACCGGATTCGGATCTTTGAAATCTTCCCGGCTAAGTCTTAACAGTTCATATCTCTTTACCATATAAATCCAGCACACAACAAACGCGATTGCCTGTGCCAGTACCGTTGCGATCGCAGCTCCCCGCACTCCGCTTTTCAGCACTACGACAAAAAGCAGATCCCCAACAATATTCAATGCAACTGAGATTGCCAGGATCACAAGAGGCGTCACGGTATCTCCGAGTGACCGGAGTGCAGCCGCACATGCATCATAAAGAAATGTCGCCACAAGCCCTGCAATGATCACGAAAATATAGCTTTTTGCCGTTGCCATCAGATCTGACGGAACATTCAGTATATTTAAGATCGGCTGTAAAAATAACAATCCGAACACCGTAAAAAATATTGCAATTCCTGTACCCATGGTCAGCGACATTGCGAATGATTTCTTCACATTTTTATAATCCTTTGCACCGAATTTCTGTGCAATAATAATCGCGAATCCCCCCGAAAGTCCCTGCAAGAATCCAATGATCAGATTACTTAAGGTTGTGGTCGCGCCGACAGCCGCCAGCGCGTCCTCTCCCAGGAAAGTTCCGACAATTCTGGTATCCACAAGACTGTATGTAAGCTGCAGAAGATTTGCGAAAAAGATCGGCAGCGCAAAAGCCAATATCAGTGTGGATGGTTTTCCTTTTGTTAGATCTTTCATATTTTAAATTTCATCCTGTCTAATTTTTCTTGTCCATCAATCCGAACTGTATCGTAACGCAGGTCGCAATGATCAGTCCAAACATATAGAACGAATATTTCAGTACATTAAGCGGTGATACATCAGCAAGTGCCGTAATCATCAGCATACCACCATCATGTGGCATCAGTGCAATAAATGCGCAGGCAAAGATATCCACCAGACTGGCAAGTCTCTTCGGTGCGATCTTATATTTTTCCCCGATTTCTTTTGCAATCGGACAGGTAACAATGATTGCGATCGTATTATTTACCATAGCTGCGGAAAGGATACCTGACATCAGTCCGATTCCATATTCCGCACCACGTCTGCTCTTGATCTTGCTGCTGATCGCGCCCACCAGCCATTCAACACCGCCATATTCACGTACAAGACCGATAATACCAGATACTAAAATCGCAACGATACTGATGCTGAACATATCGCTCATGCCACTTCCAATTGCCTGGATCCATTCAAAAAATCCACAGCTTCCGACACAAAGTCCAATGATACCGGATGCAAGTATTCCGACAAAAAGGACTACTGCAACATTAACTCCCATAAGTGCCGCAATTAGAACAATAAAATAAGGAAGGACTTCGATGATACTATAGCTTCCTGCTTCGATTGCTCCGCTTCCGACTCCGCCAAAAATCGAGTACAGGATCATTGCCACAATTGCCGCCGGAAGAGCAATGAAAAAGTTCATTTTAAATTTGTCTTTCATCTCAGAACCACATCCTTCTGCTGCAGAAATGGTTGTATCTGAAATCATGGAAAGGTTATCTCCAAAATAAGATCCTCCGATCACTGCCGCACCGACTACCGCAACATTTAAATGCGCTCCCTGTGCCACATTGATCGCAATCGGAGCCATCGCTGCAATCGTTCCCATGGATGTTCCGATCGATGTAGAAATAAAGCAGCACATCAAAAATACACCCGGAACCAAAAGTTTCACCGGAATAAAATGCAGACAGAGATTCACAACCGAATCTTTTCCGCCCATTGCCGCTGCTGCTCCCTGGAATCCACCAGCCATCAGGTAGATCAGAACGATCATCATAACTCCTGAATTTCCCATGCTCGTTGTCATAATATTCAGCTTATCCTATACACCAATGCCACGGTTAAGGAGAAGTGCTACCGCACACCCTGCAAGAAGCGCGACGTGACGCGGGAACTTTCCGAACGGTTCGTCTGCTCCAAGCAGGGTAAATGTAATCCCGCACCCTACATAACATACCAGAAATACGATCAGTGGAAGAAATGCCACTGCCCCCATATTTTTCTTTTGTTTGTCCATCTTTTTTCCCTCTCAATCCTCTTTTTATATTATTTTGCTGCCAGATGCTTATCCAGTGCATCTTTAAGCTGTGTCAGTGCCTGTTCCAGAGTCACACGCGGGCAGGCAACATTGAATCTCTCGAACTGAGCGGTCTCCGGTCCGAAGATGATTCCGGAATCCAGCCACAATTTTGCCTCCTCCAGCATCAGGTGCTCCAGCTCTTCATTGCTAAGTCCATATCCGGAAAAATCAACCCATACCAGATAGGTTCCTTCCGGCTCTACCATCTTCGCTTTCGGGAAATTCTCTTTCACGAACTTGCTCATATATTTTACATTTTCATAAATATACTGCACCAGTTCATCTACCCACTCAGCACCTTTGGTGTAACATACCTTGACTGCAAGCTGTCCCATCAGACTTCCCTGGCTGTAAGCTGCCTGTGTATTTGCCCACTGATATTTTTTTCGCAACTCTTCGTTTGGAATGATGATATTTGCCGGCTGAAGTCCTGCCACGTTGAATGTCTTTCCCGGTGAGCTGTAGAGTGCAAGAATCTGACGGTATTTTTCGTCCAGATTCATACAGCTTGTGAAGGTATGTCCCGGGAAAATGAAATCACAGTGCATCTCGTCCACCATCCAGGTCACGTTGTATTTCAGGCAAATCTCTGCAACTCTCTCCAGTTCTTCTCTTGTCCAGACTCTTCCGACCGGATTATGTGGATTACAGAAGATCAGTGCTTTTACGCCCTCTTCCAGGATCATTCTCTCCATCTTTTCAAAGTCGATGGAATAATGGTTATTCTCATAGCGAAGCTGGCAGTTCACCAGTCTTCTTCCGTCATTCTTGATGACTTCGCTGAACGGATAGTATACCGGCTGCATCACCATCATGGCATCTCCCTTTTCGGTAAATGCTCTTACGCTTGTTCCGAGTGCATAGACGATTCCGGCTCCAAGTGTTACCCAGTCCGGCTCGATTGTATAACCATAGCGGGTTGAGAACCAGTGGTTCATCGCTGCAAAATATTCATCCAGTGGATCGGTATAACCAAAGATTCCATGATCGATCCTCTTGTGAAATTCATCCAAAATCTCATCCGGCAGACGGAAATCCATGTCTGCCACCCAGAGCGGAAGCAGATCATCTCTTCCCTTTCGTTTCATTCCAAAATCATATTTCAGGCAGTCCGTTCCATGTCTGTCGATTACTTCATCAAAATTGTATTTTCCCATCTTATGCCTTTCCCCTTGTCGCAAAATTCTCTCGTTTTTTATACCTCTTTTTGTTAGACATGTCAATGTTTTTTCTATAGAAGTATAAAATAGAATGTACACTGACCCAATAAAAATAGCTGTGAATTGAACCGCCTTCCAATCGTTAGAATTTAGGTCTAACTTTTGGGGCAGGTTCAATCCACAGCCATTTTTCCTTATGATTCTTTTATTTTATCGTATGCAAATATATGCCATATACACTGCATACATTCCAAGCATCGTAGCGCCTTCTCTTCGGTCGATCATTTTTGAAGTCCATGCAAACACCAGAACAACCAGACTCATCGCAATCAGTACAACCGTATCAATGATATTATCGGTAAGAAATTTCACTGGACTGATGGCAGCTGCAACTCCAAGTACCAACAGGATATTGAAAATATTAGAACCGATCACATTTCCGAGTGCCATATCCACTTCATTCTTTCTTGCCGCAACAATCGATGTTACAAGTTCCGGAAGACTGGTTCCCATCGCAACGATGGTAAGTCCGATAAGTGTCTGACTAAGTCCGAATGCGCTTGCAAGTGCTGAAGCACTGTCTACAACAAAATCACCGCCAAACTTGATTGCGATCATGCCGCCAACAATAAATAATGCACATTTCCAAAGTGGCAGGATCTGAATTTCTTCGTCTACTAATTCTCCCTCTTCGAGCATCATCTGACTTTCCTTGTGTGCTGCTCTTGCTTTCTTGGCAGAACCAATCATCCAGATCAGATAAGCTGCAAAAATAAGGAGAAATACACCGCCATCTAAATGTCCTAAAAGCATCCCGACATATCCAAGCACCATCAGCAAGGCTGCACAGATAATTGATAATGGAAACTCTTTTTTCAATGTATCTTTTTTTATCGTAAGAGGTGCAAATAACGCACAGGCTCCACAAACAACCATCAAGTTGAAAATATTCGATCCGACAACATTACTTACCGCAAGTGAGTTATTTCCTGTCAGGGATGCCGTTACACTGACCGCACATTCCGGAAGGCTGGTTCCCATTGCAACGATGGTCATACCGATGATCATCGATGGAACATGAAGCTGCTTCGCAACAGAAGAACTTCCTTCTACAAAATAATCTGCTCCTTTCATCAATAGAGCAAACCCTATAATTAAAATAATGATTGATTTTATAAGTGCCATGACCAAAACCTCTCTTTTAAATACTTCCTACCAAATTGCAACTTCCACTATAAAACAAGAAAATTTGGCTGTCAACTCTAAAGGCAGGGATTCGTGATATTTCACAAATCCCTGCCTTTTACTTGTTCTACCGAATAAAATTTGTCGGAATCTTTGCTTCTTTTTCCGGAAATCCAAACTGCTCTTTTCCAAGTGCAATACTCTTCATAAGGAAAGTCATATTTCTTGCAAGTGTACGCATCGTCTGCCTTCCTTCCTCATCCTTTTCGGCCTCTCCCGGTGCTGCTCCATGGATGCTGTTCCAGTACTGGCTGGATGCAACCGGCATTCCGGAAATGGTAAAATATTTGTTCAGCTCATCAAATGTCGCAGAACATCCGCCACGTCTTGCACAGGCAACGCTTGCTCCCACTTTCATCGTTTTATCAAAATGACTGCTGTAGAACAGTCTGTCAAGACAGGCGATCAGAGTTGCATTTGCAGACGCATAGTACACCGGACTTGCGATTACAAGACCATCTGCTTCTTCAAACTTCGGAGCTAACTCATTCACTACATCGTCAAAAACACATTGTCCTTTTTCGCAGCAGGAACCACATGCGATACAGCCACGGACCGCCTGATTTCCGATTACAACCGTTTCTACTTCTACACCATTCTCCTTGAAAACATTTTCCATCTCGCGAAGTGCAATGGCTGTGTTACCATTTGCTTTCGGGCTTCCGTTGAGCATAAGTACTTTTAAATTTTCTTTCATGATAAAATCTTCCTTTCTGGTAATCATACCATCTTGTTTTACTATGATTTTATTTTCCTCTTTTTTTCTTTTCTTTTCGCTTTTTATGGAAAGAAAAAAGCAAATCTTCTGCATTTTTTCACATCTGTCAAATGTGTCTAAAAAATGCTTTACAATCCAACAAAAATCTGATATACTAAAGATATTCCCCTACTTAAATGCAGGTACAGCATTATTATTTTCAATTTCATGAAAAAAACGAATAGAAAATAAATATCATTATCTATTAACTCCAGATGAACAGACATATCTATGTATACATATTAAAAAGAATTGTCATATTTAAAATGTAAGCGTTTGACAATAGAGGTATTTTTTTGTTATTGTATAGACAAGGGTTGTTACTTTAAGTAGGCAAGACCAGATATATTAACGGCATTTTTGAATGTTGTTTTTATGTTTGGTCTTTTCTTTTTAAAGAGAAAGGGAAGAAAAATATGAAATTGAAAAAGAAAAGTGTTGCAGCTGTATTAACATTATCGATGTCGATGGGTTCAGTATTATCGATGGTTCCTGTTTTTGCAGAGTCAGAGCAACAAAACTTAGCGTTAAACAAAACGGCTTATGTTTCAGCTGAATATGGAACATTGCCGAGAAAAAACCTAACAGATGGTGATGATGATACACGCTGGTCAACTGAAAGTGCACCAACTCAATGGGCCTATGTAGACTTAGGTCAAGAATTTGAAATGAATAAATTCCAAATGATTTGGGAAAATGAAGGTAATTATGCTTCAAATTATAATATTTATGTTTCAAATGACCCTAATAATTGGGGAGAACCAGTACTTTCAAGAACAGATAATAAAAATGTTATCAGTGAAGAATTATTAGGAAGTAAAGTTAGTGGAAGATATGTTAAATTAGAAGTAACAGCAGTTAAAGGTTATCCAAATGTATCTTGTCGAGAATTTAAAATCTTTAATACGGATGAAAAAGTATAAGATCCAAGTGAAAATATCGCTTTAAAGAAAACTGCAGTTGCAAGTTCTGAAGAAGCAGCGAGTGTTAAAGCAGCAAATGCAGTAGATGGTAATACATCATCACGTAGTTCTCGTTGGGGAAGTGATGTTGGAAATGGACCAGATTGGATCTATGTTGATTTAGGTGAAAGAATGAATGTCAATACGGTTAAGGTATTCTGGGAAACACGTAAAGCAACAGCTTATAAGATTCAAATTGCTGATACTGAATCTACGCCTCAAGAAAGTGATTGGCAAACAGTTAAAGAATTTAAAGATCGTCCAAAATCTTTAACAGAAAAAATTGTTTTAGATCAAATCTATAAAGCAAGATATGTGCGTTTATATGTTGATTCACATACTTCAAAAGATCCAGATGGTGGTATTGCTTGGAATACGATTTCTATTTATGAATTAGAAGTTTATGGTGGAAATCCTGATGAAAAAATGTCAATGAGTGATGTTTTAAATGAAATTCAAGTAGAAACACCAAAAACTGGAGATAAAAAGTTAAAAGTCACTTTACCAGAAGTTGAAGGTTATACTGTTGAATATAATGGTACTGATTTTGAACAAATCATTGATGAAGATTTAACAATTTATCAACCTATTAGTGATAAAGATGTTAAAGTATCATTCAAGATTACAGATAATGATACAAATGATTATAAATTCAAAGAAATTGCTGTTACAGTTCCAGGTAGTCAAAAAAATGATGAAACAGCGAATAAAGCACCAAATGTTTTACCAGAATTAGCTGAATGGAATGGTGGACATGGAAACTATACAGTTTCTAAAGGAGCAAGAATTGTTTATAAAGATAGTTCACTTCAAAAAACTGCAGAAGCACTTGCTAGTGATTATGAAGATATTACTGGAAAAAGTATTGCTGTTGTAAAAGGTGAAAGCAAAACAGGAGATATTACTTTAGCTCTTACAAAAGATAAATCGTTAGGGTTACAAGATGAAGGATATTTAATGGATATTGATGATTCAATCAATATTAAAGCTGAAACAACAACAGGGGCTTATTGGGCAACCAGAACGCTTTTACAAAGTATTAAACAATCAGGAAATGTTCCTTGTGGGACAACAAGAGATTATCCACTTTATAAAGTAAGAAGTTTTATTTTAGATGTTGGACGTAAAACATTTACAATGGATTATTTAAAACAAATTGTTAAACAAATGTCATGGTATAAAATGAACGATTTCCAAGTTCACTTAAATGATAACTTAATTCCAATTGAAAGTTTAGCTGATCCAATGACAGGTTATTCAGCATTTAGATTAGAATCAGATGTTAAAAAAGGTGGAAACAATGGTTTAAATCAACAAGATTTAACAAGTACAGATTTATTCTATACAAAAAAAGAATTTAAAGATTTTATTAAGGATTCAAGAGATTATGGGGTAGATATTGTACCAGAAATCGATACACCAGCCCATTCATTAGCACTTACAAAAGTAAGACCTGATTTAAGACATGGGACAAACGGACGTGAAAACGATCATTTGGCTTTAAGGGATAAATATGATGAATCATTAGAATTTGTACAAAGTATTTTTGATGAATATATGACAACAAGTGATCCTGTTTTCGATGAACAAACAACAGTTCATGTGGGTGCAGATGAATATAATGCAGACAAAGAAGCTTATCGTCGATTCTCAGATGATATGTTAAAATATGTACAAAATTCAGGAAGAACAGCACGTATTTGGGGAAGTTTAACTCAATGTTCAGGAAAAACTCCGGTTAGAAGTAAAGATGTTCAAATGAATTTATGGAACTTTGGTTATGCGAATATGGATCAAATGTATGAACAAGGTTATGATTTAATTAACTGTAATGATGCACAATATTATATTGTTCCTAATGCTGGATATTACTATGATTATTTAAATAGCAACATTTTATATAATCAAGCAATCAACTCGATTAGTGGTGTCACAATTCCTGCTGGTGATGAACAAATGTTAGGGGGCGCTATTGCTGTATGGAACGATATGACAGACTA
>OLVZ01003561.1_pt1 | contig 10039 bp, 7 predicted proteins | sample 1673341 | NCBI WGS metagenome assembly OLVZ01 (sample SAMEA3178944, study PRJEB25190) | human gut metagenome | biome: human gut; feature: human-associated habitat; material: faeces | place: Austria | collected 2013
GTTTCCCGCGCCATCCGGGTCAAAAAGGCAACAGGCGGCGGGCGTGTTTTCGAACATGTACTGTTGCCAGTTTTTGCCGAGGTTGTTTTTGCCTTTTGGTATTTCGGTGGCAAGGTTATGGTTTATTATGGAGGCTTGCTCCGGGTCGGAAATCATGCCGAGTATCCTTGTGCGGTAGTCGTTTATGGCTTCATAGAGTTTGCGCCCTTGTCCGTTGCGCGGATTCAGCATTACGTATGTAGAGGCTTCGAGGTCTTGCTTGTTTACTATGTTGCGCACGTCGCCGTCTTCGCCGTCGGCATAGGTTACGATGTCTTGTTTCAGTTTGTTTGCGTAGTTGTACAGCGAGTCGCTCATGGCACGTACCTGGCGTGCCTTGTCGAACCATTGCTTTACCTTTACGGGGTTGGCTTTCATCTGTTCGTCGAAATTGCGGTAGATGGCGGCGTTTTCCGAGGTGGAGCCTGCTGTTGTACGGTTTATGCTTTCGTCTACGAGCGAGAATCCGTTGAGCACATCGCTCGACACGTTGAGCGCGAGCATAGCGAGCAGAACGATGTACATCAGGTTGATCATCTTCTGTCGTGGCGAAATCGGTTTTCTTTTAATTCCCATTATTGTCGGAATTTTCTCTGAGGTGTTTTAAAATATGTCAGACATATTTTGAATTAGGTCAGACATATTTTAAATTATGTCTGAGATATTTTTTTCTTGCCCTTATGTGTGTTTTTTAATTTGTGCCGGGGAATTTGTTCCCGGCGTTGCATGCTGCCGTGTGTCAGTCGGCGTCGGCCGATGCCGAGGAGGCGGCAGCGGCGTTCTTCATGTTTACGGTAAGGGCTTTTATCATGCGGCTGTAAACGCCGTTCAGTTCTTCTATCTGTTTGGCCATGCGGCGTGTCTGTTCGTTTATCTGGTCGATTGTTCCTATTTGCGAGCTTATGTTCTTTAGTTGCAGTTCGTACACGGTGTTTATGCCGGTCAGCGTGCGGTTGAGGTTTATCATTTCCTCGCTGTCGGTGGTCATCTTCCTGCTTTGTTCCTCTACTTTTGCGAGCACTTCGGTGAGGTCCTTTAGTTTTTCCACGTAGTTCTTTGTAACGTCTTCGAGCTCGGGGTTTGCGGCGTTCTGCGCGTCGGTCATGGCTGCCGCTCCCGTGCCTACCACGATTGGTCCTCCCGGAATGTTGCCGGCGGGTATGCCTCCTGCGATTCCCTGTATGCCTCCTTCTGTCATGGCAGCCGCACTGGCCGGGATGTTTCCTTCGCCGGCGGGTATTCCTCCGCCTATTATTACTGTCGCCCCGCCTGCGTTGGTTGCGGTTTCGGCAGTTTCCTCGGTTTTTCCTTCCTGGTTTTCATCGGTGTCCTCGCCTTCTTCGTGCAGGTCGAGGCTTGCGTCGTCGCGTGTAAAGGGCCTGTCGAACGCGGATAGGAAGAACACTACTACTTCGGTTCCCATTCCTATGAAGAGCATGAGGTCGGCCCCGTAAAGGTGCGTGAGTTTGAACAATGCGCCGAGTATTACTATCGACGCGCCCCATGAGTAGGCGTAGTTAAGGAATGTCTGGCCCGGAATGCTGTCCATCCAGCGTTGCAGGCGCGTTACTATGTTTATATTGCCTGTTGCCATATCGTGTTGTTGCTATTTTTTTGTGTTGTTTGTGTTCGTGGAACCGGCAAACGAGCGCACGCAGCGGAATCCGATGTAAGAGCGCGGCTGGTTCTGGTATTCGTATGTTCTCCATGCTGAGCGTATGAACGATTCGGGGTCTTTCCACGAGCCTCCGCGCACGCTTTTCTTTTTAAGGCGGTAGGGGTCTTCCTTTGCGGCCTTGTAGGTAAGCTCGGGGTTGAGGTCGCTCATGCTTTTTACGCCGGCTTCGGTGTAGACGGTGCTTGTCCACTCGGCCACGTTGCCCGCCATGTCGAACAGTCCGTTGGAGTTTGCCCCGTATATTCCCACTTTCGAGGTTATGAGGTTTCCGTCATCGGTGTAGTTGCCGCGGTCGGGCTTGAAGTTTGCAAAGAAGCAGCCGTCTTCGTTCTTCATGTCGTTCTGTTTCCAGGGGAAAGGGTTGCCTTCCTTGCCGCGTGCGGCGTATTCCCATTCTATTTCGGTTGGCAGGCGGTAGCGCTGCACGTTGCGCGCTTCCGGCCCGAGGCCGCGCAGCAGGTATTCTGTTCTCCAGGCACAGAAGGCGTTGGCCTGCTCCCACGTCACGCCTACCACGGGATAGTCGTTGTAGGATGGCGATGAGAAGTATGTGCGCATGTACACCTCGTTGTTGGCGTTGGGGAAGTCGTTCACCCAGCATGTGGTGTCGGGATATACGTTTACGATGTATGTGTTGAGGAAGTCGTAAAGGCTCGACAGGGGTCGCGTTATTGTCTGGCGCACTATGTTGCCGTCGTCGTCAACGTAGGCAGTGTCTTTCGAAATCATGATTACCTCGTCGGGGTTGGCGGGGTTGTCGGTGTCGAGCGAGCGTTCGGCGGGGTTGAGCCGGTATTTGCGCATGGCGGCTTTCTCGTAGTCGAACACTTCGTATCGGTAGTTCATCTGCCGTGCGTCGAGCATGCGTGTGCCTTCGATGGGGTGGTAGGTGTAGACGCTTTCTATGGCGCGCTCTTCGTCTTCGGTGGGTTTGCGCCAGGGTATGGGCTTTTTCCAGTTCAGGTGCGGCGTTATTGGTTCGCCGTACTCGTCTTCTTCTATCTTGTAGGTTTCGTCGCCTCCGTATGCCGGGTCGGCAAGGCGTTCGCGTATAATGCTGTCGCGCACCCAGTAGACGAACTGCCGGTACATGGAGTTAGTTACCTCGGTTTGGTCCATCCAGAACCCGTCTACCGAAATTTCCTTGCCGGGTATGACGTTTCCCCACAGGCTGTCTTGTTCTTCGAGCCCTACTTTCAGGTATCCGCGCGGCACTTTCACCATGCCGTAGGGTGTGGGTTCGGCCACGGCCTCGCCTTTCTGCCCTACCACTTCGCCTCCGTCGGCCATCATTCTTTTGCCGCTGAAGCACGATGTGAGCGACATGCCGGTAAGGAATGCCGCGATTACGAATATTGCCTTTTGCATTTTAGTTACTGTCATAGTTTATGTTTACAGGAAGCGCACGCTTTTGTGTCTGTTGCGTCCTTTTTTATACAGGTTAAGGTCCATTTGGTATTTTATGATAATCTCGTGTGCCCCGCTTTTGAGGTCGGGCATCGAGGTGTATGCCTCGTAGGAGTAGCTCAGGTTCACGCCGTGGAACAGTCCGCCTATGAACAGTGCGGCCGAGTGTTGCGGGCTGTAGGTTGCTCCGGCAAAGAGCGATTTCCTGTCGCGGTTCAGCTCCACGCGCCCCCCGACGTTTGCCCTGAAGTTGCTTCCGTCGTACATGCAGAGCACCGTGGGGTGTATTGAGATAAACGGATTGCGCAGTTTAATATTGTATCCTCCTGTCAAATAATAGGTGCGGTCTATCTTCATTTCGTTTGTCTGCCCGAGCATTACAGTGGGGCCGAGGATGTGCAGCACCGAGAATCCGGCATACCAGTTTTTGTGCTTGTAGTATATGCCGCCGCTCATGTCTACCTTCGAGCCGGTCACCTTGGTGGTGGGTATGGCCGGGTCGTTGGTGTCTTCAACGTCGGCCTTCGTTCCGTCGAACTGTTCGCTCAGCAGGTCGGCCTGCAGGCCGAAACTGAGCCGTCCGCCAAAGAGTTTTTCCCAGTGGAAGGCATATTGTGCGGTGAAGCGCTTGTGTGAAAAGAGGCCAATCTCGTCGTTCTGGAACAGCAGGCCTATGCCGTGGCGCTTGCGGAAGATGATGAGCGGCATGTCGGCCGCTGCGTACATGGTTTTTGGCGCGTGGCGGAAGCCGGTCATCTGCATGGAGTATGCCGCAGTTATGTTCAGCTTGTCGTCCTTGCCCACGGTGGCGGCGTTGAACGACGGTTCCATCATCCAATAATGCGTGTAGGCAGGGTCGTACTGGGCGTGAGCCCCCACGCACGTGGCAACGGCCGCCGCGTTCGAAGTCAGAGGCACGACGATAAATACCTTCCGAAGTAGTGAGAAAAAGATTGCTTGCTTCTTCTTATTCAGGGATTTAAAGACCGTCTGGCCAATGTATTGCATATCCATGCAGATAAACGCTGCAAAATACTGCTTCAGGGCAGGAACTGCATCTTTCATCAACGTAGCATCTGAACTGAAAATTCCGATCAGGGTTTTCGGCGCGATGATGATAATACTCCACATCACAGCTGTGTATCCGAGAATCATAAGTGCCATCATGGCACCGGCTTTTCTTACACGGCATGGGCGTCTTGCACCATAATTGTAACTCAGGATTGGCGAAGTTCCTTCGTTGATTGCATAAATCGGAGTTTCTACAAGCTGTCTGACACTGGATACGATGGTCATAACAGAAATGTAGATATCTCCGCCTGTGACGGAAAGTACATTGTTGCAGACAATCGTTACCAGACTGTTTGTCAACTGCATGATAAATCCGGCAGTTCCCAGGCTTACAATGTTTTTTGCATAAGCTGTACAGCTGGCAAGTTCCTCTTTTTTGAGGAGCCTCACTTTCAGTTCTGCTTTCTTTGTAAGAAAGAAAAAGACAAATGCAGCAGAAAGTGTCTGAGAAATGACCGTTGCAATTGCGGCACCGCGCACGCCAAGCCCGAACACAAAAATAAACAACGGGTCAAGCAGCAGGTTCGTTACTGCCCCTATGGTAACTGAAAGCATGCCGATGGTTGAATATCCCTGTGCATTGATAAACGGGTTCATACCGGTTGCAATCATAGAAGGCAGAGTTCCGATCAGGTAAAGCATCAGGTACGGATATGCATAGATCAGAGCGTCTTTTGAGGCACCAAACAGTACCAGGACCGGGCGGGCAAATAAAAAGCCAATTACCATGAGTACAATGGCACAGATACAGACCATGGAAAAAGAAATATTCATAATTTTTTTCGCTTCCTGTGGTTCATTTTTGCCGCGCTCAATCGAAAATAATGGTGCACCGCCGCTTCCGAATAGATTGCTGAATGCGGTAATGATGACAATTACCGGGAAACAAAGACCGACTGCACCAAGTGCTGCAGTTCCGATGTGCGGGATACGTGCAATATAAATCCGGTCTACAATGTTATAAAGTAAACTTAAAATCTGGGCAACCAGCATCGGGAGCGATGCTCCAAGGATATTACTGGTTATCGTTCCATTTTCAAAATCGACTCGTTTCATTTGTAAATTCATTCCTTTTTATTTTTCTTGCTTTTTAATTCTAACATGATGTAATATATATGTAAATTATTGTTTTTATATGATAATTCAATAAAAATCATATGGATAATATATTTTCATTTTTAAATAATCAGGAGATGAAGATGCTGGAGGAAGAATTACAGGTATCACTCTTTTTGCGAGGCGCAAAGAAAATTGCGCTTACAGATGCCGGAAAGACGCTTTATGAGCAGACCGGTAATCTTCGGATGCTTTTATCATTTGATAAGTATTTTTTAATAGGATAAATAGAATTACCAGCTTGATTTCTGCTCATCTATAACTTCCAAAGTCTCCGGATTTACCAGATAGAAATCAACCAGTTCTGTCTCATATCCACCATCCGGATACACCTTTTCCAGAACCAATTCTTCGAAAGTATTATTATTTTCATCTGTCTTAGAACCGTTATCATACAGACAGTAATTGACATTTACTGTTGTGCCATCTTTCTCTTCTGTTGTCTCAGAGAGGATCGCGTAATTTTCTCCCCTTGCATTTGCCGTGTAAGTGAAATTCATATCCGGAAGGGGATTCTGTTGCTGGATATATTGATACACAGCACGCATTTCGTCCTGAAGAGGTGAAGCTTTCTGGGATTCCTGTGCCGGAGAATTTTCGGTAGAATCAGTGGTACTACTATCTTGTGTTTCCGAATCATTCGGGTCAGAATCCGGTACAGAGGATTCTGTTAAAGTGTCTGTATTCGGCAAAAACAAACCCGTTTTTTGCATATAAATCAGGTTATCAGTTCGGTACTGTGTAGCGATGCCGTAATCAGGCTGTACGGAAAGATAAATATAATGCTGATCTTGACCGGTTACGGTTTCCGTTCCTTCTACGCCAAAATTCACAATTAAAAAGCTGTAACCAATCAGAGAAAGTAAGAAAAGAGTCAGTGCGGCATAAGAAACGGCAATTATTCGTCTGGCTGCTTTCCTATTAAGGAGACTTTTTTGCTTTTTATACAGACAGATCATGCCCCAGATCAGCAGGCAGGACAAGGTGACGGAAACGCAGATGACGGATATTTCAGCAAAATAATAGCGGATTGCATATCCTGCGCTTTTATTGATACCATACCATGCACCGTAGAAAAAGGTACTGTATGCCAGAACGATTGTAATCAGACAAGTACGCAGGATATGCTCTTTTCTTGTCGGAGTGAATTTTTTTAATGCAGAAATAAGTCTGTCCATTTCTTCTGCTTCAATCCAGGTGGTAAGTTCTGCTTCAGATGGATATTCACCGTTTGTGTCAGGAATTCCTGTATAACGGGTTAAAAACTGATTTTTTATATTAGTATCTCCCACTTCTGCTGCCAGTAAGATCTGCATATAATACAACTGTTTTAACTGGACCGGTGTGCATTTCCCAACAGAAATCTGTGTAATTGTCTGTGTAGCATGATCGTATTTCCCAAGCTGGATTTCAAGGCTTGCAATCAGGAGCAGCATGCGGTTATTCGTAGCAAGATCGCGGACAGATTGTATATGATACATATAAAGCGCATACTCATAGTGTTCGTCCAGTGGCATTCTACTCGATATCTTTCTGCTCCATCCGGCTTCTACAAACTGGAGCCCGAAAGCAAGTTCGATAACGGCAAGAAGCTGGCAAAGGAAAGCCGTAAGTCCCCAGACATTGGTAGTGAGTTTCTGATAGGTCAGAAAAAAGATTGCAGCGGCAGCCAGGATGACGATCAACCATCTCAGCATGAACACGCGGCGGGCTTTCTTTTTTACAGTTGGATTCCATGGATATGTTTTTAATTCTGAATCTAGCACGGGCAAATCTCCCTTCCGTTGTCTAAATTATCGATTTCCAAAAATATAATCTTAGTATTTAAGCGCCTCCTTTATGACGAAATAAAAGGGGCGCTTAAATCACTTTTCATATTTACTATTTTACTTCTACCAGTTCGATCTGGAAGTTCAGTTCTTTTCCAGCCATCTCATGGTTGGCATCAAATGTGATGTTGGTTTCTGTCTTTTCGGTTACGGTTACCGGGAATGGCTGTCCATACTGGTTGGTCAGATATGCACGTGCACCGACTTCCAGATCTTCTGATCCAGGAAGTTGTGCGATTTCCAGCGTGAAAATGGCGCGTGGATCCGGCATGCCGTAAGCTTCTTCCGGCATCAGATGGATGTTGATGGTCTGTCCTACTTCCATTGTTGCAACGGCTTTATCGTAACCATGGATCATCTGTCCGGCTCCGCATACAAATTCCAATGGCTCTCCGCGGTCATAGGAAGAATCAAACTGGGTACCATCATCAAAGGTACCTCTGTAATGGGTACGGCAGGTCTTTCCGACATTCGGACCTTCAAAATCCGGCACATGTGCGCCACCACATCCGCTGCATCCACTGCAGTGTCCGCCACAGGAATGTTCTTCTTCAGCAGAAGCTTCTTCTGTTGCTGTTTCTTCATGCTGTCCACAGCAGGAATGACCTTCTTCGTGGTGATGGTCACAATTTGTACCTGCAGATTCCAGTTCTCCTGCAAGATAGGCATTCACTGCCGCATCTACTTCTCCTGCTGCACCGGATATAACTTTGATACCGGCTTCTTTCAGCGCTTCTTGTGCACCTTCTCCGATACCGCCACAGATCAGAACATTTGCACTCTGCTCAGAAAGGAATCCTGCAAGCGCACTGTGTCCGGCGCCACCAGCATGAACAATCTGCATGGAAGTGATCTTTCCGTCTTCTACCTCATACATTTTAAAAGTTTCTGTCTTTCCGAAGTGCTGGAAAATAGATCCGCCTTCGTATGTTACTGCTATTTTCATTTGTAAAATCCTCCTTGAGATACCTTTACTCAATAGTATAACATATGGATTGCGAAACGCATAGAAAAAGTATACAATAATGAAAGAAATAATGAGACAAAACGAAAGAAAAAGGGACTGGAAAATGAGTAGTATTTATTTGAGCAACGCAATATTTATGATGATAATACTGACGATCATCTTTTTAAGGATCCGGTATTATATTACATGGAGCCCGAGTAAAAAATATACGATGATCTTTATTGGCATGGTAGAGCTTTATGTGTTAATGGATGCATTGTTTATGAAAGAACTCTTAGGTAAGTCAGGAAACCTTTTGCAGTTTAAGCTGGTTGTGTTTTTCTTTTATCTGGTTTATGTAATCATGCCATATGTGTGGCATTTGTTTATGCAGAGTTATATGGGGATTAACCGTTCAAAGAAGCAAAGATTTGCGGAAATGATTCCGTTCATTCTCCTGATTCTGATGGTGCTTCTCTCAGTTCCGACGGGAATTGTCTGGAGATTTTCACGGAACCGGACCTATATACGCGGTACATTTTTCGGAGTGTTTGCCGTACTCAATCTGTTTTATTACGTTTATACATTTGCACAGACATTCTTCATTTTATTCATGAACAATACAAAGGGTGTCAGATATCTCATAAAATCGGCACTGTTTTCAGCAGTCCCACTGATCGGAATTCTGGCAAATACCTATATCATTCCACTTTATGGGGCGTATCCGTTCCAACCGTACTGCCTGGTAATCGGAGCACTGCTCTCCTACCTGTTCATGGTGGAGCACCAGCAAGATCAGATGGAGTTTGAACACCGGAAAAGACTGTCCAAAGCATTGGAACTGGAAAAAGAATCGACACGGAAAGCGAAAGTAGCCGGTGAGGTAAAGAATGCTTTCCTTGCAAATATGTCCCATGATATCCGTACCCCGATGAATGCGATCATTGGATTTTCTGATATCATTGCAGAACATCCGGATGATGAAGAAATTGTAAAAAATGCAATTTCCAAAATTCAGGCATCTGGTGAGATCCTTCTGAAGATCATCAATGATGTGTTGGATCTGTCTAAAATCGAAAGTGGAAAGGCAGAAATTGTGGAGATGGTAACTGACCTGAAGCAAATGGAAGAAAATCTGAAAATGATGCTCGAATACAGCATCCAAAAGGGAATGATTGATTTCAAAGTTGAGGATCAAATAGAGAATCCACTGGTATGGTGTGATGCGACAAAACTGCAGCAGGTTCTGGTAAATGTACTGAATAATGCAGTTAAATTTACCCCAGCGGGAGGAACGATCACATTTAGCTGCGTCCAGAGAATGATCGCACCTGGATTTGCCGAATACAAATTCACGATAAAGGATACCGGAATCGGTATGACTGAAGAATTTCAGAAACATGCGTTTGAGGCATTTGAAAGAGAGCGAACTTCTACCGAGAGCAAGACTGAAGGAACAGGGCTTGGACTTGCGATTGTGAAGAAACTGGTAGATCTGATGCATGGTGATGTGATAATCCAAAGTAATTCCGGTCAGGGAACCAAAATACAGATTTCACTTCCCCTTCGGATTGCAACGGAAAATCAGCTTCATCAATCAGATAAAGCAAAGGAATACAAAATAGGTCTTGACGGAATGCATGTACTTTTAGTGGAAGATAATGAATTAAATGCAGAAATTGCCATGGAAGTTTTGAAAAATAAAGGAATTCTTGTGAACTGGGTTCCGGATGGATGCGCCTGTGTGGAAGAAATTCAAGATAAGGAAGCAGGCACATATCAGTTTATCCTGATGGATGTACAGATGCCACGGATGAATGGATACGAAGCGACACAGAAAATCCGTCAGCTTGCAGATGTGAAGAAGGCACAGATTCCAATCATTGCCATGACTGCAAATGCATTTGAGGAAGACCGGAAACATGCGCTGGATGCCGGGATGGATGGGTTTAT
>OLVZ01003562.1_pt1 | contig 10034 bp, 5 predicted proteins | sample 1673341 | NCBI WGS metagenome assembly OLVZ01 (sample SAMEA3178944, study PRJEB25190) | human gut metagenome | biome: human gut; feature: human-associated habitat; material: faeces | place: Austria | collected 2013
TTCTATCCATTATGCAAAAGTAATTGTTTTTGGACAGAGTTCAGATTACAGCCTCGAAAAATCTTAGATTACATTTTAGATAGTTGTTATTTTCTTTACTAACAAACTTCAAATTACATGTCCTCGCACATTACCACCCAACAATATTATGTAACCCTAAAAGTATTCAAATTAGAGAATACCAAATACCCTGATACAAATTGACTATTTTCTAGCCAACTTATACCAGGGTAAGACAAAAACAGTTCACATTACAAGTACAGATGAACAAGAAAATACCTAAATTTTAATCAGTATGATTTATATCTACATGTATTACTCTTGTCAATATTACATTCACAGCTTTGTCCTCATGAATTCCTGCCTGCCAATTTTGCATTAAATTTAATGCTTTCAAACCATTTTCTTCAAAAGCCGAAAGCTTATCCCCCTCTTTCTTATTGTAAATTCTAGCACCTATCAAATGCCCTTCTTTATCTATAACATACTGAACTTTCAAGATTGTTTGTTTAGGTTCAGTATCAGAATAAACAGGACGAAATCTTCTGCTAAAATCAGATATGAAAGCTGCTTCACCTCCCTTATAAAAAGGCATTTTTTCAACAAAAGTATATACCTCTTTCTGCGATAAACTATCATATTTAACAAAATCATTTTTTTGTTGCCCTTTTATTAAATTACAAGAGCAGATACATAGCACTAGAACAATCAATAGATATGTTTTATTGATTATGAACAGGAGTTCCTGGGAAATTAAGCCAATAGTCTTCATAATATTGTTTATATAAATTAGCATTTTGTTCAGGAGTTAACACTGAATTATATTTTGGAGCAAAACCATATCCTTGTTTTTGTAAGTTTATCTCATTTAATATATAATTCAACTGTCCTTTTGTTAACATATTTTGATCACAGCCTTTCATACCATCAATAGTAATTTGAGGATAGTTCATAATATTATTCACAATATTCTTATCCGTTGTAGAAGTAGACACAAAAGAATTAGGAGCTACCCTTACCAACTCTGTATCTGCTGTTTGCGTCAACTCAAATGGATGTCCTAACCTTAATGTATGCAATACTTCATGTGTAGCATCCGAAGCTATATTGGAAAGTGATCTCAACTCCCCCTTAGGATTAAACAAATTCACAGAAGAACTAAAATAGGTAGTGCCCCCTCCTAATGTGCCATCCATTTTCCCCAAAGACAACGATTGCGATATGTTTTCATTTCCACTATAAAAAGTAACAGCAGTTGACACCATCCCTTCAGAAGCTTCTTGAAATGTATTGTTTAACTGTGCGCTAATAGCTGTTTTATATGCATTAATTTGAGACGATGTCAGATTAAGACTTGAATCAACATTGAAATTAACAGCTAGAGTTACAGTCTTAGTTCCATTGGCATTCAAAACAATACCCCACTCTTTACCATTGACATCAACTAACATAATAGGATTATTACCACAATATGCATACGGACTCACCGAATAATACTTCTCCGCCATCGGATCCACAGTCATAAACCTACCCAATACCGGATCATAATGTCGTGCCCCATAATCATATAGATTCAATCCACCCTTTGTATCCAGCTCTTTTCCATTATACTTATAAGATTGAACATCAGTTGAAATACTTTCCGCAAAGTTTGCTCCAAATGGATAGTAATCATTCGTCTGAACAACAGTACCGTCTTGTTTAGCCACCACCCGGTTATTACCTAGATGATCTTTCAAGTAGAAGTAATACTCATCATTCTCGTAGTATCCTCCATCCACCAAAATCCGCTTCAATGTTCCGTTCTCGTAGATCATATTACCCACATAATCCGTTGTCGTGGTAGCCCCGCCTATTGTATGCACCGTCTGAAGCTTCTTACCATCAGCAGCGTATTTATAAACAACTGAGTTTCCATCACCAAAAGTTACCTTACTTGGCAAAAGTAAAACATTATTTTGAATATCAACAATATTCTTGTTTAAATCTTTGGTCAAGTTGCCATTGGCATCGTAAGCGTAGTCATCGCCCGTGTTCGTTCCATTCTTGAAGTCCATAGAACCGGATATGGTGGAATTTGTTCCCGTGTCATCTGTCCTCATCAATTGATTACCTTGGTAAGTAAACGTCAAATTATCAATCGCAACAGTTTGATTGCCATAGCGAGACAACGTGAGCATGTTCCCATGCTTATCATACGAATAAGAGGTATTGAACTTCATGCCACCTACGTTGTTCTCCAAATAGTCAGCCGTTGTAAGGCGTGACAAGTCATCGTACATGAAGTTATAGCCTTTTCCTCCCGTCCAGTCAACCCCGGAAATATTCCCGTTGTAGGTAGGAGTATTCAGCGTACCGCTTCCTCGCTTGTCGTTATAATACAGTGTTTGGCTGAACAACGGATTGGTGATGGACTTCGTCCAACTACGCACATTATACTTGTAATCTGTTCGGAACTTGGCATTACCGTTTCGTTTGTCCGCTTTGAGGCGGCCCAATTCATCGTAAACATTGTCGGCAAGAGTTATCTCCGTTTTCGTGTTGAGCTTATGCGTAGTGTTGAGCAATCGTCCTGCATGGTCATACTCATATTGATAGATTTCAGCCTGTGGTGTCTTTCCCGTAGCTTGGTGCACATGCTTGCGCTGAATGACATTCCCCACAAAGTCATAAGCCAGATATTCCTGATCAATACCTCCGGCGAGTGGATTGTTGCTTTTGGTTTGAATCACCCGTCCGCGATTATCATAGTATATCACCGAGAATAGATAAGTAGATGACGGTGTGCCATCTGCATTCATTTGAGCAGTCAGTGTGCCGGTGAGTAGCCCTTTGGCTCCACCTGCATACTGCATACCATACCCCGTCGCCACATTATATTCGGTTCCAACTGATGGCATGCCCGTTACCACTGAACCACGAAAATCATAGCTATCGTAATAATTGACTGACAGGATTGTAGACGGAACCAAAAAAGTTCTGTCGACTCCACCTAACTGGATAGAATAGCCTTTATAGCTACCTATAGAGGAGTATACACCTTTCACTGGCTTATCAGACACATCAAAGATATCTTTACAAGTACCCGTGAGTACTACGCGCCCGAAAGCATCGGGGATTGTAAACAACCATTCGCCCTTCTTACGCAGCTCACCGTCTTGAGCGAAAATCAGGCGGTCGGCAGCATCGTAAATCATCTTGGTCCAGTCACATCCCGGCAACTTTTTTGCGATGCACCGATGTCGTTTGTCATATTTATACAAATAAGCATAATTCGCTAATATTGAATCATTATCCTTCCACGTTTTTATATCTGTTAAACTATCAGAGGCTATCGGAGGAAGCACATAACATAAGTTATCAAATTCATCGTATACATAATACGTATCGCAAAATTTAGAGTCTATTATTTGACGAACAAGAAGCAACCGATCATTACAATCTTTAAAGTTGAAAATTTCGTTTCCATCTTCATCTTCCTTTTTTTCCACATGTAAATGGTACTGAATATGTCGTTGAGTATTTGGCTGAATAATAAAATAATAACCTATTTTTCCTAGAGATACATTACTGGAATCTCTTACGACAATATATTGCGCGCACCTCAATGAATTGCCATTAATATTATTGTTAGTAGTATATGAAGTATTTATCGCTTTTATATTGTCATACCACATTTTTCCTGGCCCCCATGACTGCTTTACCCTACTTAATGGCGAGTCCTCATAAACAAATTTATGGTATGGCATATAATCACCATTTGTCACAAAAGAGGATAGACGAATAGAGTCAAGTTTTAAAAATTTCCCTTTTTTATCAGATACTGCAGGAAGCCATTTACGAGTGACTCTGCCATAGTCATCATACTCTTGATAAGTGGCTAAATCAAGCTTTCCAGGAGTAAAGGCTACGTTCACTTCTTCTTGAAGCTTTCCAAATCCGTCGAAATATTGAATAATTCTTTGAGAGTTCTCACTGTCAGCCTGAGCAATAGCTGTTATCCCTTTAGTAGGAATTATCGTTTCTATAAAGTTTTTTTGCACAAAGGTAGTATTAGCATCTAATGCATAATCAGTATATCCATCTATCAGCAAATGAAGCCTATCCAATGGGTGATTACCCCATACTCTTATAAGATATTTGCCAGCCTCTATTCTCCAACTGGGATTATCAAAAGGGTTCATAGCTATAATTTGCATATTTGAATCAAACACACCAAAATACAACTTTATCAATTTATTCTCATCAGGATTACATTGATGAAAATGAATATTCATAGCTTTATGAAGCGTCAATTGATAATATAGTTCAATATCATCAGAATCATTTCGTTTATATATTTTCGAATCATTTTGATGCTCATAGGCAAATTCGGAAGAATAACTTCCTACAACTATTGGATTTTCAAAACCCGTACCCTCATTATTTGGCTGAGCAAATAAAGACTGACTGTAGCTTATAATAACAAACAGCAATATATTAAATAAATTTCTTGTTTTCATAAATACTATTTTATTGAATAATTATAATTTACATGTTGAATTATATTCTTTACATTATCTTTCATTAGATATGATTCTATTAATCTTCCCATGCCATCATAGCTATAATAAGTAGTAACACCACGTGGATTCGTTATCTCTGAAATCCCAACAAAAGGTTTATACTTATATAAAGTAATAAATGATTCAGGCAGCTTATTCTGCAAGGATTTAATCATTGGCATATAAGAATCAGGAACAGTACTTTGAGAAATTATATTAATAATATCACCTAATTCTTGTATTACCTGATCATAAGTCGCATTTTTTATTTCTGCGATTGCATACTTCCCTTTATACCCCCAAAGAATAACTTTGGATTGACCTTGTTCTATAATGGACACCAAGTTGCCATAACAGTCATAAGTTGCACCTGTAGCTTGTGCAGTACATCTGTCATCCATCTTTAGCCCATTAGGATAAACCATAGATAAGGTAGAATAATCCGATAAAGGGTTTGTGGTTTCCAGCTCCCATCTACCAAATGGTAATATTTTTCGATCTTCATATTGATAGGTAAAAATATCAGCTGCAACCACTTTTCCATTATGTGATTTTATTACTTCTACAGGATAATCAACCATATTTCTCTCTTTCATCATTTTATATATTTGGAGTGGCGATTGGTTAGGAAGAGGAATACCAATATTTGTTTCGTATTCCGATAGAAGTTCATTAGAATATCTGTATACAATCTCTTTTTTTCCTAATAAATCAATAAAACTTTCTTTATGCAAAGTCTTATTTTCATTATACTCGTATTCATGAACATAGGATACGGTTGGAATATTGTTTTTATAATATGTCACATCCTTTGATTTTGGCAAAAACGAATATGTATTTATTTCACGAGCTCCTCCCAACAAGAATCGCCCGTTGACGTCACCTCCATATTCATTTTCAGGAGTTTTAAACAATGCAATATCTCTCACCTTTTTATTCCCTATACTTTGATAAGTATATGATTCTTCTTTCATTTTCTCTTGCATAGCATTATACAATGTTATACTTTCAATCATTCCACGTTCCATGTATCTAGATGTAAAGGGAGTAAAAGGCGTAATAGAATAATTAAGATGAGATAAGGGCTGTATATCCATAGTAAGGTCTTCAAAATTTGTATATGAATATTTTGTATATCCTAATGTTTTACCTTCCCTATCTTCTTGGCATTCGACAACAGTGCTATATCCGATAAAGGAATCCATCTGATCTATTTGATTAGTAAATCCCGTTGAAAATATGTCAACATACCAGTTACGCCCAATTATTGTCATAAATTCGAATAATTTTAACTTTTCCCAAAAATATTGAGGATAAAAAGACAAAACTCCTGACGAAGTACCTGCGATCTTTTGTACAGGCAACGTTGAAGTGTAATAATACCTCATTGCCCCTAAAAAATTTCCTTCCGGAGTATAATTTGTTATTTTCTTTATTCGCACCCCTCCAGGATACATAGGTATGTTTAAGATATTTTTCTTATCATAAGACACAACCTTTTCGATATAATTAGGCTCAAATTCAAAAACCATACGCCCTCCCGTTGGATATTGTATCTCTTCTAACAACTCTGCTTTGGCATAAACCCCAGTTTTATCCCCTGCACGTGCATCAAAGAATTTCTCAGCTAGTGTTTTAAGTGGAATACTTGTCTGATAAAACGATTCATCAAACATAAAACTGAAATCTTGGCCATTATAAAAACCGCAATGATCATATACACCTGAAAGATAATCCGGCAATGGTTGAGAATTGTATTTGAATTGATGCTTTTCCACTTGCGAAGGATTTAATGTGGAGCTTTTTAAAATGGAAAGTAGTTTTAATCGCTGACTTATATCATGAGTGTAATTCAGTTTATAAAAAGTTCCACCAACATGACTGATTTGTGATAATTGATGCCATTTTACCTCTGAATATTGAGCATAACCACTTTTTATTTTTGATAAATCATATCTTTGTTCGGGCAGCTTCCAGTCTTGGAAGAATTTACTAGGATACCCCTTTTCCAAAGTATTTTCATAATAAAAATCAATAATTTTTTCCGAGTTAATACTTATACTTTTAAGATGTACAGGAAGTGTTAGATTGAACATCAACCCTCTTCCAAAACCACGATGAGAAAAAGAACTTTGTACCCAAAAATTATAGTCTCCTTGTAATATTGGTGCCGAATCTGCGTAATCAAAACAAACGTTCTCTCCATCTTTTGTGATTATTTCCGTTAAATACCAAGTTGTGGCTACAGGCAACTCCGGACCGACATAAGATATAAAATCCCAATAAGGTATTGAATAATCTATAGCCTTCATCCCTCCAAAGATAAAAATAGTTCCATCTGTAGAAGTTAATCGAAATCGTTCAATAGTATAATTCTCAGAATTTTCTTTTACATAATGTGTTCTATTAACGCCCAGCCTAATATTTTCTCGAGTCTGGCTATAAGTCGAAAGTTCATGTTCCACTTTAAAATCACTATTGGACGCAACCACCCAATTCCCATTATGATCTCTATAAAACTTACCAGAATAATCTAAAAAGTGAAAAGTAAATTCATCTGGCCGAATATCCCTATTGGTATCTCCTTCCGCTTCGAGCCTCTCTTTGTGAAACCAAGGATAATCTTTGATATTATCCCAATTATAAGGTATATCATTATACCACTGATCACTATTGCGATTTTCTCTCCCAAGATAACCACCATAATTATTTTCATCAAATCCTCCTCTTTGATTTCTTGTAATATTTCCTCCGCAAAAAAGCGTCCATCCAAGACCTGTGACACCAGGATGAATGTTTGGTTTTACATTTTGAGGGTTATATTTTAATGTCACAGGAATATTCATATCTTTCAGTGAAAGATTATATAACACCAACGCTACATCTGGCGTACCAGTATAATGACTAACAGGAATAGCACTATAAGTGTGTAGTGAGGCCGCATCAGGACTTTGGAAATTTTTAGTTGTTGAAAAATTTTTTTGTCCTAACATTATCTGAGTACCAACAAATATGGTACATATAATAACTATAATTCTCTTCATGACTATTTTTTATTTAAATTAGACAAATGTATATCTACACTAAAACTAAATTTACAAAAAAAACTATGCATAGCGTAATCATAATGCATTAATAAGAGCATAGAGATTTATTTGAACCACATAAATCCAAACTATCTCTATGCTTTATAATCACTCTTATTTTACAGATTCATCGCATTAGCGCCCAAAACACCTGCCAAAGCCGAAGCCACTGCGATAACCACTTTCAGGATCATATCCCATACTGATTTCTTCATTGCCATCATTTACCTCCTTTCTGTTCTTTAATGTGTTGTGTTACTCTGTTTTTCTCCGTACTTCCAATCTCATCAGTTCTATCGGCAAATGCTCCGAACTCCTTGAATTCCTTTGCCACCTCAAAACACGGACACGATTTAATCCACTCTTCCGGTTCTATCTCACCATTCCCATTGAGATCGGGCGAAAGATCCCGGTGTCCGCATACCCGGCAGCCGGGGAATTTCCTTTGCAACTGCTCAACAAGTTGCCGGAGGGTAGCCCGTTGTGCCGGAGTCCGGGTATCTGCCGGGCGTCCCCGGCAGTCCAGACCACCTTCATAGCAGATGCCTATTGAATGAGCATTGAAACCTTTTGCATGCGCTCCGACACGTTCGATGGGGCGGGTGAGGTGCACTGTTCCATCCTTGCGGATGTAGTAGTGATAGCCTGTTCCGTTGAATCCACGACGTCGGTGCAACCGGTCCAAATCTTCCGGAGAGAGCGTACAATCCCCCCGCGTGGCGCTGCAGTGCACCACGATTAAATTAATAATTCGCATGTTAGTGGATAATTAGTTTACTAGTCTAGTTAAAAAGCTCCGTTTAGTCGTTTAGTCAGTCATTCGTGTTTGTGTTGCGCAATACAGACAGTCTATGCTGCCGGATCCGGTGCTTCTCCACTGCCGCCGGAACCACCACCGTCATCGGGTTCACCACTATTTCCGCCACCCGAAGCCGAAGTATCGGCAAGGTCGAAACGGACACACTTGGCACCTGTCACCAAAGAGCGGGTAGCGGTGGTACGGTCGGGATTCTTGGTATAGTTGGGCAGGAAACGGACGGTAAGGGAAGCCTGGGCAGCCGATACTTTTTCCGGCAGTTCCACCCCTTTGCCGTTGGACTTCATCACCATACGGAAAGTCCCGAAGCCGTCGAGCGTTACACTTTCCGATGCTTGCAGATGCTGGGCAGCCACTGTCACCAGATTATCGAGTGTATTCTTCACATCACCGGTGGAGAGAGACGAGTAAGCGGCTATCTCTTTGGCGAGTTGGGTGGTTGACACATTGGCCGTGTATATCACACGGGGATGAAATAATTTCTTTTTGTTCTTGTCTTCCAGAACCGACTGGAAGGGTTTGTACAATACTGGCATAATTGTAATAGTTTTTAGTCGTTAATAATTCTAGTTAGTCTGTGTCTTTAAGCTTATCGACAATGCAAATATAAGACCTTATTTCTGTCTGTGCAAGAGATTTTAAAAGTGTGCGTTAATAAATTCGTTAATATAGAAATCTGTTATTATATTACTAATTTACAACATATTACATAACAAAACAGCATCACAACCCTTATTAATTCAGTTATTCAGGACACTCAACAAATAATGACCGGGCAGTTTGATCTTTCCGGCACTTGCCCGAATGACACCAAAACCCTTCCAAACCTTACCACCGATTTCTCCGTAATTACTTTTCAGCACGATTGCATACTGTTCGGAGGGAGGAATATGATAAAGACGAAGGTTATCCAACAGTCCGGAAAGGTTGCGCGGGTGTCCGTCAGCAGGAGCTTGCATCCGGTCAATATCCGACTGTGTCAGTTCGTGTTTCTTCTTCGCCGGTTTTCTGTTAGAAAAATCTCCTCCCTCTTCTTCCTCATCCCCTCCTTTGGGCAAAGGAGGGTTAGGGAGGATGTTTTCTTTCCTTTCTTTTTCTTTTCTTTTTATGAGGGTGCTTTTTGTTGCAGTACCCGGGGATTCTGTTACAGTATCGAGGGTTTGCGTTACAATATCCGGGGTTTCTGCAACAGCATCCGGAAGGGTGGAGTGTACGGTTTCCTCATCCGGCAGCAGACAGTAGTCCGGAGAAATATAACGGCGGCTGCGACGTTTAGTGATAAAAAGGAACTGCCGCTGAATGTCGGCGGAAGTCAGGATGCCGTAACGTTCGTAGAGAGAGGAATCGAAGAAACCGTACTCCACAAACAGATGAAGCACCCGCCGGACACTATCGTTATCCGTGCTGAAGAGCTGGTCGGAGAGTTCGTCATAGAAGTCATCGTCGACATGAATATAATAACCCTCGCCCGAATATAGATAAGACAGGGTATAGAGCAGGATTGTGAAGGCGGAATCGCCTTCACGCTTCATCACACGGCGTACGACACGGTCGTGCATAAAATCGGTATTCAAAGGGAAATAGTCA
>OLVZ01003563.1_pt1 | contig 10033 bp, 7 predicted proteins | sample 1673341 | NCBI WGS metagenome assembly OLVZ01 (sample SAMEA3178944, study PRJEB25190) | human gut metagenome | biome: human gut; feature: human-associated habitat; material: faeces | place: Austria | collected 2013
GCAGCATAAGAAGCACAAATCCCCCGATGCTCATGCCGCTTTTTCCGTAAAGATAGAGGTTCTGCGGGTTGCCGATGGGGGTCAGCATGCTGCCAAGGTTTGCCGCAATGGTTTGCATACAGACCACCGGGATCAGAAGGGAGCGGCGGACATCCGCTCTCAGACGGCTCAGGACCACGAACGTAAAGGGAACGAAGGTCAGCAGGGAAACATCGTTGGTGATGAACATGCTTCCGAAAAAGCACAGCCCGACCAGTACCAGCGTCAGCTGAAAGGTGCTGTGGGTACGGGACAGCAATGCCCGGCCCAGTCCATCAAAAAAGCCCTGCCGCCGCAGCCCGGCCATGACCGTCATCAGGGAAAACAGGATCGCCAGCGTGCGCAGGTCGATGTAGCCGAGATACTGCGCATCCGGCGGAACAAAGAAGGCGGAGACAACGGCCAGCACAGCGGCTGCGGTGAGGACCGTTTCCTGCTGAATGAATTGTTTGAGTTTCATAGAGACACATCCTTGTAGTTGTAAAGGTTGCCCTGCTGCGATGCCGGACGGCCTTTTTTCGTATTTCAGAGCAACAGCTCAAACAACCCGATCATCAGCGGCATGGTCAGGATGGAAAGCAGCGTGCTCAGGACATAGATCGCGCTGGAATGAGAAGCATCCCGGTCATAGAGCTGTGCCATGGAGGTGACTGTTGCACAGGCGGGGGTAATGGCAGAAAGGTAGACCGTCATCAGGATGGACTTGCCGTCCGGGATCCAAAGGGATGCGTGAACTGCCCAAAGCAGCAGAACGATGACCAGCGGAACACCCAGCAGACGCAGAAATACCGGTAGATAGTTGCGCGGGGTGCAGAAAACCTTTTTCAGGGGCACTTCCGCAATGGCCATGCCTGCCAGCAGCATTCCCATGGGGCCGATCATATTGCCGACACTGCTCAGTGTGCTGGTGATTGGGGCGGGCAGCGAGATGTGCAGCAGGTACAGCAGAGCACCGGCTGCAATGGCGATCAGATTGACATTGGTAAGGAGCTTGCGCCATTCCAGCTGTGCAGAGCCCTGCAGGCAGGCACTGGCATGGGTCCAGAGCAGCACCAGCTGTACAATGACAAAGGCGCAGGAGTAGACAACATATTCCTCACCCAGCAGGGCCTGCACGATGGGAATGACCAGCGCGGCGGCATTGCTGTAAATGACATTGACCTGCTCCACGGCGTCCAGCTTGAGAGCTTTGCGGAACAGCGCATTCAGAAGCAGAAATACAACGTGCATTCCAACGGCGATGCCCATGGAATAAAGCAGCCCAGTGCGGATCTCCGGTGTATCCTTGATCTGAAAGGCGTTCAGAACGACACAGGGCATGACCAGATAGACAAAGACCACAGACAGCACCTTGCTGTCCGATGCCTTCAACAGACCGGTTTTCACAACGGCATATCCCATCAGCAGAATCAGAAATAGCTGCGCGATCTGCTGCATCAATAAAAGGCTGATTTGCATTTGAATCTCCTCTTTTGCAATTCGTTTTTGCAGCACCATCCTACTCCATTGGCGGGACATCGTCAAGAGAAAACAGAGAAAAAACATGTTTCAGAAGGATGGCATAGAGCATTTTTATGCTCAAAGCAAAAACCTATTGACATAATATGTAAGTGGGTATATTTTATGGATAAAACATTCACCAATTATCGACGGGGTTCTGCCCGTGTATGGTGTGCCTGAAAGCGAACTGTCTGACTATCTGCGGCCGGAAGGTTTATTTTTGTTTATACAGGCACTTGGAAAATGTGTAAAAAGTGTTCTGCATATAGCAGCAATATGAAAGCAGTATTTCACAGCGGGGCATTATGAATCTATAATAGGTAGCTGGAAATAAACAGAAAGAGGGTCTTTTTGATGGCAACGATATTTCCAAGAGAAGAAAAGGCAGAGGCACTGTTCGGGGAGATCCTGAAAAATCCAGAAGCCTGCCACCGCCTGATGGATACCTTCAACGACTCGCTGGACATGGCAGACGTATTGGATGCGCCGGCCGTGAGTGTACAGCAGTTTGCCGCGGCGCTGTTCAATGCCTACGAGAACAAGGATCTGTCTGCCTTTCTGATGGCGATCTGCCAGCACAGTATGTTTGACCTGCTACGGAACGCTGCCCTGATCCCGTTCAAATTCAACGCCGATGGTCAGCCGAACCCGGTGATCCTGACGGATGATGCCGGCGTTCTTTTGCCGAACAACGAATTTGCCGTGAGCAGCAAAGTATACGACCGGTTCATCCGGGTGTTCCAGAAGCAGGAAAAGGTAAAAATGTACCTTGCCAGCGGCTACTGCAAGTATCACGGCTACGACGAAGGCTCGATGGATGTGGTGGAGTACCACTACAACCAGCATTTGGGGCTGCTGCTGATCTACGAACTGCCGGACACCGTGAAGCAAAAGGTGACGGAAGCGGAGGCCTACTCCACCGTCTGGGATATCCAGATGAAGCTGCAGCACGCACTGCCCCGTTCCGTGGTCTACTATGGACAGGATACGCTCAAGGACGGCGGAACCCGCTACGATGAACTTGGCGTTTTTCTGCCACTGGAACACTTTGCCGACCGGCTGGAACGCCATGTGGAAACTGCTACCAAGATCGTTTACGGCGAGTAAACGCCCTGTAAACGAACTCCCTTTATAAGTGCATTACAGCAAAACAAAACGCAGCGAACCGTTAAAAGATTCGCTGCGTTTTGCCTTATAAGGGAGAATGGAAATGCTGCACATCAGGTGCAATAACGGAAAGTCTTGTCAGTGACAATACGGGCGAAGATCAGCCCTAACGGCAGTGCCACGATGATGAGAATGGCATCTGCAAACCATGTGGCGGAGTCCATCAGAGACAGGATGCCCAGATTATAGATGGCACGGTAGAAATACAGTCCCGGTACCATGATAACGATGGACGGCACGGTGACGGAGATGCGGGGATAACCGACGGCGCTCTTCAGGCAGGAGGCCAGCAATCCGGACAGCAGTGCGCCCAGAAATGCTGCAATAGCGGGCGGAAAGCCCGCAAGGCTCACCAGCTCCAGCCGGAACGTGTTCGTTACCGCACCGATAAGGGCGGCGCAGACTGCCAGGTTCCGGGGACTGTTGAACATGAGCGAAAAGCCGAACACACCGCCAAAACTTGCCAGCAGCCGGAACACGATCTCTTCCGGGAGTGTCAGGCTCAGGGCAGGGAACTGCACCGGCTGCAAATGCAGCAGCAGTGCCATGATCCAAGCCGTCATGGTTGCCACCAGAATGATGAGGACGGCGTAGGCCAGACGTTCCAGCCCGGAGCGCATATCCAGCTTGGCAAGGTCGATGCCACTGGTAATGAACGGAAAGCCCGGAATGATGAAGAGCATGGAGCAGATATACCCCGCCTCGTGCTGCGCCGATACGGCAAACAGCACCTCTGCCAGCTTCAGCAGGATGGCATACACGAGGCTTGCTGAACAGACCGACGCCGTAATACCCAGAAACAGGGTGAAATGGTGTTTTGTCAGCTTGCACCGTACAAAGTTGCCGATGCCTGCACCGCAGAAGGCACACAGCATTTCCACAATACCGCCGCCAAGCAGAAAGGTGAAGCAGCCGCAGGCCAGTGCGGCTGCAAAGCCCAGTGCGATGGGCGAATACAAGCCGTGGATGCGCTCGATCTCATCGAGGTGGCTGTGCAGCTCTTCGCCGGTCATAAATTTCCCTTCCCGGTCGAAGTCGTTGACGAAATGCTCCAGTCGGTTCAGCCGGGAGGTATTCACGCCCGTATTTGTCAGACAGAGTGACTGGGTATAACACTGGTCACCGTCAAAGCAGGTGAACTCAATGGACAACAGGCCGATGTCCGCTGTTGTTGTGACTCCCAGCTCCCGCGAAAGGGTGTTCATGGAGCTTCGGACACGCCATGCGCCGGTGCCGCATTCCAGCAGCATCAGCCCGGTGCGTCCAATGACGGAGGCTTTTTCCACAAGCCCCGCCTCGGTAATGGGAACGCCCTTGCTGGCCGACGCATAGTCGTGCCAGTAGACTTCCATGTGATTTTTGATGATCTCACTTTGCCGTTGTCCCATACCGGAAAGCCTCCTTTGTGATATGGGAATGTTGCAGCTGTTTCAAGACTGCGGTGCTATTATAAGGGAAATTGCAGGGCGGGTAAAACGTATCTTGGATATGCCGGCAATGTTCGTTTGGTATTTCAAAGAAGAAAATACGTTGCGTTTTTGGCGGCTCTGCGGTAGGATAGAAAAACACGCCGAAAGGAAACTGCCGTGCCCCTTCAACAATCACGGCTGTTGCCGGCACCATTATCAGGGCGAAGAACTGGGCATGACGAACCCGCACTTCACATCCATTGACCAGTACCGTGATGTGGAAAGCCGCAACTACTACAGGATCCTGCGAGAGCAGGGCAAGACCGAGGCCGAGACGCTGGACATTATCGCCCAGCGCAGCCGCGACGACAGCCGCACCCCGATGCAGTGGGACGCGAGCGAGAACGCCGGGTTTACCACCGGTACGCCGTGGATCGGCATTGCCGACAACTACAAGGCCATCAACGCCGCTGCCCAAATGGACGCCCCGGATTCCATCCGCAGCTTTTACAAAACGCTGGTGGCCCTGCGCAAGAAAATGCCGGTTATCAGTGCGGGAAAAATCGAGTTCTTGTACCCCGACAACGCGGATTTGTTAGCCTATCGCCGGTACGACGGCGAGACGGAGCTGCTGGTTCTCTGCAACCTGCGGGAGCGGGAAATTGCCAAGCCCCTGCCCGTAGGCTGGACCGATGCCGAGAAACTGCTGGGTAACTACCCCGACACCGCCGACACGCTGCGCCCCTATGAGTGCGTAGTGCTGAAAAAGTGAAGGCTGCCGTATTATCTTTTCGCTATTGGGAGTTGACCGTATCCTTTGCGATAGTAACCTCATAGTGAGCAAGACAAAAGCACTTTCCCTTATTTGCAATGCAAATATAAGGGAAAGTGCTTTTTTGTGTTGATGCCGCTGGGCAGATCGACGGCCAGCACGAATGCGCCGCTTTCCCGCCGAGGATTCTTCCCATGTTGGGAGGTATCTTCGGCGGCTTTTTGTCAAGCACTAATAATAGAAAACTAGTAGCCTTTACAAGCAGAATCTCTTGAAACGCATCCGCGATAATGTTACAATCATGCTATATAATGGTATAGATTCAAAAAAGCTGCTGACAGCATAACGAGAATGATCTCGCAATGACCTTTCTGAAACCGGAATGAACCGTCTGGGGCGGAGAAAGATTGGAAAAGTGGAGAGCAAGATCGGTGTTGGCTCCACATTTACTGTGACCATTCCCTGCCGCATTGCATCAAGGGATGAAGCACAGGTAAAACGAGATACCACTATGACGGTACAATGCCACGGAAGAATTAAGAAAGGATGCGCAGGGGACTATGACGATCCAGGAATGCTATAAGAAAATGGGTGCAGACTATGAGGATGTGCTCAAGCGGTTGTACAGTGAGGGGATGATCCGTAAATTTGCCAGAATGTTTTTGGACGATGACAGTTATCCAAAGCTGGAGCGGTCATTAAAGGAAGAAAATGTAGAGGAAGCATTCCGTGCGGCACACACGCTCAAGGGGGTATGCCAGAACCTTGGCTTTACCAATCTCTATCAGCCCACCTATGAGCTGACCGAGGTGCTGCGTGCGGGTACCCTGGAAGGCTCAAAGGAATGGTTTGACCGTGTGACAGAACAGTACAACATCACGATAGATGCTATCCGTGCGGTGCAGTAACGCAGGCTTTGTTGCGGCCTGTCAGGCATCAAAAATAAAGCACCCACAGCAAGCTGCTCACCGGAGGTCCAAAACCTCTGCGGCGCTTGCCGTGGGTGCTTTTCGCTGTTTATTTCAGTACGTCTGTAAGGACCTGCAGCAGGTGCGGAATATCCAACGGCTTTGCAATGTGACCGTCCATCCCGGCCTTCAATGCATTCTGACGGTCTTCTTCAAAGGCATTTGCCGTCATTGCAAAGATGGGAATGTCTGCCTTTGCAGCATCCGGCAGGGCGCGGATCTGCCGCGTTGCCTCGTAGCCGTCCATCCTGGGCATCTGGATGTCCATTAAGATCAGGTCGTACTGCCCGGGGGCCGCCTGCTTCATCTTCTGGACGGCGATCTCACCATCCTCGGCAGTGTCCACCACAAAACCCGCTTCCTTCAAGATCTCCTGCGCAAGCTCACGGTTCAGCGCGTTGTCCTCCACCAGCAAAAGTTTCTTTCCCTTGAGCTTGGCGGCATTAGGCTGCGATGGCTTGTGGGCAGGCTCTGCGCAGAACGGTTCTGCCAGCACTCTGCGCAGCTCGGAAAGGAACAGCGGCTTTTCGCAGAAAGCGGTCACTCCGGCAGCGCGGGCTTCCTCTTCGATATCTGCCCAGTCGTAGGCTGTCAGGATGATGATGGGGCAGTTTTTCCCGATCACCTTGCGGATCTGCCGCACGACCTCAATGCCGTTCATATCGGGGATCAGCCAGTCGATGATGTAGACGCTGAATTCGTCGCCCTGTTCCATGGCGTACCGGGTGCGGATCACCGCTTCCCTGCCGGAGATCGTCCACTCCGGCCGCATCCTGATCTTGGACAGCATGGTGCTGACGCTCAGGCAGGTGTCGGTATCGTCGTCCGCCACCAGTGCCCGCAGCCCTTCCAGCTGCGGGAGCTGCCTGGGCTCTATCTTTTGTCCGCTGAGTGCGAAGCAGAGATCCACGATGAACTCGCTGCCCTTGCCCGGTTCGCTCTCAATGGCGATGGTGCCGCCCATCAGGTCCACAATGTTCTTGGTGATGGACATGCCCAGGCCGGTGCCCTGAATGCCGCTGACGGTGGAGTTTTCCTCCCGGGTGAACTCCTCAAAGATGTGCTTCTGGAATTCCTCACTCATGCCGATGCCATTGTCCTTGATGCGGAACTCATAGCAGGCCCGGCCCTTGGGCGCACCGTTTTTCTCGGAAATGCGGATGCTGATCATGCCGCCTGTGGGAGTGAACTTGATGGCGTTGGACAGAATGTTCAGCAGGATCTGGTTCAGCCGCAGCGGGTCAGTGATGATGTCCTCGTTTTCCACATCCATGGTATCAATGAAAAGAGACAGTCGCTTTGCCGAAACATTGGGCTGGATGATGGAGCGCACATCGTGGATGAGATCCGGCAGATGCACCGCTTTTTCTTCAATTTTTACTTTTCCGCTCTCGATGCGGCTCATATCCAGCACATCATTGATGAGGGAAAGCAGGTGTTGGCTGGAGGTCGAGATCTTTTTCAGGTAGTCCAGCACCTGTTCCTTATGATCAATATGGGTCGCAGCCAGCGAGGTGAAGCCAATGATGGCATTCATGGGGGTGCGGATATCGTGGCTCATATTGAACAGGAACTCCCGTTTGGCACGGTTTGCCGCCCCCTCGTGCTGGAGCGCGATCTCCAGCTTGCGGTTCTGTTCCTCCAGCTGGGCCTGATACTTTTTCTCCTGTTCTTCTTTCTGCTGTTCCATCTCCTGCACAGAACGGCGGCGCAGTACCTGAAGGATCATTACAAGCAGGATGTAACCGACCAGCGCCATCAGGATCAACGGAAGTGATTCACGAAAGACCGATCTTTCATCTGTATACGCATAGAGATCAAAGGATCTTCCATGACAGTACATTCCAAAATAGCAGCCGGAGCCGTTCCAATCATGGGTATGGGTCAGCGTTTCGGCGGTTCCGACTTTGCGGATCTCCTGTACCAGCGGGCTGTCCGTAACATCCTGCCCGATCAACTCCGGGCGGTTGGAGGCAATGACCTGATTGTTCTGCACGATGAACAATGTGCCGCTGGTTTCTACCGAGTAGCCGTCCAGTACGCTCTGGATGGACAAAGCCGTTCCCTTGATAAATTCTGCCGGGGTATAGCGGTAGGCAAGCAGGATCACATCTTTGCCTTTTGCCCTGTGTGCCGCAACATCCACAGCAGACCCATCTTCCAGCAGGACCCGCTTGAGGTAGGTCTTTTGCGGGTGAGAAGAAACGTCCAGAACGGTATCATTTTTGAGCTGCTCTCCAAACCGAGCATAGCCGATGCCGTTTGTTGTGGATTCGCACAGGAGCGTACCGTCCGGGGCCAGAACCGAGATCCCTGTGAGCCAAAGCTTCTCCGTTTGCTTTTTCAGGCACTGCGGATCGGAGAGGTCCAGCGCAGGTTCCTGTGCCAGTTGATGCACCGATACCGCCGTGCGGCGGAGCGCTTTGGCAGCAACGATATCGTTGTACTTTTCAAAGCTGGTGGACTGCGATTTGACAAAATCAAGGGTCTGGCAGAAACGTCCTTCCGCTGTGCGCAGTGCCCGCCAATCCGAGAGAAAAACGATGCCGGCCATAAAAAGCACACCGACGATCAGATAGATCCCCCATCTCTCTGCATCTGAAAGGGTTCTGTTTTTATGCGCCAATGGTGTCCACCTCCAGATACTGCGAAGCATTTTCAAGGTATCGGCCAATGATCCGCTCCAGCGTGCCGTCTGTGCGCATCTGCGCAAGAACCGCGTTCAGCTGGGTGTCCAGCCCGCGGCTGTCGTTTTTGGCAAAGGCGATGCCCAGCCCGGTGACCAGCAGCGGTTCTTCGAGGATGCGGAACTCCACGGAATTGTCCTTCATGTATTGCAGGATGCCTGTCTCATGGGCAGCGATGGCATCCACATAGCCGCAGGCCATCATCGCGTACTGCACGTTGCGGTCTTCGATGCTGAACACCTCCACCGTCTGCGGGATCCGCGGATTGGAGCCGCTGAGAAAAAGCTCCTCCGGCTTGCCGGTGCTCTGCACGGCAATGGTCTTGCCGGCAAGGTCGCTGAGTGTCCGGATGCTGCTGTCGGCATCCACCGCAGCCACCTGACGGCTCACCATGTAAGGCCCCGCCCAGCGGTAGGCTTCCTCGCGTCCATCCATGGAAAAGCAGCCCCAGATGCAGTCTATGGTGCCGCTTTCCACCAGATTTGTTTTTTGCTCCCAATCGATCGATTCAAACCGGGCAGCATATCCCATGCGGCGGAATGCTTCGGTGGCGATCTCCACGTCGATCCCGGCGGGAACACCGTCATTGTTCAGGTAAATATAGGGCGGATAGGTATCGCTCCCCACAATGATCTGCGGAAGACCGCTCTCCTTCGCGTCCGTTCCGCCGCAGGAAGTCAGACTGCCAACGGCAGCCGATGCCGCCAGCAGCGTGCAGCCGTGCAGAAATGCACGGCGTGAGATTCTGTGTTTCATTCGGGCTTTTTTATTCTCCTGTTTTTATTGCATCCGCTGCTCAGTTGTGCTGCTGTAATTCTACTTTCAGGTCGGACTGGATATTCGTCAGACATTGCAGCAGCAGCGGGTTGAACGCTCCACACTCGCCGTTCAGGATCATCTGCATGGCTTTTTCGTGGGAAAAGGCTTTTTTATAGCAGCGTTCGCTGGTCAGTGCATCGTATACGTCGGCCAGCGAGACCAGTTGTGCGCTGATGGGGATCTCGTCGCCCTTCAAACCATCCGGGTAGCCGCGCCCATCCCAGCGTTCGTGATGCCAGCGGGCGATCTCGTAGGCCGTTTGCAGCAGCGGCTGCTCGGAAAAATTATCCAGATCGTACAGTATCTGGGCTCCCAGCATACTGTGGGTCTTGATGACCTCAAATTCCTCCGGGGTCAGTTTGCCAGGTTTATTGAGAATTTTTTCATCAATGCCGATCTTGCCGATGTCGTGCAGGGCAGAGGCCAGCGGGATCATATCCTGCTGTTCCGCAGTAATAGAATATCTGCTGCTGATTTCCAGCAGACGGTGGAGCAGCAGTTCCGTGATCATGCGGATATGTCGCACATGGAGACCGCTTTCGCCGTTGCGGAACTCTACGATATGGCTCAGTACACCTACCAACATATCCGTATTGTTTTCACGGGCACGGATCTGGTCAGAGACCATCTGCACCAGCCGCCGCTGCTTGGCGTACAGCTTGATGGTGTTGG
>OLVZ01003568.1_pt1 | contig 10020 bp, 8 predicted proteins | sample 1673341 | NCBI WGS metagenome assembly OLVZ01 (sample SAMEA3178944, study PRJEB25190) | human gut metagenome | biome: human gut; feature: human-associated habitat; material: faeces | place: Austria | collected 2013
TTGTTTCTGCGGTGGAAACAGGACTCACATCAGAGAGAGACAGCTTTATGCAATAATATGTCCGTATGCCGTGCGGAGATATACAACGAGATCCTTGCTGAGATGAAAGTTTTGACCTCTACGATCCGGCAGGCTGCATTAAGTGCCGTCTCTCAAAAAACAGCAGTGTAAGGAGAGCCCTATTCAATATGTATATGGGAGAGTTATGTGGGAATGAAGAGTGATCTGAAAATGCCAGCCCCTTCGCAGTGCTTCGTTCATAAACCTGACGAGAAGAGACAGCTTGAGCATTGTATAGAAAAAGCAATGCTGGATTTGCTGAGCAAATGTATGTTCGGCGGTATTATGATTACTTATAATGCTCCGGGCTTCCCCCTCTATTACATTGATGAACAGATGCTGTCTCTTTTGAATTATCCAAGCCAGAGGGATCTCATCGCCGCTGTCGGGAAAGCCATGATCAATTGCCTTCGGCCAGAGGACCGCGAAAATGTAAAGGCAGAGATCGCACAGGCCCTTCTCGTTGGAAATAACTATACAACGGCATATAGAATGCTGTGCAGAGGCAAAGGCTATATCTGGGTAAAAGAGACAGGAGTACAGACGGTCTTACCCAATGGCGCATCAGTACTGGTCAGCTTATGCTTGGACATCACCGGTCAAATGGAGGCGCAGGCTGAATTGGAGTCCATCGTTCAATGTCCGATGGGCGGAATTTTCCGTGCCAGAACGGATCGGGATCTTACCTTGATCTATGCGAACGATCACTACTATGCTCTGCATGGCTTTACAAGGGAGACATTCCGCAACAAATTAAATAACCAAGCGATCCACTTGGTACATCCCTCGGATATTCCCTGGATTGAGCAGCGGCTGCGTAACGCCATAAAACAGAGGGAGTCAACGATCAGCTTAGAATATCGTGTAGTTCGTCCCGATGGGGAGGTCGTATGGCTGTTGATGAATGGCTCCTTTTCCGAGCAGCAAGGGGACATGCTTCTCACTGGCATGGTCATTGACATTTCGCATCAAAAGTTCATGGAGGAACGTCTCTGTTGTAAAAGTCGGCGCCAGCGCGCACTTTGCGTCCAAAATTGCGAGCCTCTCAATTAGAATCTCAGCCCCCGGACCGGACCGAATATTTGTTTGTTATTGTCTGAGCCAGGCAGAGTCAGTTTTAAATCCCCATAGTGAGCGATAATCGCTTATAATATCAATGTTTGAGTTTTATATAGTTTCCCTTGTTTTTGACCTTACAGGCTGAAACAGGGGAACACTTTTACTCCCCGCAGGCTGCCTTGTCCAGCAGCTCCTGCATATCCTTGGGTGCCATATCTTTTGAGGCGAGCAACCAGATCGTCATCTGTCCGTCTAACAAGGAGCTCTCCCGTCTCAATGACCAGTACAGCAGCAGGCGAGGCTCCCATAAGCGGTTCATCCGGCAGTGCATCAACCGCGATGCCATCTAGGAAGCCCCTCCTGTTGATATGCCAACGCTGGTCTATGAAGTTCGCAGCAGCAGGTACATCCTGAACCAACTCCTCCGTACCGTCAGCTCCATCGGCCTGCTGGATGAGGCCAAGCTCCGCAGGGTGCTGGGACACAACCGGGAGATAGAGGGATGTATCGTGGAGGCTTACCCGAAAGGCTGACAGCAAAACACACCGCACAGCCTCACGGTCATTCGGTGCTTACATCAATTATAACATTCTCCGGTAAACACGAGGGAAGTGATGTGGTTTACTGTACTTCACCTTAATGCAAAGTCCGCTGTTATTTTGCTGTTTTCATGACCTTCCAGATATTGTACTGTCTTAAGATCATCAGAAGCGCAAATGAGCTCGGTGATAGGTGATATATGTGCAACATAATTTTATCTGAAAATCAATACTCCTTTTGCCTTTGGCCGGTATATCTTGTTCAATTATCAATGCCATACTCTTAAGTTAGATCTGTGGAGTGCGCTTCCGTACAGGGCCGGATCATTTTTTATGCAGAACAATCTCGTCTCCTCCCTTGTAGACATACTGTAACTTTTTGTAGAATTTGAGATTTCCTATCTATACAGATCGTAAAAATACTGTTACAATTAGATAAAGACAAACTGTGAGCAGACATCGGGTTCAAATGCTCTGCGAAGAGAGCGCAGCTCGATTGTTAGAAAGCGAGTGACACTGTATGGAATTTCATGAACTGCTGGAGCGAATCGGGGTAGATGCACCGGCAACTGTGGCCAGATTGGGAGGAATGGAGTCGATTTTGAGGCGCTTTATCCTGAAATTTCCACAGGACCCGACCTTCAGCGCCCTGGCCCATGCCTATGACATTCGTGACATGAAGGCGTTGGAGCGCCATGTTCACACGTTGAAGGGCCTGACTGCTAATCTGGGTATCGAGCCGCTGCGCCAGCTGTCTGCCGAATATCTGGAGCAGATCAGAACCGCTGTGCCCCCTAGTGAGCTGACAACTTATCAACGCCAACTTACCCAGGAGTACCGCAGGGTCACCCAGAGCATCACCCAGTTCCTAGCGGAACAAACCGGTTGAAAGAAGGAACGCGGATGAAAAAAATCATGATCGTAGACGACGATGTGACCAGTGTGGCCATCGTCAAGGCTCTGCTGGAGCCAGAATTTGAGGTGGTCAGCGCCAATACTGGAGTAGAGGCCCTGGGCGAGCTTCAGCGTTCGCCAGATTTGAATCTGATCCTGCTGGATATGGTGATGCCGGGCGTCAGCGGCATGGACCTGCTCAAGGTGCTGAAAAAATCTGAAAACTGGTCCAATATATCCGTGATCTTCCTGACCAGCCTGGAGGGCGTGGATATTGAACTGGAGGGCTTTACCAACGGAGCGTCAGACTTTCTTCAGAAGCCTGTGAATGCAGAGCTGCTGCGGCTGAAGATCAAGCGCCAACTGTTTATCCAGGATCTGAAAGCGGAGAACCAGCACTTACAAAAGACCTTGCAGACGCTGCACAGCCGGATCGACCAGGTATTCAACGAGGTCCTGCCGTGAGCCTCCCTTTGACGCTTTCCTGTGGGTTCAGCGGCCGGTAAGCAGGCCGACAAAAAGACGATGCGCGTGGCTCTGTGTCCAGAGGTATGCGCATTGAAAAACTCCACATCCGACGTGAAAACTGAGAGGCAGGAAGGATCGTTTATGAATCAGAATCAAAACAGAGGGATCGATGCGCTCCACGGAGGCCTTGCTGTCTATGACGGGTCCACGGACAAATTTGTGTTTCAGTATTGCTCTGATACGCTTGTAAAGCTGATCTGCGGCGATCGGTCGGAATTTGAAGCGCTTACCCGTGGAAACGCCCTGCAGATCGTTTGCGAGTGCGACCGGGAGCAGGTGGAACAAGCCTTGCGCGTGGCGCGGGAAGAGCATACAGAGCTCAGCACGCATTTCTGGCTGAAAAGCAAGGGCGGGCGTCAGATCTGGTGTCATCTGGTGGGATGGATGGTGGGAGAGGAGTTCCAGGTGCTGTTCTCCGGACTATCTCCGGAGTTCCAGCTGTTTCAGCACATTGTCAGTGAATCGGCGGACGATATTTATGTGATCGATTCGGAAAACTACGACCTCCTGTATGCCAACAGCCTGAAATCCAGGGGCGGAGCACAGAGCGCCTTCCCAGCCGGGAAATGCTACGAGGTGCTGCACGGCAGAACAGAACCATGTGAGTTCTGCTCCCTGTATTCAGGCGCGTCTGCACAATCGGAAGGTGTGGAAGTCCACGAACTGAACGGAAGGACCCGGGTAACAGACTGGAATGGGACCCCGGCGTACATCAAATATGTACGCGATACGACTGAGGAACTGAAAGAACGCAGGGCAAAGGAGCGGCTGGAGCAGTATTTTCAGACTGCGGTGAAATATCTTCCCGGCGGCATGGCCGTGATCCGACATGATGTAGACGGAAGCATCAAACCGGAGTATCTCTCAGAAGGCTTTTCAGAAATGCTGGGTATGCGCCATGAGGACGCCTGGGCCATGTATCAGGAGAGCGCCCTTGCCGGCGTGCATCCGGACGATCAGGCGTTCGTTCGTGAGAATCTGGATCGCTGTATTAGCGAAAAACGCGAGAAATATGAGCTTGAGTATCGCCTGCAAAAGGGAAACGGGGAGTACATCTGGGTCAAGACCAAGGTGTCTGTCATTCAGTGCGACGGCGACTGTGTAAGGGTCTATGCCGATTATCACGATGTGACCGCAGAAAAAAAGGTCAAGGAGCAGCTGCGCCAGCAGTATCAGGAGCAGATACACCAGCACTATCAGTTGGCTGGACCGGATGCTTTGATTCTTGGACACTGTAACATTACAAAAAATCAGATCCTTGAGATCGTGGACCACACAGACTCCGACCTTCTTTCTCTGTTTGGTTCGGAGCGGGAAAATTTTTTCACAGGGCTGGGGACCCTGATCGTCGATCAGGAGGAGCGAAAGACCTTTTACTCCAAATATTTGAACGAACCGTCTCAAAGAGCCTATGCCGCCGGCGACAGAGAAATCGTCATGCCCTGCTTTATCGACCTCCCGAAGCAGCGTGCCGGAAGATATGTCCAATTTAAGGTGCGTTTAGTAGAGATGCCGGACACAGGAGATATTACTGGTATCCTGACTGTGACGGACATCACGAAGGAGACGATACGAGATAAGATATTTTTAACGCTGTCCTCTACGAAATATGACTTGGTGGCGGATGTGGATCTTCTTACCGACCAATATGAGATCGTGAGCGGTGGAGATGACAATATCCCTGAGATGACAGGCTGTAATTCTGAGCGCATCCGGAAAGTCGTGGGAGAGACGCTTGTGGAAGACTGGGGCGAAGAGGGATATGTAGAAAAGATGCTGGATCCTGCCACGATGCTGGAACGGTTAAAAGAGCAGGGAAGCTACTCCTTCATCTTTTCTGTGTACAATGCCGCCGGTGAGATCCGAACGAAAAAAATGCACATTTCGGCCATCGATCTGCGGCTTGGAAGGGTCTGCTTCATCCGGGCGGATGTAACGGACGTCTTGAACGCGGAGCGAAAGGCAAAGGAAAAGCTTGAAAGAGCACTGCGCGAAGCGGAAAACGCGAGTAAGGTGAAAAGTGATTTTCTCTCCTCAATGAGCCACGACATCCGTACGCCCATGAATGCGATCGTTGGTATGACGACCCTGGCCCTTGCGAACCTGGATAACACCGACAAACTGAAGGATTATCTGTACAAGATCTCTGTGTCATCCCAGCATTTACTCAGCCTGATCAATGACATTCTGGATATGAGCCAGATCGAACAGTCTAAAATACATCTGAACCTTCAAACGATCCATATTGAGGAGCTGATTGGAAATATATCCTCTATTATGACCTCTCAGGCGGAAAACATAGGCCTGTGCTTCAAAATTGAGACGAGTGTGTTCCAGCATATCAAATTTACCGGCGATGCGCTGAGAATCAAGCAGATCTTGATCAATCTTCTGAGCAATGCCTTCAAGTTCACATTGGAGGGCGGTATGGTCATCTTCCGTGTTGAGGAGATCAATGCAGAGAGGCACGGATGCGTACGCTACCGCTTCACAGTTCAGGATACCGGAATCGGCATCAGTGATGAATTCCTCAACCGACTGTTCGAACCATTTAACCGGAGCAAAAAGGTCTCCAAGGTGGAAGGGACCGGCCTGGGATTGAGCATCACCAAGGGACTGGTCGATTTGATGGGCGACACGATCCAAGTGGAAAGCAAGCTGGGGCAAGGGACAAAGTTTGAGGTGGAACTGGAATTTGATCTTCCCTCTGATCAGGAACAATACTGCCGGGATGTGCCCATTGAGGTGGAGCCTGGTGACTTGTCCGGCTATCATTTCCTGCTGGTAGAGGACAATGAGATCAATTCTGAGATACTGGGAGAGCTGCTTCAGATGTGGGGAGCCACATTTACACTTAGGTGTGACGGCCTTCAGGCGGTCAACGAGTTCGATCAGTCTGAGCCGGGAACATACGATGCAATTTTCATGGACATACAGATGCCGGTGATGAATGGCTATGAGGCAGCGAGAGAAATTCGGAAGCTCGCTCATCCAGACGCAGCATCCATCCCCATCTTTGCGATGACGGCAAATGCGTTTGCTCAGGATGTGCGTGACGCTTTGGAGGCCGGAATGAATGCTCACATCTCGAAGCCTGTTGAGATGGATCTGCTGTATAGTACAGTGTCGAAATATTTGAAGAAAAATGATCCAGCCCGTCGTTAAGAGCGAAACAATGCGTTTGTCTCACTGCCATGGAGCAGCAAATCGCAAACTTCAGCACTGTATCACTGTCAGAATAAGCACAGCAAAAGGTGAGGGATGTTCGGCTCCCTTTACTCACTCTGCAGAAAAGAGCCAGATGGTTTTCTTTCATGCCCTTCTCCTCCGGAGCCTTTCGCCAGCAGGTCGATTGACAGCTTCAAAAGAAAAGGCTCTGTCGCAGAATAGTTTTCAAAAATGAAGGCAAATAAAAAGTTACCGAGAACCCCGGAGCTACGGTTCTCGGTAACTTTTTATTTATTCCATTTTTCTGTCTCAGACTGAAATCTGTATTTTGTGACTGGCTCTCTCAAAGCCGTCAGCACTGACGGATTTGATGAGAGAAGACTGTATCAATTCCATCAGATCATAGTTTTGCTCAGTCCCTCCGCACCGCCCGCAACGTCTTCTGGTAATTGGGGCAGCCATTGCGGCGGTCAAAGCGCCCTCCAGCCTCTTCTGCCTGACTCCAGAACCACTGGGTCAGGGCGGCACACTCATATAATCCGTCTACAGAACAGTCTGTGAAGTCGGGGAACTGCGGGTTTAGGTACTGTGCGCTTTGGGCCTGACAGAAGCCACCGCAAGGGCTGGGCAACCACATCCCAAGATACCCCGCTGGGGTGTTTCTATAAATCACTACTGGAACCAGTTTTATACGGCGCAGGAATGCACCTGGCATGACAAAACACACACGCAGCGCTCTCAGTATGAGCGGTATGTGGATAGCTGGCATCAGTTTTTGAATACAGTCTCTTCCAAGAACTGTTATCTCAGCCCTTCCAGTAAAGACGCACCTTCTTATGGGCTGCATACCACACTCAACAAACAGGGATAATCAGGCATGGCCCCATGCGGTCTGGCGTCAGAGCATATAGGATTTCTGCATCTGCTGTCAGCCACCAGAAATCGGGTCGGGTGAGCCAACACCTCAGAAATACGATAAAAGGGGCATTGCTCCGCTGTCACTTCACTTTATGTGTATATGATCTCCTTGTCTACAACTTCCATTGCACCGGCTCGGATATTGTTCATCTTACCGCTCCATGTCATTTGATCGGCGGCTTTCATCGTTTCGGTGATTTCCTGCGCCTCGCCATCTGTTGGATGATAATGTCCGCCCCTCCTGAAGAACGCTGAGCGCCAGACGGGCGGCCTGGGTAAAATGGACACAGCGCGCAGGTGCTGGTCTCCAATGCTTTTAAGTACAAACACACACCTCGCCTCCGCGGGAGAGCGGTCCCTCCCCCGTGGATGTCGGAAGATTTTCGATCTGTCCATACCGATAGATAGTATATTATAGCAAAATACCCCCGCATTGCAAAGAAAATCCCCCGGAAAGCCCACGGAAAATGCCGCGCCCCGCTCCGCATTTTTTACTTTCCCAGCAAGTGGGCCCTGACAGCCACTCTCCGGCCCCGGAACTCCCTTTTCTCCCCCGTCATAGACTGAACCAGCAAAGAATGGAGGCTGACGCCATGAAACGTGAACTGAATTTCTGGGTGCTGGGCGGGGACCTGCGCCAAGCCTGTCTGGCCCGCCTGCTGGCGGAGGACGGCCACCGCGTCCATACTTACGCCCTGAGCGGCAGCGTGGTCACGCCCACGGAAAACCTGACCCTGGCCGACTCGCTGGACGGGATCGGCCGGGCAGACTGCGTGGTCCTCCCTCTCCCGGTGGCCGGGGCCGAGGGGATGGTCAACACCCCCCTTACCCGCTCTGCCCTTCCCCTGGCCTCTCTGCTGGATGCCCTCTCACCCCCCCAGATCCTGTGCGGCGGCCGGGTAGACCCGGTCTCCGCCGCTATGGCTGACGCCCGGGGGCTGATCCTTCGGGACTACTTCGCCCGGGAGGAGCTGGCGGTGGCCAACGCAGTCCCCACGGCGGAGGGGGCGGTCCAGCTGGCTATGGAGCAGGTGCCTGTCACCATCCACGGGGCTCGGGTGCTCATCACCGGCTTCGGCCGGGTTGGGCAGGCCGCGGCCCGGCGCTTCGCCGCCCTGGGAGCCCGGGTCAGCGTGGCCGCCCGGCGATATGAGCAGCTGGCTCTGGCGGAGAGCGAGGGCTACGGCGCAGAGCAGATCGGCGGTCTGGACGGCTGGCTGTGCGGCTACGATCTGGTGGTCAACACCGTCCCCGCCCCGGTACTGGGGGAGACGGAACTGAAAGATCTGCGGCCCGACTGCCTCATCATCGACCTGGCCTCCAAGCCCGGCGGGGTGGACCGCAAGGCCGCCGACCGCCTGGGACGTCAGGTGATCTGGGCCCTGTCCCTCCCCGGCAAGGTGGCCCCTGTCACCGCTGGCGGCGCCATTCGGAGCACCATCTACAACATGCTCCACGAGCTGGACGTGTGATATCTGGAAAGGAAGGCTGCAATATGGAACATAAAACTGTGGGATTCGCGGTGTGCGGCTCCTTCTGCACCCACCACAGGGCCATGGAGGCCCTGGAGGCGGTGAAGGCCCGGTATGACCATGTCATCCCCATCGTCTCTGAGGTGGTGGCAGACACCGACACCCGGTTTGGCACCGCCCACGACCTGATGCGGGAGATGGAGCGCATCTGCGACCACCGGGTAATCGCCACCCAGAAGGAGGCGGAGCCCATCGGCCCCAAGGGCCTGCTGGACCTGCTGATCATCGCCCCCTGCACCGGCAGCACCCTGGGCAAGCTGGCCTGCGGCATCGCCGACACCACCGTCACCCTGGCTGCCAAGGCCCACCTGCGCAACTGCCGCCCCATCCTGCTGGCTCCCTCTACCAACGACGGGCTGGCCGCCTCGGCCCGGAACCTGGGGCAGCTGATGGCCCGGAAGTACATCTATCTGGTCCCCTTCCGGCAGGACGACCCGGAGGAGAAGCCCGCCTCCCTGGTGGCCGACTTCTCCCTGGTGGCTGATGCCGCCCAGGCCGCCCTGGAGGGCCGCCAGCTCCAGCCGGTGCTGAGATAAAGCTGCATAACAGACAGGGGGCTTTCCGGCCCCCTGTTTTTTATATGGATTTAACAATAAAAATTCTTTAAGGATATTTTCAATTGTGTATAAGGGGTGTATAATGGTTTAGCCTTCATTGAGGTGGAACATAATGCGAAATACTGTCAGAAAAAGGAGAGTACACATGAAAAAGCTGCTATCCCTGTTCCTTGTCCTCGCGCTGGCATTCTCACTGTGCGTGGGCGTGCTGGCGGATGAGACCACGGCGGCAGAGCCGTCGGATGAGACCGCAGGCGAGCTGGCCGGCCAGATAGTCATCCTGCACACCAACGACGTGCACGGCGCCATAGACGGCTATGCCAAGGTCGCGGCGCTCAAGGCCGATTATGAGGCCAAGGGCGCGGAAGTGCTGCTCGTCGACGCCGGCGACTTCATCCAGGGCACCACCAGCGTCAGCGTGTCCCAGGGCGCCACCGCCGTCGAGCTCATGAACCTCGCCGGCTACGACCTGGTCACTCTCGGCAACCACGAGTTCGACTACGGCATGGACAACCTGAAGACCATCTTCGCCAAGGCCGAGTTCGGCGTCGTCGCCGCCAACATCAAGCTCAACGGCGCCGCCGCTTTCGACGCCAACAAGGTAGTCGAGCTCGCCGACGGCACCAAGCTCGGCGTGTTCGGCCTCGCCACCCCTGAGACGGCCACCAAGGCAAACCCCGCCAAGATAAAGGGCGTCACCTTCCTCGCGGAGAGCGAGCTCTACGCCTGCGCCGAGGCCCAGGTCAAGGCCCTCACCGACGCGGG
>OLVZ01003569.1_pt1 | contig 10016 bp, 7 predicted proteins | sample 1673341 | NCBI WGS metagenome assembly OLVZ01 (sample SAMEA3178944, study PRJEB25190) | human gut metagenome | biome: human gut; feature: human-associated habitat; material: faeces | place: Austria | collected 2013
TTGACCATCACGCCCACGATGCGCCCATTGCTGCGCTTGGCTTCGCCGGTCAGCGGGTCGGCATCGTACGCCGGCAGTGCGGCAAGGCTGGCAGCGGGCTGCTCGCCTGTCGGCAGCGGGGAAGCAGCCATAGCCTCCGAGGATGCAGCAGAAGAGGCGGCGCCGGAAGAGCTGACACCGAAAGTCTGCTGGAGCCAGGCAGAGAAATTACTGCCCAGAATGGCGCTGCCAGAAGCGCTGCAGCCGGAAAGCGCCAGCGCTGCAGCGGCAGTACCGGTAAGACGGAGAACGGCACGACGAGTGAGCTTCATACGAAAAACCTCCTGCTCAAAACAGTATCGGTGTGGCCCGGCAGGACGCCGGTGCCGGAAAAGGCGGACGGGTGCAGCACTGCCGGGCAGAAAACACGGCGTGGAGCAGACGGATTTGATTTGATTGTAACGGTTCTGCCCGCGTTTGTAAAGAGGAAGTTATCGGGAGGAAGCCCCCGCCCTCTGCCGGCACCGGAGCATCTTCGACCTGCTGCGCGGATGGAAAGTGGAAGCCCACACCGATGCAGGAGCTTTTTGTGCCTTTTTGTCCGGGAGCCCTTGCATTTTTGCGCAAGTTGTGGTAATATTATTCGGCAGTATGTTCACTGCAGAAATATGCGCTCGTAGCTCAGCCGGTAGAGCATCTGACTTTTAATCAGAGGGCCAGGGATTCGAGTTCCCTCGAGCGCACCAAAATCCCACGAAGAATCGTAAGATTCCTCGTGGGATTTTCTTTTTATACGCCATTTGCACGGTCTCTGCACGGTTTTTGCACGGTCCGCATTTTTCGTGTCAGATGGAGTAAGTCCGTGAATTACTCTGCAATTCGTGCTATTTTTTGCAATTCAGGTCAGTAAAGCCAAGCGGAGCTGCGCTTTTACGGCAGGGTCTGCGTCCTTCAGAAGCTCCAACAGTGCCGACACGGAGATGGCCGGTTCTGCTTCAACCGGGGCAGCCTGCACAGGTGTTGTTCCCTGTACCGCTTTCACATCACCGCCGGAGATCATCAGTTGGTAAGCAGAGCGCAGGCTGCGCGATGGAATCGCTGAATAGCACAAAGGCATGTTGGAGTCCAGATGTGAAGAAAAAACGGCAAAGCAGATAAAATCCACTTTACCGTTTTATAGCAATTCAACTTCTTCATGTAACAGCAACAGCGTTGAATTGCATATCGCAAATTGCTGTTCTAACGTTCCACTAACTTTTTGCCTTGCGATCAAGAAAGCACTTCTGCTAAACGCTCTACATTGAAAATATAATTGTACACTGCTATAATAAAATTGTGATATTATCACCAAAAATTCAAGATGCAAAGCGTTTGCGATTGGCAAACATTCAGGAGGAACGCATGGTAACAGGAGCCATTAAAAATAAGGTAGACAAAATCTGGACGGACATCTGGGCAGGCGGCATCACCAATCCGCTGACCGTCATTGAACAGCTGACCTATCTCATGTTCATCCGGTCACTGGACGAGAAAGAGCTTGCCACCGAAGATTTTGAGAACATGGCGGGCGAAAAGATGGAGCACATCTTCCCGGCCAGCGCGGCAGGACAGTCTATGCGGTGGAGCCGCTTCAAGGATAAAGATTCCCGCGAAATTTTCCTGACCATGCAGCAGCGGGTGTTCCCTGCCATCAAAAAGATGAAGTATGGCCGCCTGCCAGACTTTGACGCAAACGGTGAGCGGGTGGAGATCGCAGACGACCCCACCCGCCCGGATGAGGGCAACACCGCCTTTGCGCGGTACATGGACGATGCCATGTTCCTGATCCCCACGCCGCAGGTGCTGCAAAAGATCATCACCGGGCTGGAGGATCTTTACACCCACGACATTGCCGACCTTGATATGCAGGGCGACCTGTACGAGTATATGCTGGGCAAACTGGCAACAGCAGGGCAGAACGGCCAGTTCCGCACGCCCAAACACATCCGTGACATGATGGTGGAGCTGGTGCAGCCCACGCCGGACGACTTTATCTGCGACCCCGCCTGCGGCACGGCGGGCTTTCTGGTGTCCAGTGCGCAGTACCTCCGCGCCCACTACGAGGACAGCATGACCCCGGAGCAGTGGCAGCATTTTGCCGGCCCGATGTTCACCGGCTTTGACACGGACCGCACCATGCTGCGCATTTCGGCCATGAACCTGATGCTCCACTCCATCACGAACCCGGAGATCGACTACAAGGACAGCGTGTCGAAGCAAAACTCCATTTGCAGCAAGTATACCGTTTGCCTTGCGAACCCGCCGTTCAAGGGCACTGTGGATGCCGAGAGCATCAACGATGACCTGAAAGCCGTCACCAACACCAAAAAGACGGAGCTTTTGTTCCTTGCGCTCTTCTTGCGGATGCTCAAAACCGGCGGACGCTGCGCCTGCATCGTACCGGACGGCGTGCTGTTTGGTTCCAGCAAGGCGCACCAGAGCATCCGAAAAGAACTGATTGAAAACCACCAGCTGCGGGCGGTCATTTCCATGCCCTCCGGCGTGTTCAAGCCCTACGCAGGCGTGTCTACGGCGGTGCTGGTGTTTACCAAGACCGGCGCGGGCGGCACCGACAAGGTGTGGTTCTACGATATGAAAGCCGACGGCTTCTCGCTGGACGACAAGCGCACCGAGGTGAAGGAGAACGACATCCCGGACATCATCGCCCGGTTCCAGAACCTTGACGCCGAAACTGACCGCAAGCGCACCGAGCAGAGCTTCTTTGTGCCCAAAGAAGAAATTGCCGCCAACGGGTACGATTTGTCCATCAATAAGTACAAGGAGACCGAGTATGTGCCGGTGGAGTATCCTTCGACTACGGAAATTCTGGCCGACCTGCATGAGCTGGAAATGGAGATTACCAAGGGGTTGGCAGAACTGGAAGAAATGGTATGACGGAGGAAAATGCGATGACAGAAAATGATAAACTGCAAATGTTTGAGGACCGTCCGATTCGTACCGCATGGGATGAAATGCAGGAAGAATGGTACTTCTCCATTGTTGATGTTGTGACGGTTTTAACAGAAAGCGGAGATTACAACACCGGGCGAAAATATTGGAATAAGTTGAAGCAACGCTTGAAAGCTGAGGGCAGTGAACTGGTGACAAATTGTCACCAGTTGAAAATGAAAGCGGCAGACGGTTGCCGGAATGATCGAGAGCGTGGCAACGGAAAAAGATGACGAAAAATCGGAATAACATGCAGGTGTGGGAGGAGATGGTGTGATGAAAAAACTTCTTCCTGAAGTCTGTACTATTCAGTATGGATTTCCTTTTGACTCTACAAAATTTTCAGATAGTAATGGAATGCCGCTTATCAGAATCCGCGATGTGGTAAGGGGATATTCTGAAACCTATACAACAGAAGAATATAAGAGTGAATATATCGTACACGAAAATGATTTACTCATCGGCATGGATGGTGAGTTCAACATTGCAAAGTGGGGAAAAACACCCGCGCTTTTGAATCAGCGAGTTTGCCGATTAGCACCAAACGATAGCATTGATAAAGACTACTTGTTTTACTTTATGCCCGTCGCATTAAAGCGAATCGAGGAAAAAACGCCGTTTGTCACAGTAAAGCATTTGTCTGCAAAAGAGTTGAACAAAATTGAAATTCCTATTTTGCCCTTAGAAGAACAAAGAAAAATTGCAGAAACGCTGAGCAAGGTCGATGAATTGATAGCATTTCGAGACCGGCAACTTGCTAAACTGGATGAGATGGTAAAGGCACGGTTTGTGGAAACATTTGGAGATATGCTACTGAATTCACTAGGATGGTCAGAGAAACCATTGGAATGTTTGGCGGATATTGTTTCTGGCATCACAAAAGGACGAAAAACCACGGAAACGGACTTGCAGGAAGTGCCTTATATGGCGGTTTCAAATGTTAAAAACGGGTATATTGACTGGACAACCGTTAAAACAATCCTAGCAACACGGCAGGAAACGGAGCAGTATCGATTGTTACCAGATGATATTCTAATAACCGAGGGCGGTGACCCTGATAAAGTGGGAAGAGGTGCTATCATTAAAAATCCATTGGAAAACTCGATTCACCAAAATCATATTTTCCGAGTGCGATTAGATGAAAGCGAGCTGTTGCCATCTTTTTTTGCGGAGTATTTGCAGCATCAAAAGGCAAAGCGATATTTTTTAGGATGTGCTAAGCAAACGACAGGCATTGCCAGTATCAATATGCGACAGCTAAAGTCCCTACCCGTCTTGCTTCCCCCGCTTTCCCTCCAAAACGAATTTGCCGCCTTTGTGGAGCGTGTTGACCAGCAGAAGCAGACCGTACAGCAGAGCCTTGAAAAGCTGGAATTGATGAAAAAGGCACTGATGCAAGAATATTTTGGGTAACTCCCCCAGTCGCCTACGGCGACAGCCCCCCACTCAAAAAGACTTTTTGTGGTCAAGAACTGCAAAGCTGTAGATTTTATACTATCTGTTTTATTGGGGCGTTGAATCGAAAATAATTTCATGGTACAATGAGAAAAATTAAAATTCACTTCATACGAAAGGAGTTCTCACCATGAATCTGTTTTACGATCAGATATTCAACCATGATTATGTTAATCCGACCTACTACCAAGCGGTTCAGTCTCAGGCTGTATGGCAATACCAGCAAAATCAAACCGCAGAAGTACAGAAAGCTGTAAAAGCAACACATGATCTGTGTGAAGCTGTAAATAAGTTGGATGCGGAACATCAGCAACAGGCGTTTTATGCTTGTTTGGCTGTTTTAGCAGTTGAACTTGGCTGGAGGTAAGGAACTATACATATGAACTGGCTTATGACTTTAGACGCAGATACTCGGAAGGCAGTCATTGCGTTAGTGGGCACAATTGGTGCAGCACTGATTACTGGATTAGGCGCAATTATAGTTGCTCTAATAAGCAAGCGTAAAAAAGAGAAAAAAGAAGAGCCAATGCCAATTACTCAAACTTCAAGTGTGAATTCTGGCAGGCAAATTGTAGTTCAGGGAGACTACAACGAGTATGGTTCTTCTGTAAGTGCAAAAGACGCATCAGAGATTGCAGTTAATCTGTTTATGGCTAATTTTCCAAAACTTCAAGAAGAAGCAGGGAAAGTAGCCAAGGAACGTGCAGATGAATTTTGCAAAGAGTTGATGAAAAAACTTGAAAAAGTCGATGCAGATAATTATAGTGCTTTCAAAGAACCGGATGTACAGTATGTACTTTATGAAGCACAAAAAAGTTATGCTCGTTTTGGAACTGGCGAGATGCTAAAAATGCTAACAGAAATGATGTCAGCACGTATTAGCATTGGCGATGAAACAATAATGAAAGTTTCTATCGACAAGGCAATAGAAATTGTTCCGATGTTAAGTGCACCACAGCTTGATTATTTATCATTATTATTCCTTTGTACTAGAACCAAGAGAGAATCGGTAAAAACACTTGAGCAGCTAAAAACGCACTTGGATTATTTAGCGGAAATGTTTTCGCAAGCAGATTTTGAATGTTTTTCTTATGTTAATATGCTCGGCTGTTTGCAATTTAGCTTGCACAATACTGTTGAGAATCTGGCTGAAACTTATAACTTTTCAAAAGATGAGGTGGAAGCTATTTGTCCTCAGATAATAAAAGAAACTACTTGTGACTATTCAACCTCTTATATCGGAACAGTATTGGCTATTACGAACGCACAGCAAAAAACAGATCTAAAAATGAATATGAAAACTTGGATAAAATAATTCAAAACAGAAAAGGAGCCCTCCCCATGTCCAACTTCTCCTATCTCTCCACCCATCCCGAATATTCCCTCTTCGCCAATTCCGCCATCGAGGCCGAGAAAGTGTTCTCCACCTCCCCGGCGATGTGCGCGGTGGGGTGCCGGAAGGCGTTGGAGCTGGCGGTGAAGTGGGTGTATGCGGCAGACAAAACCATCACGATGCCCTACAAGGACAATCTGCAATCCCTGCTGCACGAGCCGAGTTTCCGGTTCGCGGTGGAGCGCAATGTGTGGAGTGTGCTGCCCAGCATCGTGAAGGCGGGCAATCTGGCGGTACATACGGGGCACAGTGTGTCGGCGGCGGATGCAGTGTTCAGCCTGCGGGGGCTGTTCGACTTCATCCAGTGGGTGGATTACTGCTACGGCACGGACTATGTGGAGCGCTCCTTTGACGAGACAGCCATCCCCGGCGAAAAGGTAGCGCTGGACGAAAAGAAGATCCGGGAGCAGGAAAGCCTGCTGACCCAGAAAGATGCCGAACTGGAAGCCTTGCGCAAGCAGGTGGAGAGCCTTTCGGCGGCGTACACAGCCAGCAAACAGCAGAACCAGCAGAGCCGCAGTTTCACCGCCGCCGACCTGACCGAGGCCGAGACGCGGCAGAAGATCATCGACATCGACCTCAAGGCCATGGGCTGGAAATTCACCGGGCCGGACGCCGATGTGCGCACCGAGTACGAAGTGGACAACATGAACGGCGTGCTGGGGCAGAAGGGCTATGCGGACTATGTGCTGATGGGCAGGGACGGCTTGCCGCTGGCGGTCATTGAAGCCAAGCGCAGCACCAAAGACCCCAACATCGGGCGCAAGCAGGCTCAGCTTTATGCAGACTGTCTGGAGCAGAAGTTTGGCCGCCGTCCGATGCTGTTTACCACCAACGGCTACACCACCTATTTCTGGGATGAGCAGAGCGGCCCGCAGCGTGCCGTGAGCGGGGTGTTCTGCAAGGACGACTTGCAGAAGCTGATGAACCGCCGCACCGAGAAAAAGCCGCTGGACACCATTGAAATCGACGACAAAATCACCGACCGTTACTATCAGAAAAACGCCATCCGGGCTGTCTGCGCCCATATTACGCAGGGCTTCCGGCGCAATCTGCTGGTCATGGCTACTGGCACAGGCAAGACCCGCACCGCATCCAGCCTGACCGATGTGCTGAGCCGGGGCGGTCATGTGACCAACGTGCTCTTTCTGGCGGACCGCACCGCGCTGGTCAAGCAGGCAAAGGACGACTTCAAGAAGTATCTGCCGGACCAGTCGCTGTGCAACCTATGCTCCTCTAAGGACGATAAGGCCGCGCGCATCGTGTTTTCCACCTATCCCACCATGCTCAACGCCATTGACAACGCCAAGACCAAGGACGGCGTGCCGCTGTTTTCGCCCGCCCACTTTGACCTTATCATCGTGGACGAGAGCCACCGCAGCATTTTCAAGAAATACCGCGCCATTTTTGATTATTTCGATGCGATTCTGGTGGGTCTGACCGCCACCCCGAAAACCGACGTAGACCGCAACACCTACGACTTTTTCGAGATGGAACACGGCATCCCCACCTACGCCTACGATTACGATACGGCGGTCTACACCGACCATGTGCTGGTGCCTTACTACAACTACGAGGTCAAGACGAAATTCACAGAAGAGGGCATCCACTACGACCAGCTTTCACCGGAGGATAAGGCCCGCTACGAGGACGATTTTGCCGAGGACGACACCCTGCCCACCTTCATCCCATCCGAAAAGCTGAATAAGTTCATCTTCAACGCCAACACCGTGGACACGGTGCTGCAAGACCTGATGGAACGCGGCATCCAGACGGCGGGCGGCGACCGCATCGGCAAGACCATCATCTTTGCCCAGAACAAGCGCCATGCGGAGTTTATCCGGGAACGCTTTGGCAAGCTCTACCCGCAGCTGGAGACCCAGTACCCGGGATTCATCCAGCGGGTGGTCTGCGATGATGCCTATGCGCAGTCCATCATTGACGACTTCAAACAGCCGGACAAGCCGCCGTTTATTGCGGTCTCGGTGGATATGATGGACACGGGCATCGATGTGCCGGAGTGTGCGAATCTGGTGTTCTTCAAAAAAGTACGCAGCAAAACGAAGTTCTGGCAGATGATCGGCCGTGGTACGCGGCTCTGCCCATCCCTTGCCTGCGTGGATGCCATCGACGGCGAATATACGGGCAAACGGCGGTTTCTGATTTTCGACTACTGCGGCAACTTTGAATTTTTCCGTCAGAAGCCCAACGGCTACGAGAGCGCGGACACCAAAAGCCTGTCCGAGAGCATTTTCTGCAAGCAGGTGCGGATCGCCGCCGCGCTGCAGGATGGAGCCTATACAGACGAAAAATACCAGAACTGGCGCAAGATCTTAACGGAGACCTGCCGTGCCGAAGTAGGAGCGCTGAATCCGGAGCTGGTATCCGTGCGGCTGCACCGACAGGCCGTGGAACACTATCAAAAGCCGGAAGCCTTTGTCAGCCTGACCGAAACGGACAAGGGCACTCTGATGAAAGAGGTGGCACCGCTCATCTCGCTGGACGACAAAGATGAAGCCGCCAAGCGGTTCGATAACTTTGTGTATGGCTTGCTGCTCTGTGAACTGGAAGGCCTGCCGGGGCTGGGCCGCGCCCAGAAACAGCTGCGCAGCACAGCGGCATTGCTGGAAGGGAAGGCTACCATCCCGCAGGTGCAGGCAAAGCTGCCCCTCATCCGGGAGGTGCAGACAGACGAATTTTTGACCTCGCATGATCTGCTCCGCTTTGAGGAAATGCGGCAGGAACTGCGGGAGCTCATCAAGTTTCTGGTGGACGGTGTAGAAGGGCAAAAGCCTGTCTACACGGCCCTTGCCGACCCGGTACTGGAACAGACCGAGGGCAAAACGCTGGATTCCGGCTACGATTTCGGCGAGTACCGGGAACGTGTGAACCGCTACATCATGGAGCACCGCAGCGATACGCTGGCCATCCACAAGCTGACCCAGAACATTCCGCTTTCCCGGGGCGACTATACCGAGCTGGAACATATCTTTACCTGTGAGCTGGGCAGCAAAGAGGACTATGCACGGGAGTTTCGGGATACGCCCTTTGGTCTGCTGGTGCGTAAAGTGGCAAAGCTGGACCACGATGCTGCCATGCAGGCATTTTCCAAGTTCATCAATGACGAATCGCTGAATGCAAAGCAGATCGCGTTCGTGCAGAAGGTCATTCATTACATCGAGCAGAACGGTTATGTGGAAAGCAAAGCGGTGTTGATGAAACCACCCTTTGACCAGCCCATTCTGTTTACCCGCCTGTTTGATGGCAAAACAGGGAGTGAACTGATGGATACGATCAATTCGGTGAAAGAGAATGCCACCCATGTGACTGCATAAAGTAGTGGAATGTACTGATAAAAACCGGTATAATTCAGGACTATCGAAAAATGAATATCCTGCAACGCAGTATGGCAAGTCAGGGAATTTTGAACGATACGCAAACGACTCTGGCTGATTACCTGATGAGCATCGCACAAATTTCCGTGGAGGATGCCGGAGCGATTTATATCGAGTTGAGCAGCATCCACGGCAATTTTATGGCAAACATCATTCTGCGCATGATTGAAAATTATCACTTCCTGCCTGATATGGCGCAGAAACTGAAAAACAAACAAGCACTGGTGGAAAGCGTAATTGCAAATGAACAGCTGGAGCCTTCCATTACATCGTCCATCAAAGATGTGTATGATGAACTTGTCGACAGCAAACTGGATATGATCGAGGGCCTCGTGCCGATCTCTGCCATCCAGTATGATGCTAAGATGCAGGAAGCAGAAAGACTTTAAGGGGAGTGCGACTTGTAGTATTGCTTTAAATTATCGAGTTAATCCGCAGGCTGAATAGATTCACTCGAATCGAATGAAAACGAAAAAATGCCCGCTCACCGTGGAGATCCGGCTCCATCGGTGGGCGGGCATATCCAATAAAACACCAGGATATTATTATGTTTTTCGTACTTCAGCTGGGATCTTGCTCTGGCTCAGATATCCCACAGGGAGGGCGCAGAGGTGGAAACTGCGGCGGCACCTGCGCGCATGGCGGCCATGACGTCGGCTTTGTCTCGCAGCAGGCCGCCTGCAATGACAGGCACCTGTGTGCGGGCGCTGATCTCGGCGATGACCCGGGGCATGATGCCGGGAAGGATCTCGACAAAATCCGGCTTGCCCTGCTCCAGCTGACCGGACAGGCTGGTCAGCGAGAGG
>OLVZ01003571.1_pt1 | contig 10008 bp, 10 predicted proteins | sample 1673341 | NCBI WGS metagenome assembly OLVZ01 (sample SAMEA3178944, study PRJEB25190) | human gut metagenome | biome: human gut; feature: human-associated habitat; material: faeces | place: Austria | collected 2013
GAACATGGCTATTCCAAGCCAGTAAATAACAGACCATTTAATACATTTTCCCCATGTTACAGGATTCAGCCAGCAAAATATACGAAAATGACTTACTGCATTTACTGCCGCAAATAAATCTGCACTTCCTTCTGTGTGTTCTATATATGCATATGCACTCACAAATAACATTAACAAAAACCATAACATTCCATATAATAAGAACTGCATTTTTCTTTGACTTTGGAGTTTTTCTTTTTCATCTTTCATGATTTTCCTCCTTTGTCAAGGCAAACTCATTCATATATTTCTGATGAAGAATGCTAAAATCTGACTTATCCTTTTTTGTTAGTTTATATTCATCAAAGCCTTCAAGTGTCTGTTCTCTACACATTGTCATCCTGGCAAGTGCAAATATTGCATTTTTTTGTTCATTATCATAGTTATCAATATTATTTATAATCGTATCTAATTCATCTATTCCGGGAAGCCTGTCATATGACATGATTTCCAAAGCCTGTTTTAATGTCAATGCTGTATTTTGGGAATTTTCTTTATGCATTCCTGTTGTCAGAATATCTGCAAAATTACCGCTAAATGATTTTACCGGAGTTTTCTCCCCATTCAAATCATATAACATTGCATCGATTACTTTGATATCAAATTTTGAATCTGCTCTTGGAATAAACCTGCCAGGACCTTTTGGTGTCATAACTACAGCACCATCAGCATCAATCCTGATTCCGCCAGTGCCGCCTTCTCTTCCAATAAAAAAAACACTTTTGCTATTTAATGCTATTGCAGCCTGATTAACGACATGTGACCAGCAAAGATTTTGTGCAATCAAGTATTTTTTACCTTCTGACGTCTGCGCTTCCTCTCCAACAGCTTTTATGATTCTATTCATTATATCTTCATTATTTTTTGAAACCATAAATTTGATTCTTCCATCATGGTCTGTTGCAGATTTAAATGATACTCCTGCCGCATTCATAAAATCTTTCATTTCGATGGCTTCGCTATATGTCACGCCAGCATATTCAATCATATCCCCACCAAAAGCCATATGCGGCTGTATGCTCATGTATTTTTCACGTTGTTCGTTTGGATATAATAAAATAAAATGATTGTTTATATTAAGCAGAGAATATGTCAAATCTGAATATTCCAATAATCTGTTTGCTAAATTTAAGTCTTTTGATTCAATTTCTACTGCATCAATTGGCTTATTATCATTTTTAATACATGCAGCAAGAACGCCTGCGTTTTCATCGACATCCGCACGTGCTGTTAAATATCTTTGTAGTATATCTTTTGTTGACATTTTTCTTTCCTCCTTTATACTATCCTGTTGAATTTAATATGCAAAATGAAAAAATTTCTTAACACATACGGACCAAATGATAATAATTTTGCATATTAATAATAGATATACAAAATACAATTAACTAAGGAGATTTATAAAAATGGGAATTATTAATGAATATGAAGAAGTCCTTATTGGAAATCGAAAAAAAATATCATCAGGATACTTTTTATTTGACAAAAAAGGAAATGAACGAGTTGCATTATCTGTAGTCAGATATGCTATAGAAAATCTGCTTGGATGGGATGTCCACACTGCAATACGATTGTTTAATTCAAATTATATATCTTTCATGAAGTTGGACCAGATGATAAAATACATTGCATTTCCAAGTGATGTTACAAAAGACGACACAGAATATATCTTATATCTTCTATATCCTAAATATGTGGATTATGATGTAAAAAGATATACGTTACGTATTTATAAAAAAGTAATGAATAATGAATGCCGTTATCCAAAAGACTATATGTATGGATATCTCGGAATGTTAAGGGCGAAGATTTGTCTGCAGTATGCAATCAATCAGAACTGCTTATTTAAATCAGCTGATGATTTGTATAGTTTTTTTGCATCAAAAGAATGCATCAAATATTTGAAAGCCAACAAACTATATCAGTTATATATTAGTTTTTATTCTTCTCCTCTTGAATACATGCATGATAGTATGCCATCTACTATTAAAAACGATTTTTTATATCATAATTATCTCTTTATGTTAAAACTTCAACAGCTTGAAGAAAAAAAGCAAGGAGCCTAGCAACGGCTCCTTGCTTTTATGTTTACATATGAAATTATTTTCTGAAACGAGGAAGTACACAATATGTGTATTCTTCGTTTTCTCCTGCGCAAATCCAGAACGGACTTTTTTCATCAGAACCTCCAATAATAACCTTATCAGAAGGATAGATAGAAACAATGTCCTTCAGCAGAGCTGCGTTAAACATAACGGTTCCAGGAAATTTTCCATCGGTCTTTGCTTCAAGGTCTTCGGAATAATCTGTAAGACCTGCACATCCGACTCCAACCTGTCCATCTTTAAAGTCAAATGTAATGGATGTTGTTGCACCGTTTACCAGTTTCTGTTCATTCTGCAGATAAATCGCACAATTCAGTGCTTCTAAAAGCTCTGCTTTGTCAACTTCTACTGAAAAACTGCAGGCCTTAGTATTTAACAATGATGCAAGATTTGGAAATGACTTGCTTACTTCCTGAAATACCGTAAGGACCGAACCTGCTGACATGAAGATTTTTTTCTCTGCAATAGATACTGTTACTGATTCATTCCCGTCAATAATAGCCATTGCCATCTTTAAATCTTCCGGAAGAAGAACAGTTGAACCTGTATAGGTTCCTTTCTTTACTGCATATGCAGTTCTAACCGCAAGACTCTTTCCGTCACATGCAGATAATTTCAGTTTAATGAGACCATCTTCATCATCTTCAATGTCCATCTTTACGGAATGCAGGTCCGATGACTGCTCAGTTTCAGAGGCAAACAGGGTTTCTTTCACCATCTGCTTCATTGTTGTGACCGGAATTTCTACACTCAGAGCATCTTCCGGAACTTCAGGAATAGCCGTGTACAAATTTTCATCAACAGCAGTGAGCACTGTTTTTGCTTTTCCACCTTTGTATTTTAATACAAGTACAGAGTCGTTTGATTCTGCTGTAACATCACCGGTACATTTCCTGATACTTATAATATTAATGCTGCTGAATGTCGAAACGAATACTCCATCTTCTTTTACCACAGCAGAAATTTCAATCTTTACTCCGATTCCGCTGTTGGAAGACAAAATAAGCTTATCTCCAGCTGCTTCAAATCTTACCGTTGGCGTAATGATTGTGTTCTTTTTAACTCCTTTTCCGATAGTGTTGATTGCGTTCTTAAGTTCCTCAAAATTTGTTTTAAATTTCATAATTATTTTTCCTTTCTTTATTACGGTCATGCCGCTATTTTTATTTTGCATATTCAATATGCCAAACAAAATTTTCCATAAAAAAATAACGGCGGATTTTTTTTTGCTCCGCCGCTATCATTAATAATTATCCAGCCATTTTTTCTTCTCGCTCTTTTTTTAATCTCTTTAATTTTTCTTCCAATTCTGATAAATCTTTTGACCTGTATTTTTTTAATAACTGCTGTTCCACATCAATAGTATCTATGCGTTCAATTCTCATATTTGTTTTTTTCTGTTCTTTTTTAGTTATTCCCCATCTATTACGTAATGTATCATAATAAATTATTGCCAATGAAGTATTACATACAATCCATTTTGTTGTTGTTTGAAACTCATTTTCCCAATAATATGCATAATTGACAGCGCATGTCATTTTATTTTGTTCCAAATGTTTCATATTCTTATACTGATGAAGACACATTTTAAATGCCTCTACAGTATTATTAATAGAACTCATATCAGGATAGTCTTCATTGCATACTTTTATCATATATGACATATCATAGAATGAATTTGATATGCATTTAAATGAATATTTCTGTATAATTTTGTTCAAAGCATTAACAATTGCCTGTGTTTTATATGATACAATAATCCCTGTATGCTCAATAAAATAGTCAGACAACATCTTTGCTGCATTATGTTCTTCTGTTCCGTTCTCAAAATCTTCTTTTTTTAGCTTTAGTTTTTCATATGTTTTTGGCTTTCTTTTTTTCTCATCTCTGCATATCAGATGTAAGCTATCTATTGGTTCGCACCTAAATTTATCATGATATGCATCTGCATGATATGTTTCAGCTTTTATTTCAGCCACATTTTTATCACTAAAAAAAGAAACTGTCATGAATGTAATATCTTTACATTCATTAAGAGTCTGCTGTACGCTGTCTTTGTCGTACCACATATCTTTTTCGGCAATAAACTTCTTATATGATTCAGTCATGGTAATATCCTCCTGCTACCTTATCTGAACTTAATATGCCAAAAAATAACAAGCAGCAAACGCCACCGGCTATAAAAAATGTGAAGAACCCATGACTGAAGTCACGGGGTTCCGATAGTCCGTCAGGCTTTTGTAGTCTTTCGACCCGGTTATGCCATTCGTTCTATCTTCTTTCCTGCTTCATCTGTCCGACGCATTGCCTTCCGGCCGTGTCTTACTCAGACTCTCTATCATCGTCCTTACGCTGATAGTCCTACTGCGGTGCAGGCTTTTTAAGTGGACTCTCACCACGGCTTCCACGCTTCCCCGAGGTACCGCTGCTTCGTTATCTGGTTATTTCCGTTTCCGGAGTGTTTGTTTACATGTGACCGGTTTTACCCGTTGTTGGATTAATAGTTATTTCTGAAAAATCAGTTTACAGATTTGTTTGTTACAGGGAGACCGAGAATCTGTACCCCTTCGTCCTGGAGCATCTTCGCTCCAATTTTATATATATTCTGCTGTGCGTTGACATCGCGGTCGTGCCATGCTCCACACTTCTGGCATTTCCATTTTCTCACGCTCAAATCCTTAACATCTGTATTTTTATACCCGCAGTATCCGCATGTCTGTGACGATGGGTACCATCTGTTGATTTTCCTGAAATATTTACCAGCGTGTTCCATCTTATACTGCACCATCGTTAAAAACTGTGACCAGCCGACAGACACGATTGACTTTGCCAGATGGCGGTTCTTCATCATGTTCTTAACCGCAAGGTCTTCACATATAAATGCAGCATAATTATCCGTAATCGCTCTTGAGAGTTTGTGATGAAAATCCCTTCTCTGGTCAGCAATCTTACGCTGCTCTTTGGCAACCTTAGCCCTGGCTTTCTCCCAGTTCTTTGAACCGGTATGCGTTTTGTGGTCATACTGTTTTCTTGAAAGGCTCTGCTGGAATCTCCGCAGTCTTTTTGCATGGATTTTAATCCATCTCGGGTTTGGCACGGTGACTGATTCTTCCAGGTTCCCAAAAATTCCAAAGTCTTTCAGTCCAAGGTCAACAGAGATTATTTCCCTTGCGTTGATAGCAGTTGGAAATACCGGTTTATCAATCACACTTTCCATTCTGAGCGCGATACGGTATGAGCCATCGGGCTCCCTGCTTACGGTTGCCGCCTTGATTGTAACTCCATGCGGCTGGATGTCTGTCAGTATTTTTCCTTTTGGAAGGATAAATCTGACGCATCCGACTTTTGGAAGCTTAACATGCGGGATACCGTCAATCATTTTCAGTTCGATATTGTTATTTGTAAAATTTGTTGTAAAACTGTTCCCGTTTGATTTTGTTCTGGAAGCATATTTCGGAAATCCACATAATCCCTTAAAAAACCTGTTGTATGCATCATCTACATTCCGGCAGGCATTTTCGTAAACAAATTTGTCCGTGCCATTGAGATACTCCTTCTCTTTTTTTAATGCCGGAAGGTATTCTTTTTTATACTGTGAGACCGTTAAAGCCTTTTTGGTCTCCTTGTAGTATTCCTCACGTTTAGAAAGGTAATCATTATGTACGACACGAGCATTCCCAATCTGTTGATTAATCGCAGACTGTTTATCTCCTGGAATCAGCTCTAAGAAAACACCGTAATTATGTATGCATTTTTCGTAAGGCTCTAGCGCCTTATTTTTCTGCACAATAATATTGAATCCGCCTTTGCCTCCGTGAAACTTAAAAGTACCGTCAGCCTGTTGTTCTGCTGTGACAGTGTACTTTATCGGTTTTTCTTCGGCAGGCTTTACCTTCTTAACGGCCTTATCCTTTTCGGCAGCTTTCGCCTTCTTGGCAGCCTGTAATTTACGGGCTTTCTTTCTGTTTAGGTTTGCCATATCGTACATCTCCTTTCTATAAATTTCTTATATCTTTAATATGCTGAAAAAATTAGAAACGGGATGGTTTTTGTGAAAAAAATTTGATGAAAATAAAAATTTCTCTACGCCGAAGCATAGAGAAATCAATAAATCGCAAGCGATATTTTTGTTTATTTGTATATCTAGGCGTTTTCATCTCGGTAATTAAATAACCGAGAATTCCCACCTATTTCTTAATTGTTTCCGCTGCCACTTCCGGCTCATTCGTTTCTTTTGTCTCTTCTTTTTCCTCTATTTTCACATCCTCTTTTCTACACTCAGAGCACTGACACTTACATTCAGTAAACAGTACCATGACAGAAAGGACGATAGGTAGAAACAGAAGAATTGTGACGCAAAGCATATGCAATCCAGAAAGCTGTGCAGAAACGATAAAGCCAAGAAAAGTTACGCCGAAAACAGCAATCTTCATCCAAGCATCGGCCTTAAAAAATCCTCTGCGGAGTAGCATATAAGAAATTGCCGTTACTGCGATGTAAATGATACATATGATGATAAAGAATACCATGACCGCGGCAACCGCAACCCAAGCCAGACCGCCAATGCCTGCGAACATACCATCAATTGCAGCACCCGGCAAAGCATAGTCATAGCATCCGCCAGAGGTAATCCCGCTTGAAGCGATATCTACTCCGGAATTAATCATATGTGTCACAAAATTACAGATGGAGAACATCCAAACTTCCGTCAGCACCATGAAAATAGTATAGATTGTGAGTAGAATGATAGAGGTCGCAGAAAGCGTTTTTGCTTTTTTGTTTTCCATTATTTTTTTCACCTCTTTTTTTTGTATAGATACAATATGCAAAATAAACAAAAAAAAAGTGCTGCATTTCTGCAGCACAGATAAGATTGCTAACTCAGGTTTGCGTTTTCGGTGCCAGCTCAAAATTAACCACCGTAATAAATTTCAGTACAACCATCGTCGGAAAGTTCGATTTCTTTAATCTTCCATCCATTCACGGTAAAATCTCCACGATAAGCATTCCTGTAATGGTCCTTCACAGTTTTTTCCGCTTCTTTTAAATTTGAGGACATTACAATGCCAATAATTTTTTCATCGCAAAACTGTCGTACTGGTAATAGCTGAATATTTTTTTGTCAGACATTCCGGACTCGCTTTTATCACGCATTTCTCTTCTCATTTTTTTTCTCCTTTCTTTGCAATTGATTTTTGTAATCTTAATATGCAATATTTTCAGGCAAGAGAAAAAGCCGGCATTTCCTGCCGGCATTGAATGTTTTTTTATGCAAATAGATGTTCCTTTTTTCTTCCAAAGTAGAAAAATAGCCATCCATACAATGGGACTTTGTTTTCGCCAAATTCTGGCTCATATTTTGGCAGCAGCCATGGTTTTTTCAGGCTGAATTGCCAGTATGCACTGTACTGCTCACCATTTTTTTGGTTATACAAAACCATCCATGTGGTGCGAATCCGACGGCAAAATTTCACGTTAACACCAAAAAACGTTTGAATGATGGCAGCAAGGATTCTGCAATCGTAAATCTCTTTTCTCATATATTTTCCTTTCTCCGGCGGCAAAGCCGCCGGTATCAATACAAAATTAACAGATATCCTGCACGTTTGCCTGAATGCTGATTACGCCGTTCCATTCATTGAGTGTCGGGTAATACAGCATCTTAAAGTCGTACAGTTTTCCATCCTGATTCAAAAGCTGCTCTTTCGCTTCAATGTCATGAAAGCATACACCACTCTTGCAATTTCGGCTGTTGAACGTGATTTTCAGCACATTCTTGTTCTGTCCGATGATTTCAGCACGGTTTGCTCTCACATTACTCTGGGCAAATACCGGCTTTTCATTTCCCTTACCAAACGGCTCTAAAATATCTAACTGTTTGATAAAGTTCTGAGTCAGAAAATCAATCGGAAGAATTACATCAATCATAATCTTCTGGATGAAGTCCGCATCAATCAGGCCACTGCGGGCGTTAAGTTCCTGTCTGAATTTTTCCAGATTTTCTTCTTTCAAAGACAATCCGGCTGCCAGCGGGTGACCACCAAAACCAAGCATCAGGTCTTTCACTTCTGACATCTTTTCAAACATAGAGTACGCTTCAATGGAGCGTCCGGAACCTTTCAAGAAATCACCGTCACCTTTTGTAAGAACAAAAGCTGGTTTACCATATTTTTCTCTTACTTTACCGGCAATAATTCCGGCAATACTCTCATGCACTTCCGGAAGATATACAACAAGCACTTTGTCATTCTGCATCTCTGCGTCAATGATTTTGAATGCCTCCTCCATACCTTCTTTTGTCAGATTCTGACGTTCAACGTTAAGTTCACGCATCTGAGTTGCTTTTTCAAGTGCCTTCTGATAATCAGTTTCAACCAGCAGGTCAAAAGCTTCATTTGCTGTATCCAGTCTGCCCTCGGCATTAATGCATGGACCAATCTTAAAACCGTAATCATAAGATTTCAGCGGCTTGTCTTTCAGCCCAATCCAATATTGCTTGTGTTCTGCATTTTTTTAAGCCCTTCTTTAACGATTGCGCGGTTATCATGCTGTAATTCCATAACATCGCAGACCGTGCCAAGAGAGGCAATTTCCAGAAAGTCAGAATTTTTAAATTCCTGTTCTTTTCCGAATTTCTTATACAGGCAGCCAATAAATTTCCAGGCAACAACAGCGCCGCAAATTTCTTTGAAAACACCGTCATCTTCTGTACGTTTCGGGTCAATGACCGCGTCGGCGTCAGGGATGATATAGTGGCGAGTGCCAGCTTCATCATCATTGTACGGCACCTCGTACTGTTCTTCCTCAGACTTAACGTCTTCGTCAGAGCAGCATGTGTCCATTACTTCGTAAGGGACTTCATGATGGTCAGTAACTACCACTGTCATTCCGAGCTCTTTTGCCAGCTTAATTTCATTCGCAGCAGCGATACCATTGTCGCAGGTCAGGATAACCTGTACGCCAGCTTCATACGCATCACGAATTGCCGGCTCATGAAGGCCATAACCGTCGGTAATACGATGCGGGATAAACTTGTCGCATTTGGCGCCAAGTCTTGTTAAGCCAGAATACAGAATATATGTACTGGTCACGCCATCCACGTCATAATCACCCATGATTCGGATATATTTTCCTGCCTGCACTGCGTCATAAATAATATCAACGCCCTTTTTCATGTCAGTCAGTTCCGAACCGTCAGACACTTTAGAGATATCCGCTTCAAGATATTCTCTCACTGCTTCTTCTCCTTGCACGCCCCTGTCAGCCAGGATTTTAATGATTGCCGGATGTACTCCGAATTTTTCAGCCAGTGTGTTAAACTCCGGATTTTTGATATTTTTGTAAATCCATTTACTCATTTTTTGTCTTCCTTTCTTTGTGTATATTTTTTTGAAATATTTTTACAGCTTTAATATGCGGGATTTTTACTAATAAAAAAAATACATCGGTATACCGGTGTATTTCGTTTAGTATACGCAACAAAGAGAAGGGGCGGAATCCCCTTCTCTTAATTTTCAGATATACTCTCCCCTCACATGTCCTTCCAACACACCTACTTCCTGCAGCTTTTCCATCCAGTACTCTACCTGTTCTTTCACAATATTTGCAATCTTGTGTCCCGGGTCTTTCTCCAGAATATACTGGTAATCATACGGCTGGCAGAACCATTCGTCCAGGACATCAATTCGGATATCGCTTCCGTCTTTTGGTATCGTTACAGAAAATGAAATAGCAATGTCGTTTAGACCTCTCTTTTTCTTAATATCTTTGAAATTAATCCCACGGCAGAAATACCATCTGTCTTTTGCATAGTCAGTAAATCCAAGTTCCCGCATCTTCACATCATCAAAGATATGCGCCTTAA
>OLVZ01003585.1_pt1 | contig 9968 bp, 10 predicted proteins | sample 1673341 | NCBI WGS metagenome assembly OLVZ01 (sample SAMEA3178944, study PRJEB25190) | human gut metagenome | biome: human gut; feature: human-associated habitat; material: faeces | place: Austria | collected 2013
AATGCACTAACATCGCGCGCCGCAATTGGCTACAAAGAGCTCATTCAGTATCTCGACGGTGAATTGACCCTTGATGAGGCCATCGACCTCATCAAGCAACGTTCTCGTCGCTATGCAAAGAGGCAATTGATTTGGTGTCGTCGTGACGCGCGCATGCATTGGCTCGATATGGATGTGCTGGGTGTCGACGGTGCAGTTGCAGCCATACAGCGTGAGGTTGAGTGTCATGGCACGTTTTAATCCAATTTCGACAGCTCCTGTACCTGAACGTGCGATTCTGGTTGGTGTTGAATGGCGTGAGGACGATTGGCCCATTGATCGCTCTCTTGATGAGCTTGAACGCCTTGCCGATACCGCTGGGGCATATGTGGTCGGTCGTCTTACGCAAAAGCTCGATCGCCCTATTCCAAAAACATATATCGGTTCAGGAAAAGTCGAGGAACTGAAGGGGTTCGTCTCCCGTTTAGATGTTGACGTTGTGATATTTGATGCCGATTTAAGTCCTTCTCAGCAATCAAATTTGGAGAAGACGGTGGGATCTCCTGTTAAGATCATCGACCGCACGGCATTGATTCTCGACATCTTCGGACAACATGCGCAAACGCGCGAGGGACGGCTTCAAGTGCAGCTCGCGCAACTCCAATATCTCCTTCCTCGTCTACGTGGTATGTGGAGTCATCTCGCAAAAGAGCAAACGCGCGGCGGTATTGGCAGCCGTTTTGGACAAGGCGAAAGTCAGCTAGAAGTTGACCGACGTATGATTCGCAACAGGATCTCCGTCCTGCGCCGTGAGTTGAAAGAGCTGTCGAGCCGTCGTGATGTTCAATCCAAATGGCGCGTTTCATCTCCAGCGTTTCGCGTTGCACTTGCCGGATATACCAATGCAGGTAAATCAACCTTACTCAATCTCCTGACCGGCTCATGTGTCCTTTCGCAAGATAAGCTATTTGCAACGCTTGATCCCACCACAAGGGCTTATGTGCTGCCTGGTGGTCGCGTCATGACGATTACTGATACGGTTGGGTTTATTCAGAAATTGCCCCATGGACTTGTTGAGGCATTTAAATCCACGTTGTCTGAAGTTCGAGATGCTGATTTGATTTTAAAAGTCGTCGATGTGTCGGATGACAACAAACTACGTCAACTTAAGGCGGTTGAGCAGGTGCTGCAAGAGATCGGCGCTGGTGAGCAAAACGCAATCACGGTTTATAACAAGTGTGACTTGCTCGATCCCGTAGACCTTACCGCACTTCGCCTTCGTTATCCTTCGTGCGTTTTCTTTTCTGCTGCGACGGGGGAGGGCCTTGACCAGTTGACCGAACGCATTGCGCAAGAAGCCGCCGCGAGCGATGTGTTGCTGTCTTGCGATCTTCCCTATAGTGAAGGAGCACTTTTGGCTGCCGTCCACAAGCAGGGACGGGTTCTAAGCGAGAGCTATGAGCACGATTCAGTGCATCTTGTTTGCAAGGTGCCCGTTCGTATTCAGGCTCTTCTTGAACGGTATCAAACGGAATAGTCCGTTAACCCAGAATGACTTGCAATACAACCAAAATCACAACTTGATGCAAAAGGTAGATCGGAAGGCTCTTTGTCCCAATGTAGCTTAGAACTGGGCACCAATTCCGATACATCCATTCTGGATAGGTCCGACTTTGGCGTTTCCATGTGTGTCCCAAAACGGCAAATGCAAGATACAGTAGGCTGAAGGGGATAAGCGGATAGTAATCTCCCGATGAAAAACATGCTGAAGGAAAACCGAGCCAAGCAAACCCGGATACTTGGTAGATATGGCGAGGCACGCGATAAAAGATGAGGAACGCAAGTATGAGCAATGTAGAAAAAACGAACGGGCGATGTTCTAGTGCTTTTAGTGCCGTGCGCTCCAAGAGACCCCAAAACCAGGTGCTTCCTGCCATACAAAAGAGAATACAAAGGAAATAGGGGTGTCCACCGCTACAATCGTCGTTGCAATCCAAATGATTAAAGCGACGGCACTGTAAAGACAAGCCCTACGCACGTTGTCATGAGAAAACGATGTCATCCAACCAGCTAAAGCAAGGAAAACCCAGCTAATTGAAATACGCCAAAGCTCCTGGGCGGCTCCCATGGTAAACCATGAAATTTGAATACCGTATAGATAAACAAGGTCATAGGTCGCGTGAAACGCGACCATCGACACAATGGTAAAGCCGCGGATAATGTCAAAAAGACAAACGCGATTCGAGCACTTAGACGTGCTCAAGAAAGAACTAGTTGTATATGCGTGCAAGAGCATGGACTAGAAGCGACGCATGAGGGCGACAACTTTACCCAAAATCGTCGGATTATCCGCATAAATGGGCTCCATGGTGTCGTTTTCAGGCTGGAGACGTACACGACCGCGCTCTTTATAGAACGTCTTAACAGTCGCCTCGCCATCGATCATCGCAACGACAATCTCGCCGTTCATTGCGTTTCTCTGTTCGCGAACAATGATGTAATCGCCGTTGAAGATACCTGCGTTGATCATCGAATTGCCATGGACTTCAAGTACAAATGAGCTCGAGTCCGTTGCGATTTCAGTTGGCAAGGTGAACGTGTCCTCAACGTTTTGCTCGGCAAGGATGGGCATGCCCGCAGCAACGCGACCGACGAGAGGAAGGGATACCGTTCCCCGATTTGGCGTTTCAACAACCTCTGCGAGTTTTACGGTACTTCCGTCCGTGTTGAAAACTTCGAGTGCACGGGGCTTGGTTGCATCACGCTTGATGAGTCCATGCTCTTCCAGCGCATTCAGGTGCGCATGAACGGTAGAAGGAGAGGAGAGGCCAACGGCCGCAGCCATTTCACGGACGCTCGGAGGATAGCCCTTATCGCGTTGATAAGAACGGATGAAGTCGTAAATCTGCTGCTGACGCTTCGTAATTTTGCGAGCCATGGCCGCTCCTTTCAAACCTACAAACATTTGTTCGTTTTTCATTGACAAGAACAACTGTTCGAGGATAATAATACACGAACACGCGTTCTTGCGCTAGAGATTTTGTCCGAATGGGTCGGTATATCTATAAGCGACAAGAAGAGTGGGAGGAGCAAAAATGAACTCAATGGTCTACGGCAATTTGGCACTTTCTCCACAGGAGCAGAGCAGTAGTTTTTCAGTCGTTCCCGGTGGTAAGCAATCCTATACCGTTGCGCCTGAGCGTCAGTTTTTTGCTCCTGATGTCTATCCTCGCGTTATCGCCTCTCCGTCTCGTCTTTCTACGAAGATGTTTGTTGCGGTACTAGCGCTTGTGCTCACATGCTCCCTTGGTGCGGCTTTTATCATGTCAGGCGTGAAGACCGCTGCTCGGAACGCTTCCATTGAAGAAACTGCTCAAACGGAAGTTAAGGTGCAGCCCGGTGAGTCGCTGTGGAGTCTCGCTGAGACGCATCCGATTAACGACCTGAATACAAGTGAAACCGTTGAGGTTATCAAGAGCTGGAACGATTTGTCTTCGTCTGCATTACAGCCTGGAGAGAGCCTTATCGTTCCTGCCGTTTCATAGCGATTTAACCAATGAGAAATCGACAGACGATATATCACATTTTTTAATTCTTCAATTTCATACGTGGTATCCTGAAACCATTGATTGTTGAGGGGGTACGTACATGCGTTGTCCAAAGTGCGGCAATGATGAAACTCGCGTGGTCGATTCACGCATGCAGGACGCCTCCAATGCCATTAAACGTCGTCGCGAGTGTCGCGCCTGTGGCTATCGCTTCACCACGTTTGAACGGTGTGAAGACCCCATTGAGGTTCGTAAAAGCGATGGCAGCATTCAACCCTTTGATCGCAACAAATTGCTTGTTGGTCTGATGCGCGCCACCATCAAGCGCGATATCGATCTTTCTACGCTTAATGCCTTGATCGATGATATCGAGTTGGAGCTGCGTGGTAGCACCCTGTCTACGGTTTCTTCCCATGATTTGGGTGACATGGTGCTCAAGCGTTTGGAAAAAATCGATAAGGTCTCATACATTCGATTTGCCTCAGTGTATCGAGATTTCAAGGACATTGACGAGTTTTTGCTCGAGCTAGATAAGCTGAGGTGATTATGAACGAGCTGAATGTCTCAATTAAACGTCTTGACCCCACGGTCGAGCTGCCCTCGTATGCTTATGAGGGAGACGCTGGTCTTGATTTGCGCGCCAACGAAACGGTGGATATCGCTCCGTACGAGCGTGCGTTGATTTCTACTGGTATCGCTATCGCACTACCTGATGGGTATGCGGGATTTGTTCAACCGCGGAGTGGCATGGCCCTCAAACGTGGCCTGTCGATTGCCAATACACCAGGCTTGATTGACGCACATTACCGAGGTGAGCTCAAGGTCATCGCTGTAAATCTAGATGCGCATGAAACAATTCACATCGAACGAGGCGAGCGCATCGCTCAACTTGTAATCCAACAGGTGCCCGTCGTGCACCTCATTGAGGTCGAAGAACTTGACGAAACCGATCGCGGCAGCGGTGGATTTGGATCGAGTGGTTCGAAATAACCGGTCCGACGTAGAGGGGGAAACTATGGACCAATTCTTTAAGTTGGCCGAACGCAAATCGAGTGTGGGCACTGAGTTGCGTGCTGGCCTGACGACCTTCTTGGCGATGGCATACATCATCGTCGTCAATCCGCTTATCCTTATGGATGGCGGTGTGCCGATGACGGCCGCCGTAACCGCCACCTGCATTGGCGCAGGAATTATGACAATCGCCATGGGCATATTTGCCAATCGCCCGCTCGCATGTGCATCCGGCATGGGCATCAACTCGGTTGTTGCATACACGCTCTGTCTCGATATGGGTCTTGGCTGGCAAACCGCCATGGCCATCATCTTCATCGAGGGCGTTGCCATCCTGCTTCTCGTGCTCTGCGGATTGCGTGAGGCGATTATGGACGCCATCCCGGTGACCTTGCGTCATGGCATCTCTATTGGCCTCGGCCTCTTTATCGCCATGATCGGCCTCAAGAACGGCGGCGTCATTGTTGCGAATGAGGCGACCATGGTCTCTCTAGGCAATATCAATGACCCGGTGTTCCTTGTCGGTATCATCTCGATCATCTTCACGGTCATCTTCTCGTCCATGAACATCAAGGGTTCCCTGCTTTGGGGCATCATCATCGCAGCTCTTTGCGGCATCCCGCTGGGAGTGACTGCGGCTCCTTCCAATATCGTCGCTCCGCTTGACTTCTCCACCTTTGGCGCGCCGTTCATGCCCGGTGAGGATGGCGTTATGGGTGTTGTGAAAGCCCTGACCACGCCGACCCTGCTGCTCTTCGCCTTCTCACTCATGATGAGCGACTTCTTTGACACCATGGGTACGGCCATGGCTGTTGCGAAGCCCGGCGAGTTCCTTACCGAGGACGGTAGGGTAGAGGATATCAAGCCGATCTTGATTGTCGACTCCATCGCTGCCACTGTGGGCGGCGCCCTGGGCGCTTCTTCCATCACGACGTTCGTTGAGTCCGCTTCCGGCGCCGCAGACGGTGGTCGTTCCGGTCTTACGTCCATCTGCACAGGTGTTCTTTTCCTGCTCGCCGCCTTCTTCCCGCCAATCATCGGATGTATCAGCGCTGCTACGTGCGGTGCTTTGGTCTACGTCGGCTTCCTGATGATGAGCGAAGTTACCGAAATTGACTGGTCCGACATTATCGAGGGCTTCCCAACGTTCATGATCATCGTCGGCGTTCCGTTCACGTATTCTATCTCCAACGGTATTGGCCTTGGATTCATTTCGTACATCATCGTTGCCGCGGTGACCGGCAATATCAAGAAGATCCGTCCGCTCATGTGGGTTGCTGGTATTGCATTCTTGGCATACTTCCTGCTCATTTAATCCCCACTTGTCAAATGTAAGTTGATGACATAGGGCGAACAAGATAAGGCCTGTAAGTTGAAAAACTTACAGGCCTTTTGCCCACGAGACACTAGATTCAGATTATTGGTGCTCCCGCTACCATTTCCGAGTTTTGCAATAGAGATATGTTCGAAACCTTTGACGCTTAACGAGTGTGTGCCGGCTTACCGCCCCAATAAAACTCTGCAAAATGACGATCGCGCTCACAGGGAACGCCGACCAGCTTCATCGTAGCGCGCACAATGTCTTCCGCAGCCGACGGTCTACGAAGCGATTCTGCATTTACCAGTAAAGCATGAAGCATTTCAGGATGCTCGTACAAGCGATGTAGCTGGACGATCAATTCACGATACGTCGTTGCGTGCATACTTGCGCCAAAGGCCGTCAACATGGTTGTATTGGACTTTTCCTGACCATAAGACTTGCCGAGTAGCAACATGGGCAATTCGGCACAGAGGCACTCTGTTACGGTGAGCCCTCCAGATTTTAGGATTGCCAGATCAGAAGCATGCATGAGCGCTGCCATGTCATCCACATAATCTATCACCGAGACGTTGGGAAGCTTCATGCCATCGAACACAGTTCGAAGATGCGTGGCATAATCACGGTCTTTTCCAGGTAGAAAGACGAAATGCATGTTTTCGAAACTTCTAAGATATGGCAAAGTCTGCTCGATCGCCGCGCGAAAACGTACGTAAGGTTGAGGAAGCGAAGCTCCCGCCATTACGAGGATGATCTTCTTATCTTGCGGAAGGTTGAATTTATCTCGAACAGCAGTGATGTCATGCGCATTGTCAAATCCCCGACGGATGGGAATACCCGTGATAGAAATTGCCTTTTCATCGACTTTGCGCGGCCGTAGCGTCTCTGCCATGAACTCAGTTGCAACGCAAAACAAGTCGGTTTCGCGATGAGGCCACCAGCCTTCGATTTCATAATCGGTGGGAACGCAGACAACGGGATAATCGACACCCGTGAGCATGCGAGCACCTACGGCGACGTTTGCCGCCGTGATATGGGTGCAAATGACAGCCAACGGTCGCTTTTCCAGCACATAATTGTTGAAGCTTTTGAACATGATGCGGGACCATGCGGAGCCTCCGCCCCACAACAACCGGCCCGTAAGCGTGTACCGCCAGGTCACGTCGTAAATTGGACGCGTAGCTCCCGTGAATGCTGCAGCGGTCTTATTCCCGTCGAATTTGATTCGACCGAAATCAAGGACATCCAATACCTCTATCAAGGCGTTATCTGGAATGTTTTCAGTACCTCGCATAGCATCGAAAGCTTGAGCTATTGCAACCGCAGCAGCTCGATGACCTGAACCCACGGATGCATGCATAACGGTAATGACGGGTCGTGTATCAGTATGCACCTGCTCATCCGGTGCGTTGTCGAGAGCAGGCGAAGCTTCGATAGCCATGTAAAAAACTTCCAGTCGGAATCATATGGTGCCTATTGTACGGTTATCAACGCATGAACGCAGGGCATGAGGGGTAAGAGCAGAGAAACAACGTACGAAAGGAAGCGACATGGAGACTCAACTCTACGATGCCATCATTATTGGCGGAGGTCCTGCAGGGTATTCTGCAGCGATTTATGCAAGCCGTGCCGGTTTGAATACCTTGGTACTTGAGCAGGGAATGCCTGGTGGACAAATCGCCACGTCGGACATGATTGATAATTATCCCGCTATTCCAAGCTGTTCGGGTTCTGAACTAGGCCAACGTATGCAAGATCACGCAACGCAGGTCGGCGCTGAGACGGCATATGGAATGGTAATTAGCATTGAACGTTCGGATCAAGGCGTCTTTACCGTTCAAACTGACATGAATGCCTATCAATCTCTGAGTGTGATCGCTGCGACGGGCGCAACCCCACGTACCGCCGGTTTTAAGGGTGAAGACACATACCGTGGAAGGGGAGTGTCGTATTGCGCAACCTGCGATGCCATGTTTTATCGCGGGAAACATGTCTTTGTGATTGGCGGTGGAAACTCCGCTTGCGAAGAGGCTATCTACCTTTCAAACGTCGCAGAATCGGTTGAAGTTATTTTGCGGCGTGATCAGTTTCGCGCATCGCGTGGCATGGTCAATCGGATGCTGTCCCACGATAACATTACAGTAAGGTACCAAACTAGTATTGTTTCCGTCGAGGGCGACACGTTTATCAATTCAATTACCTTCAAGAATAATTCTACCGGTATCGAATATGAAGAACACTTTGAGGCCGGTAGCATCGGCATCTTCGTTGCCACAGGTCATAATCCCGCAACCGATCTTGTCGCGAACTTCGTTGAATTGGCTTCAGATGGTAGCGTCATGGTCGATAGCTCAATGGCGACTCAGACACCCGGCTTGTTCTGCGCGGGTGACATGCGTGCCGGCTCGCTTCGACAAGTTATCACTGCGGCAGCCGATGGTGCCATTGCCGGAGTTTCGGCTTATAAGTATGTGGAAGCTTGCAAAGAAACTCTTTGATTATTTGCGACTGTGTGCCGTAGCGCGAAAACCTCATCGTATTAGAGCAGTATTTCAACATAGTGCCGGAACTAATCCCTGTTATCTTGAGTTTGCTTAATTCGAGATAATATATATTATGTCAAGTAGAAAAGAAGAAGGAAAATGGGGCGTGTCCTGTGTCTACACGCCCCATGCTTTGGAGCCGTCTCCTGCTTTGCCAACAAGTCAATCTGAAGAACGTGCGTCACAGCATCTCGTAGCCCACAATAAGACCCGTCTGCTCTGCATAGTATGAACAGAGACCTCCACATGGAATGATATGGACTTCAGCAGTTGGCCAGGTGCTCATAATCGCATCGCGTAGATGTGATGCTCCCTTTGCATTGTCGACATGATCGATATAGACCATGCCGCCATGGAAGCCGTCAGCAGCCATACACTCAATGATCTTTCGATTCGTCTTTTTGTCGCCACGTGTGGGTGCAACCACCTTTATCGTTCCCTGTGGGCTTGCCGTACCCAGCATGCGAATGGAAAGTGAACTCGCGACACTTCCAACAAGTTTGGGCATACGCCCGTTTTTAACAAGGTTGTCGTAACTTGAAAGTGAGAAAAGCACTTGGGAATGTTCGATGATTTCCTGAGCATAGTTTGCAACTTGCTCAAATGAAGCTTCAGGATTTTCTGTTAGGTACCTATCTATCAACACCACTGCAACTTCGAGTGGTCCGCCAGCAGCTTTGGAATTGATGACCTGGATATTCTTACCTTCAATAGAACCCGCATGGTCGCGAATGTACTCATCCATAGCGATGGTTCGTCCCATAAGCGCGGCCTCATAGCTACCTGAAAGGTTAGCCGAAATCGTAATGGCTATTACCTTGTCGGCGCTATGGAAAAGCTCTGCCCACTCCCCTGCACTGGGACATGCACTTCCCGAGGCTGATTTTTCTTCAGCAACACGACGATTTAAATCATCAACATCGAGGTATTCGTCGTCGATGTATTCCTGTCCAGCGATCTCGATTTTAAGCGGAGCGATTGCAAAAGAGCAGTCGGGTGCGGAGGGCACATATCCTCGAAGATTGCAGCTGGAATCGGCAATCAAAGCCCAGCTCATGTAGGTCTCCTCCCCTTTTACTAAAGGTTAGATACCAGTATACCAGTCGTTACCACAACTAACCTATATTCCACCTTGGGAAATATGAAACATGAATCATTATATTTTTTGTACTAGATCTAATCCAAAAAAGATTCATCATATCTTGGATTCAAGGCGCCTAATCGACATCAAGCGGACGGACGCGAATAGGTTGAACAGCCAGCTCGCTTGCGTCTAGGGGGTCAATTACCTGAGAAGCGGACACTTGCGCTGCATGCTCGGCGCGCGTGATCTCATCGTCGATTGCATCGATATCGGCATCATCAACCACGGCATTAAGGGAGCTGAACACACGATTGCGCAGCAAAGCGGTGCGAACGCCGTCGGTAAGATCATGAAGCGTCTTAAAGGCGCGCTCAAGCTTGGCCTCACGGTCGTCATCTGAGTCATCGGAACCGAGCATACCGACGAGCACCTGCTCAAACAACGTCGATTCGCGGTTCGCGGCGCTCACATACTGGCGGAGGTTG
>OLVZ01003588.1_pt1 | contig 9964 bp, 10 predicted proteins | sample 1673341 | NCBI WGS metagenome assembly OLVZ01 (sample SAMEA3178944, study PRJEB25190) | human gut metagenome | biome: human gut; feature: human-associated habitat; material: faeces | place: Austria | collected 2013
GTATTCGATTTTCATGGTGTCTCCTTTCGCTTTGCATGAAATTGTCATGTTATCTGCGTAGGATGTGCATTTTCTCTTTAAAATCTTTTCACATAGAAGACATTAAGTGCTTGATCCCCTGGGATTTTGCACCGGGGTTGTCGTTGCCGTAACCTTCCAAAAGGTTGATGACACCCCATGCGCCGAGACCCGCGCCCAGGGCGATCACGAGAATTTTCAGCGTGTCAATCGCGCTTGTAAAAAAAGCCATAAAGTTAATCCTCCTTAATGTTCATAGAATTTATTGTTGTGGCCGCATTGGGCCGGAAACGAAAAAAGCCGCCGCCATGTTCAAATAGAAAACCTACAAAAACATGACGGCAGCATAAGGGGCAGGACAAGACCTGCGGGGGATATTCAGTTGTCAGGGAGAATCACGAATCCGCAATAGGCGCCTCCTTTCCAAAGGGTATAGAAAAACCCGCCATACAATAAGGAAATGATACGGCGGGTTTTACGCGCTTGTCTGCGCTGCCAGTTCTTCCGGCGTGATCTCATAGTTGGGGTACAGCTCTCTGGGACGTACAGGCAGTCTTGTAGACAGGTATTTCTCTATGTCAAAGGCGTTCTTTTCGTCAAAATCCGAAAGATATTTGTAATTCGGGTGTTTGGTAATGTCATACTTCCGGGACAGGAAGGGACGCACGCCCCTGATCTGCAGGAGGCATTTTCCGCCGTCCATCACCGCAAGCTCGTCAACGGACATCAAATCTTTTCCCAGCTTTTGAAAGTTCTGCCCGTGGGATTCCTGGGTGCCCTTCGTGACGCTGGTGTTATATAGATCAATGGTTTCTTTCCCCAGCAGGGAGTTCCAGCTTTTCAAGGTGGTTTCCTCCTTACCTCCCAGGAAAAGAGAAGAATCACAGTTGCCGATGATCGTGTCCATGTTGTCCTTATAAAGCGCTTTGAGCTGACTCTGGGCCTGCAATACCAGGCAGGCGGATATTTCCCTGGAACGGATCGTTGCCATCAGCTTTTCCAGGTTCGGGATTTGGCCTATATTGGCCGCCTCGTCGATCAGGCACCGCACATGGACCGGGAGCCTGCCACCAAATTTATCATCCGCCCGCTCACAGAGCAGGTTGAATAGCTGGGTATAAGCCATACTGACAAGGAAATTAAAGGTCGCGTCCGTATCACTGATAATAAAGAACAGCGCCGTTTTCCTGTCGCCCACCAGGTCAAGTTCCAGCTCGTCATACATGGTGATCTCCCGGACTTCCTTAATGTCAAACGGGGCAAGCCTGGCGCCGCAGCTAATTAAGATCGACTTAGCCGTCTTGCCTGCGGCCAGCTTGTATTTTTTATACTGCCGGAGGGCAAAGTGATCCGGGTCTTTCTGCTCCAGTGCGTCAAACAGCAAATCTACCGCGTTCTTGAAAGTCTCGTCATCCTCCCGGACCTCCATAGCGTTTATCATTTCCACCAGCGTGGAAAAGTTCTGCTCATTGGAGGGCGCTTCATAATAGATGTAGCCGATCAGCGCCGTATAGAGCAGTGTTTCGGCCTTGACCCAGAAATCGTCTCCCGATTTCCCTTCGCCTTTCGTGTTGGCGATCAGCACCGTTACCAGTTTGAGAATGTCCTTCTCATTGTGGATATACGCAAAAGGGTTATAGTGCATACTCTTTGAGAAATTGATGGTGTTGAATACCTTGATTTTATACGGCTCATACACGATCTTACCATTCTTGCCACGGACCGGCTTTCCGTCCTTATCCAGCTTCGGTGTGCCCCGGCTTAACAGCTTTCCAACCTCAATCAAGACCGTGCCCTTCGGATCGGTAACGACATAGGAGCTGTGCATCTGCATGAGATTGGGCTTGATAAAAAACCTCGTTTTGCCGGAGCCGGAACCGCCGACCACCAGCACATTTTTATTCCGGGCGTTGGCCGGGTTCTTCGGCCTGCCGGACATCATAAGCCCCTCGCTCTGCGTCAGAATGATGTTGTTTTCCGGTTTTTGGTCCATAAACGGTGCAATATCCGTTTTGCTGCCCCAGCGGGCAGAACCGTATTCCACATTTTTACGGTACTTTTTTGCGTCCTTTCCTTTGAGATACACCGCCAGCCTCATAATGACCGCACCGCAGAGCCCCACCAGCCAATCCAGCGCCGCACCGGGCCACATGCTCTGAAAGGCCAAAGTGAAGCCTTCACTTAGCCCCAGCAGTTTTTGCGAAGCATCCGCTCCGGGAGCCAGCCGTACCGTCTGGCCCAGCTTTGCGAATACCAAAAGGAACAGAAGGTAAGGCAGGTGGAGGATCACCTGCTTTTTCAGGGTGACCGTATCTATCTTCAACGCTCCGGCCCTCCATGCTCCTTATTCTTTACCTTGTCACGGCCAAGCGCCTGTGCCAGCTCTTTGAATTTGGCAAGCTGGGAAAGCAGCGACGGCCTGGTGCTACGGGCAAGGTCTTTTCTTGTATATTCCTTAAATGCCGCGGTCAGGGCGTCCGCCTGGTTTGCCTTGAAATACACCGTCCATTTGGGCGGATCCGTGCCGGGGTCTTTTTCAATGTGATAGCGGACCTCATGCTTTTTGGCGATCCGTTCAAAAGAGCGAATCCGTCCGGTCACTTCAATGGTACTGGCGCCGGGGTCCCTGGCGGTCAGCCGCTTCATGCTGTTGCGGCCAACTTTCGGGGTATTGCGGCTATGCTCCATCTTTTGAAGCGCGGCGGCAATGGCCGCTTTCAGCACCCGCCCGGACAGCTTTGCCGCCTGGACCGTGACCGACATGGTTCTTTGTTCAATATCTTCCTGCACCTACATCCTCCTTCCTGAAAAAATATAGTCTGTTCATTACCGTGCCTCACTTAGTACCTGCTGGCGCGGGGCGTGTTCGTGGGCTTTTTCCGCCTGTTCGATCTGAATCCGGGCGTGCCGAAGGAGCGTCTTAATCATGGAAGCCGGTTCTTTCACTTCCGAAAGGTGCTCCGTCATGCCTTTGCACTCGTCTGGCAGATAATCCGCCATTGCTTTACAGGCATCTTCCAGACTTCCGATGAATCCCCAGCAGCTATCCGACAGCTCGCCGTTTTTATACAGCTCAAAGCCATAACACTCACCCCGGAGATAGGCGTCATACTCAGCAACCTCGCCCCTAAGCAAATCCTCGGCTTTTTTTCGGAGGGCGCCGGTCATTTTCTCCCCGCCGAACTCTTTCAGCACATCCTCTTTGGAAACATACACCCAACCTACCTGCCCGCTGTCCCAGGGATCGTGGAAACTCTCTGTCTGCATGGCAAGGCCGCTGTGGTCCAGAAGGTACAGGGGCATCACAACGTATTTTTCAGAGATCACCCGGAGCATGGCATCATCCACGGCACGGGGGTCGGGGTGGTCGCCAGTCATTTTCCGGCTCCAGACCATATTTACCATGCGCTCATAGCGTTCCGTGCCGCGCTCATTGTTGCCAACGGTGTTTAAGTACATTTCCCGCAGAAAATCGTCCTTGTCAATATAGTTGTGGTGGTCGCCCAGGGCATAGCGGGGGTGGAAGCATACCATTGTCCCGAAGTTGTCATTAACTTCACGAGGGCTGATCAGCATATCGTCCGGCTGCACCATTAAGGCATAGGGTTCCTGTTCTGCCATCAGCATAAGCCATCAGCTCCTTTCCGGTTCTTTCTTTTTCTCCGGCGTCTTAGGTTCTGCCTTTGCCGCCTGTTTCTTAGCGTCGTCAAGCAGCTCCCGCAGCGACACATCCCGCTTTGCCTCCGGCTGCCGGGCGCCGCCCAAAAAATCCGGCACTTCCTTAAACCCAATGCTGTCCACATAGTAGGCGGTGTCGCTGCCTTTTTCGTGGAGCACTACTACATCAGAGACAGAAAGGGAATGCCCCTTAAAATCCTCCGGGTGGTCGATGTTAAAGCGGGTATAAATATCTTCCAGTGTTTCGCCGGGCGAAAGCTCCGCCGCATAGACCATCTGGTAATTGTCCCTGTCTACCGGGAGCCCTTTCTTTTCCAGCCAATCAAGGGACATAAAGCGCAGGTCATCGGTGCTGTCCGATAAGTCAAGCTGGTAAATGGAGTAGGCGCTGATCCCGTATTCTTTTTCATAGGCGGCAATGCGATCCAGCAGCGGCCCGGCCTCGCCGTTCAGGTGTTCCTCCTGAATGACAGTTGCCATCCTCATGCGTATCTTTCCGGTCTGCCCGGAAAGGAGTTCGTCCGCCATGCGTTCTTTTTCCTCATGGAAAACGGGGTGCATATCCGCATAAGCGTCACTGTACTGCCGCAGGAACACATCCAGGTCAAAGGCCAGGTCCGTGGACTCGTCCAGCCGCATTTCTTCCCGCTGTGCCTCCTGTGCGGCCATCTGCGCCCGCTGTGCCTCCTGTTCTTCAGGGGAAGGGACCGGCTGCTTGACTGCCAGGATTTTCCCGGCAATGCGGACAAACTGCTCCGGGTGCTCAAACTGCTGCCGGTATTTCTCCATAAGGTCTGCTGGAAGGTCTGTAAAATCTTCCTCGCCAAGCCCGCAGAGAAAGAAATTCCCTGCAACAATGTCATAGATATTGCCCTCGTCATCATGGAGAGCACGGTTCAGGGGAAGCCCCATGTATTTGCCTTCCTCGTTACAGATCAAGGCAACCGGGTCATCGTAAGGGTAAACAGCCTGAATGTCCCCGCCGACAGCGGCCTGCAATGGCTCCAGACCTTCGCCAATTTCTGCCGCATAGGGGACTTTCCCAGGCTCCACCATTAAAACTTTCATAACTGCATATCCTCCTTCTTTTTATTCGGCTTTGCCTGCCGCCTGCCTTCTTCCCGTTCTTTCCCTGGCTGCGTTTTGGAAGCGGTAAGCCTGCTTACGACAGAACCCTTCGCCGCATTCTCCGCCTCAATCTCTTTTGCGGACAGCCTGCGAAAACTGTCTGTGTCCGGGATAAGGGCAAGCCCGCTGCCATTGTCCCATTTCACATGAATCTGAGACTGGTCATCCACATAGTTAACCGTTCCCCTCATTCCTGCCGGAATCGGTGCAAACGGATCATCCATCCCAATCAGTTCCAGCCTTGTACCGGGAGGGTATGACTGCCGGTAAGATTCTGCCATGCGGCGGTTCTTTTCCCACTCATTCATAAGCTGCTCCTTTCTTCTGACTGATATTTTTCTCCCTGTCGGACCGGCTGCCCGGATTCTTTTGCGTCCAGCTTCGCCGCCGCCAGTTTCCCCAGCACGGAAGGCTTTTCCGCCTTTTCGGGCAAAGAAATATCGCCCTCCGAAACCTCGGCGGCGGTGTGCTCTGCCTTGACCGGTTCCTGGCCCTCCACGGTATAACCGGGAAGGAGGGTACCGTGAACGGTAAAGTGGTGCTCATATTCTTTTGGAATCTGCGGAGAGATTTCTGTAAACAGGTGGGAGTAGGCTTTCTTGCGCCCATCCAGGTATTTCATAGCGGCGGCTTTGTCGGTATAGCGTTTCTGGTTCTGCCCGGCGATCTTTTCCCCATATCCCTCCTTCGGGGAATTCACATACACATCCCATGTCACATACCAGGCAACCGGGACGCTTTGCTTCGTTTCCCGGTCATATTTGGTATCTTCCCAAACGCTGCATGTCATCTTATAGACACGGTTGCTGATTTCCTCGGCGTCCCGCCAGTTGCCGGTTTTGCGCCATTCATTTCCCGTATGTGCAACCTCCGGGGTCCGCAGGTATTCCAGCGAGCGGTTCAATTTCTGTGTGACTGCCGCCTGCTGTTCCCATTGTTTTGCCGCCGCCTGCACGATTGCAAGGGCTTTCTGCTCGCCGTCTATGCTGTCCTGACGCAATGCCTCCAGTGCATCCGCACCCTGCGTAATCAGGGAAGATATATCCACATCCTCACAATATACGTTGTGCTCCAATTTGAGCTGGCTGCCTTCCGTTAGATAGTCAAACCGGTAAACCTGATAATCCTTGTTTTCTTCCAATGTTTCACCTCCTTAAATCTCCGGCGCGTGGGACTTTTTAGGAGCCGCCTGCGCCGGGGTACTTTTTTCTGCCGATCTTGCCGCCGCAAGTTGCCCGATCACCGAAGGGCGTTCCATCGTAAATATGGTAATCTGCTCATTTTCAGCCAACGGTACAGCCTGCACCGCAAGGGGCAGCGTTGTTTCCGCATGGGTAAGGGTGTGCTGCAATTTCAAATCTGCCACGATCTCGTCAAACACCGCGTTGATCGCCCTGCGTTCCTCACCCTGGGGATAGGCTTTCAAAACCTCTGTTTCCCCGGATTTATCCATGACAAGGGCTACCGCGCAATCCGCATGGCCGGCCAGATAATCAGAAGCATAGGGCAGCTTATCCTTGATATAACAGGCAAAAGCCCTGGCCGTCATTTCCGTGTTGCTGTCCCAATAGCCGCCGTCTTTCTCGCATTCTTTTCCCATTTTTACGGAATTGCGGTAGTAGTCGGTCTCTGTCCGCCCGATCTGCGGGGTTTCCTGTTCCTGCATCCTGTGAAGCATCCGCTCGAACATTTCCAAACGTTCACGATCACTTTTGGGAATCACATGGCCGCTGACGGATTTCTTTAAGGCGCTGATCTGATCCACAGAACCGACCTCCCCGGAAAGGAAAGCGTCTTTTAATGCCACATACTGTTCCAGCGTACTTTCATTGCCGTACCGCTTCAAGGAGCCAAGCACCGCCGAATCCAGCCAGCTTGCCGCGTTTTTCTTTGTCCGGCTGTTCTGTGCCTCGGTGCGTTTGGCCGCCTGCTCCGGCGTCTCCGGTTTGTACTTCATGGTATCAATGAGCTTTTGGAACAATGGGTAAAGGCGGGGCTGTTCTGAGAGCATCCCTTTCGCGCCCATCTTTGCCCCCAAATAGTCGTCAAAGCCGTGCCACCATTCATGCGCCAGGGAACCGGCCCCGTGCATCTTCGTAAGGTTGATGACCTTGCGGAGCGGTTCATAATGGGCCGCGGCGTTGCCGCTGCCCCTGGCACCGAAAGCGATAGCAAGCGTGCCGCCAAAGGCAATATCCTGATCGCTGATCTGTAAGGCAGCCGCCAGGTCTTTCAGTGCTTCAAATCCCATGTTCAGGGACGCCTGCCGGTCATTCTGGTTCATCCAGTTTCCAAATTCGCCGCCCCGGAAGCCGAAAGTGTCAAGATAATGCTGTCCGGTGATCTCCTGACCGCTCCGGTAGTCCGGCCCGGTCCGTCTCACATGCGCAAGCTGCGGAGGGGTAAACCGGACCTTTCCGCCTTTGCTCCGCTGCCGGGCAAAATCCTGTACCCATTTCAGGGCTGCCTCACGGGATTCCAAATTTGTCTGCAAAATGGAATAGCCTTTCGTCACATAATAGGTGCCGGGTTTCCAGTCGTTATTTCTGGAATAGGTGTTTTTCCCGTCATTGAAGTGGATCGCATAGCCCTTTGGCATCTTCTGGTCTTTGGAAACGCCAAACTGTTCCTGCTGCGCCTTTTGCGTGAAATCCCGGTCAAAGTGAGAAGCGGAGCGGATATGTAAGGCCTGCACCAGCTTATTGGTAATGACCGGGTTATCCAGGGATTTCTTCGTAGCGCGGTAATGGGTTCCGCTGGCCCAGCCCTGCACCTGCTCCACATATCCATTTTGTATCAGAAAGCGGTCATAGGCTTGCATAGCGTCATCCAGTGTGCGCACATCCTCGATCACGGCCTGTAGCTGCCGGACGGTCTCAATATATTCCTCCTGCCTGGCACGCCTGAGCTCCGGGGTTTTGTCACTGTACCGGTATTGGGGAGAAGCCCCCAGGCTGTCCCGTGCCTTTTTGATGAAATAGACAACGCCGAGGGGAACGCCATCGTCAAGCATGGCCTGATAGTCCGGTTTCTTCCAGACATTATCCTTCTTGACGAATTTCTCCGCCTCCCGCTCATTCATGGCGCCCAGGTCGTCTACATACAGGCCGCGGTCTTTCCAGAGGTCTTTTTTCGCACCTCCGATCTTTTCCCCAAAATCCTCATGCTGTAAATTTTCTGCCAAACATTATCACCTCCAGTCTGTGCGAAAACTTAACGCAATCATTTATAAGCATTTCCATCCTCCGGGTGCTGTCCGCCGGCAATCTTGCTCACGATTTCCGGCCCGGTTTCATAAATTTGCATCAGGCGCTTGGCCGTGCCGCTGGGCTGAACGGCGCCGCTGGTCCAGAGCCGGACAGTGGAGGGCGTAACGTTCATCAGAAGCGCAAAGCCCTTTTCGTTCATATCCAATTTTTCCATCAAAGCCTTAACCATATCGGGGCCATATTCCGGGCACCGGGCGGCTTCGGCGATCATTTGCAAAGCGGTATTTTCTGTCTTCGTCATGTTAAAATCCTCCTGTTAAATTGAAATAGCCGCCTGTTTCTGGCGGCATTGTAGTTGACGGCCTTTAATTTGTTCCCTGATATGTTGCAGCTTTTCGTTATAGTCCTTTCCGACGCGGGGCGGGTTGACGCTCACCCGGATATGCTTAAACCGCTGATCCTCATGGAGCATGGCTTTGATTTTCCGGGCATTGGTAAGGCCGCCAAGATCATTGTCCATGTAAAGCGTGACCCGCTTTATTTCCGGGTGGCGTTCCAGAAACGCGGTCAGCGCCACATGGGAGGTGCCTCCCAGGGATAAGCGGTAGCCATTCCATTTCCAGCCTTCGAGCTCTTGCAGCGTGGCATGGGAAAGTGCGTCAATGGGAGCCTCAAAAACGGCCACATGGCGGCTGCCCGGATTCTGCGGTGGGTAGCAGAAGCTAAATTCCTTGTCACTGCCATAAACATCCTTTTTGAGATTGCCGGTGATACCGCGCATACAGGCAAACTTCGCTTTCCCCGCGTTGTCTTTTCCGACAAACACGCAGACCGGTTCGCCATGATACCGGGCCTCATAGAAAAGCCCGTTCCGAAAGCACCGGCTGATCACATCCGAACTGATCCCGCGCCGCTGCAAATACGAAACAGCGGCGGTAGCACACCGTCTGGCCCAGGGCAGCGTAAACGGTTTCTTTTCCGGCTCTCTCTGTGCCTGCTTTGCCGCCGCGCTTTGGTAAGCCGGCGTCTGCCGTATTTCTCCGCCTGCCAGTGCTTGAACCGCATCCACCAGACCATAGCCCCGAATCTGGATCAGGTAATCCAGGGCGTTAATACTGCGGCCCCGGCTGTTCCAGTACCAGTACCGTTTCCCGGTCACATAGACCAGGCTGTCATGCTCCTTGTGCCGGTAATTGGGGCCGTCCCGTTTGAGCACGCCGGGCTCATGGGATTGCAGCCAGGCGAACAGGTCCGCCTCCCGTGCCGCCTGAATCTGCTCTTTGGTTACACCGGGCATGGTGTCGGCACAGATTTTCGTTTCATCGTGCTTCGCCTCCTTCCTGTGATGATATGAAAAAAGACGCCTGAAAGCGCCTAACAGCCGTACAGGTCATGGTTGACCTCCGCACGGTAATAGCTATCCATTGTTGCCGGCGCGTTATACAGCGCTGCCAGCAGATAAGCCTTGATGTTGTTGACCTTCGTAACGTTCTTGTCGATACAGTCAAAAACATACTCCAGGTGGTCGGAATTGATCTTTAAGAACCGGCTCCTGACAACCTCCCGTGGGAAGTCGTCTCCGGCAATGCGGATATAGGGCCGTCTTGACAGCACCGTTTCCAGCATAAGCTCCACAGTCTCGTCCATGCGTTCCTGCCCATAGCGGGGAACCAGAAAGTCATACTCAATATTCTCTTTGATAATTCCACGGTATGCCTCTGCCATATCCATCCTATCAATCCCATCCTGACAGCCTGCCGTTTCCGGCTCTTCCGGATAGATTGATTGATGTGTCCTTGATATATCCGTTTTTGATTTTTTAGTTTTTTGTGGATTAGTATTTAATTGTGCGGGATTTTCCTGTTCAGGTTCCGCCTGTTCAGGTTTTGCCTGTCTTGGATTTACCTGTCTTGGATTTTCCCGTTTAGGTG
>OLVZ01003591.1_pt1 | contig 9954 bp, 7 predicted proteins | sample 1673341 | NCBI WGS metagenome assembly OLVZ01 (sample SAMEA3178944, study PRJEB25190) | human gut metagenome | biome: human gut; feature: human-associated habitat; material: faeces | place: Austria | collected 2013
CCCGCTGGGTGCGCGGCTCTCTACAATAACAAACTTTCCCTCGTTGCGCTGGGTATAGAACAAATCATCCGAACCGCCCGCATAGTCGCTGTGGTTGATGACCTTATAGGTGCCATCCGACTGGCGCTCGACCTTGTACCGATTGTACCCGCCAAACGGAATATAGCACTGCCGAACCACATCCCACTCGAAAATCTTGAATTCAGCGTCACCCTTGATGCGCTGCTTGGTTTCACTGTCGATTTTGTCGATGCTGACTTTTACAGACCATTCATCGTTCTGCATTTTATAGTCATTGGAACTATTAGCCGGAACAGTAATAGTCTGGTGGCTGCCCAACGCACCGGGCGTTGAATCAAAGCCATGCGGGATGGTGATTTCATCGTATGCAAAGGTGATGTTCGCAAGCTGCGCCCGCGCCGAGGCAATAGCGGCATCCACCATGCCCTGCGCCTCGTTCTGCAGCTGCCCGATGGCCGCATTCTTAGCGGCTTCTGCAGCGGCGTCTGCTTCGGCTTGGCTGGTGAACGGTCCTTCCTGCCCGGAAAGCGTACTGGTGCTGGTCTTGGACACCTCGTAATGCACCGTCCATGTGGCAGAACCGTCGCCGCCGTTGAGGTGAAAGTTGTCATCTGGCGTGTGACCACTTGTGGTAATGGTTTGTGCCCCGGCAGGGGTCATCTGCCAGCTGCCGCCGTCCACATTGCCGCTTGTCCGGCTGGGCGTGACGGTAATGACCGCCCCGTCCACCTTTTCCAGCGTGTTCAGCTGAACCTTGTCGGTATTGACGGTGAACGTCAAGTCAAAGCTGCCGCCGGCAGTCTGGGCGGGAGCTGTCCACGCAGCGGAATAATACTTCGGTTCCGGAACACTCGGCACATCCGGAATCTCAGTGCCGCCCGCAATTTCCTCACCGACCAGCGCCACAACCTGCCACGCATACCCTGCGGGCGGGTTATAGATGTAGGTGTAGTAGCCGTTTTCCCCGGACTGCGCATCTGTACCGTTTATGAGTTCTTCTGCAGCAGCAATATAGGTCTGCGCCGCGTAGCTGTCGGGATAGTTTTCCATGATCCACTGCTGGGTTTCATCGTAAAGACTGCCAAGGATGTCCGGCTGTTCTTCACCGCCTGCAGGATCATCTTCAAGGCTTGCCACAACAGGACGGTCATCCAGCATATCCAGACTCAGCTGACCAAGACCGCCCCAGATATTGACCTGATTTGCATAGTGGTTGCCGGGGGTATACTGGCCGGGTTCAAGGCGGGATACATGAGAGAAGCTGTAGGTGGGGCAGCCCTTGGGCTGGCCGTTCAGGCCGTGGCTGCAGCAGTAGGCTTCCTGACCGTTGAACCAAATCAGCCATGTGCCGCCCTCCTTGGCAATACTGGTGATTTTGCCGGTGGCATACGGCGGAGTCGGTCCTGCAGCATAGACGGCAATGCTGTCATCGCCGGTGTCGGCATACATCTGTGTGGGTGCAGCATCCTCGCTGATCTGTACATGGATAGCTTTTGACTGCGAACTGCCGTCCGAATCCGTATAGACCAGCTGCGCCGTAAAATCGGCAGAGGCTTTCACATACAGGCCGGTGGCTGCCGCCGATTGCTCCGAGTATGTCTGGTGCAGGATTTCAGTCTGCTCCTGCTCGTCTGCCGGGATAGGCTCATAATCGGTGGAGAGATAGCTTAAAAGCTCCACACCGTCCGGCAGTATGATTTCGGATACCGCACCGTCTGCTGGGTATTCGACCTGCGCCAGCAGTGGAACAATGGCATAGTCTGTACCGGGAGTTTTGCCGATTGTGACCGTGTTCTCATCTGCGTTCAGCGCATCGGCATCCATATGGGCATCTACGCCGTCATACAGGTCGGAAACCCACGCGGAGATACCGATTTTTGTCTCGCCGGTTGCCACGGGCAGACCCATGCTGCCAAGGTAACTGCCGGTAGGCGCGTCCGGCAGATCGTCGTACAGATTTTCAGTGATCTGCGAAAGATTCGGTGTCGGGACATTGGCTTCAGTGGTTTCCGGTGTGGCCGCTGAAGCTGTCTCTGGCGTGGCGGGGCCATCCTCTGCAAAAGCGGGCAGCGCTGCGCCCAGATTTGTGAGCGCAATCCCTCCCGCCAGCAGCAGCGACAACCCCTGCTTTATTCTGTGTTTGTTCTTCATACTGGTTCTCCTTTTGTTGCAAAAGAAAAAGCCCGCTGCGGGTTGCAGCGGGCTTGGTTAGCGTTCGGGAGCGTGTTTCTTAGGGACCGGCGCGGCTCTGGCCTTGTAGGCTTTGCGGTATTTTTCGTCAGCATCATAGAGCTGTTGCGGAGAGATGCCCGCATCCAGACACCCCTGCATGACAACCGCATTGTAGCGGCTGCTGACCGGGAGTAGCTGGTCGCGGTACGGCGCGTTCATCGTGTAAACCATGATTTCGTGCGGCGTGCCGTCTGCATCCGTAACCGTCATGGTTTCCTTGTCATAGAACGTCGGGTAACCCTCGTAGCAGTCAAGCTGGGATTCGTCATGGTCGGTGACAGACCAGATCAGTCCTTCAACGCTTGCGCCCTCTTTGGGCAAAATCGTCAGAAAGCCGCGCCGGAACGCCAGCTCATAGCCGTCCAGCTTGGCTGTACCCACCACCGTTGCTTCGGAACAGCGGTAGGCCATCTGATCAAAATTCAGATTGGAACCGTAGGCAAAATATTCTTTTCGAGACATTGGGTTTCTCCTTATCTGACCTCATCTGTATGAAGCCGTGGTTGATTGCTGGGATATAACGACTTATCGTGCCGCCACGCCTTGTCACCGGGCAGGTTCTTCAGCAGATGCATTCGCACATTCTTATACTCCGGGCCGATCAGCCCCAGCCGCAGCAGAAAGGTGCGGAAAGTGAACGCCGGATTATCCCCGATGGGCGTTTTCCGGAACTGCGTGTACTTCTGGTTGATGCCCTGCGCCGAGATTGCCATAGCCAGAATGATGTTGGCTTTGACTTCGCCTGCGTGCAACGTGGAGTTGAACAGCCGCCACTCGACTGTGCCATGGTAGAACACAGAATGTAGGTTCAAGGCGTTATGTTGAGCTCAACATAAGGCTTGTTATGGCAAGAAAGCGATTATGTATCCCCCGTTCCAAACTTTAATTGTACAGCGACAAAAATTATAAAAACAGTCTGTTTTTCTCTACATAATAACTATATAATTTGAGTATTCCAGATATGATGGAGGTTGTTATTGTGGATGATGGAAATCGACTGACCGTGTATGAACTTGTGGAAAGAGTTATCCCTTGCATCATTGCAAAGCACTATAGCGAAAACTATATTCAAGGCTTTCGTTCGACGTTTAGGAACCTGTTAGCGTACTGCAATAAAAATGAAAAGAAATATTTTACAGCGGAATTGGCTCAGCAGTTCATGCTGGATTGCTACGGTGTGCAGCCGGGAACAGTAGAACGGCGATGCTCACGAGTTCACCGTGCAATGGATTTGTTGTCAGACTACCAACATTTCAACGCGGTTATGCTTCGGCGGAGGTTGAATCGAGAGTTCCCTGCAGGATTGCAAGAAGGTGCGGTCAACTACTTGCAAAAGCTATCTCTCCACGGACGCAGGGAGAATACGCTGCGCAGCCACAGAAATGTTCTTCTTCGCTTTACAGATTATTTGTTCAGCGTTGGAGTCACGGATTACAAATCACTTTCAGCAGATATTGTAAATCGATACGTCAAAGTTGTTTCGTGCAATTACAGCAATTCGGTTGTAAGGCTCCATTACAGTATCCTTTTACGCTTTTTTCAGTACCTTGCGCATAGCGGCTACAAGGAAACAGATTTGTCTTTGAAAATGATGCCAATTGTAAAAGTATCCGCTTCCGCGCGAATTCCTACAACATTAGATCTTAGCCAAATCGAAAGTATCCTTGCATCTGTTGACCGTGAAAGTCCACAAGGGAAACGCGATTATGCAGTTTTAATGATTGCAGTAAAACTCGGCATTAGAACCAGCGATATACGTAATCTTCGCCCTGCCAATTTTAATTGGGAACAGCATTTGGTGTCTTTCACCCAAGTCAAAACAGGAGAGCCGATAACTTTACCACTTCCCACAGATGTTGGATGGGCTGTAATAGACTATCTGAAAAATGGAAGGCCTGTAAGCGATGCCCCGGAAATTTTTCTCCGCGCAGTCGCTCCATACGTCTCTCTGCAAAATTTTGACAACATTCTTATTAAGCATATGCGAAAAGCGGGCATTCCTTTGGATTCAATAAAGCACCACGGGCTTCACTCGCTTCGACACAGCCTCGCAACACATATGTTAGATGAAGGAATCCCCATTACCTCGATTCAGGGTGTATTAGGACACATAAATGCCGATTCTACTCAAAAATATATTGGTGTAAATGTACGTCAGCTTCGCAGCTGCGCATTGGAGGTGACTGATTAGTGTTTGAGGAAAAATTTCTTGAACCCCATTTTACCAGTGTGCTTGCACCATATATGCTGGATGTTGTGGAGCAAAAACGTGCCCTTGGCAATAAATACAACGCCGGTGTTGAGGCACTCAGTGCATTCGATGACTTTTGCAACGAGCAACAATTGCGTATACCTGCCATTTCGAAAGAACTGCTGCAAAAGTGGGAGAAAAAGAGACCTCACGAAAACGAAACCACACAATGCTTTCGGATTTCGTATGTGCGAATTCTTTGTAAGTATTTGCACAGCAATGGCTATGATGCTCCATGTGCATTCCACCCTGCGCCTCATGTAAATAAATGTTTCGTTCCCTACATTTTTACGAAAGACGAAATCGAGAGATTGTTTTCTGCGGTAGATTGTACCAAAGAATCTTCAGAATCTCCACTACGACATTTAGTTATGCCGGTTCTGTTTCGCCTGCTTTATACATGTGGGCTGCGCGTGTCAGAGGCTCTGCACCTTAAGGTTGCAGATGTTGATTTGGATGCTGGAGTTTTAGCCATATACGGTGCAAAAGGAGACAAAGAACGGCTGGTAGGAATTTCGGACTCAATGCTTGCATACATGAAATCCTACCGCAGTAATCCATTAGTGACAAATACAAAAAGTATTTACTTTTTCCCTGCTCCTGATGGCGGATTCTATGATACAAGTACAATTTACGATATTTTTCGAAAATGCTTATTTGATGCCGGGATTCCACACCGAGGTCGAGGAAAAGGGCCTCGTCTCCATGATCTCAGGCATTCCTTTGCGGTCCACATCCTAAACAAATGGAGTTCCGAAGGAAAAGACATATATACCTGTTTGCCGATTCTCCGCACTGCTCTTGGGCATGACCGAATTACAACAACCGAAAAATACTTGAGGCTTGTCCCGGAAGCCTACATGGAAGTCACCGAACCATTCAATGACCGATTCCATACCATTACAGAGGTACTTTGCAATGAGGAATAGATGCAGCTACGCCGGTTTAGTCTCCGCATACTTTAGCGTGTATCTGGCAGGAACTAAAAATGTCAGTACAAATACAATTTACTCTTACCGGGACACCTTTGTTATTTTTCATGGCTACCTTGAAAAGTATTGTGGCTTCAAATTAGAGAAAATGCTTTTTAACGACCTTTCCCGCGAACTGATTCTTGAATTTCTACAATATCTTGAAACTGAACGCAAATACAGTATATCTTCTCGAAACCAACGACTTGCTGCGCTGAAGTCATTTGCAAAATATGTACAAATTGAATGCCCGGATGAAATGATTCTGTGTCAGCGCATTCTTTCAATTGACAGCAAAAAAGCAGCAAAGCCGACGGTTCAATATTTGAGTATCCAGCAAACCGATATTCTAATGGAACAGCCTGATATTTCCACGCCAAAAGGTCGCAGAGACTTGGCGATGATTCTTCTCCTTTACGATTCAGCTGCACGAGTGCAGGAACTTTGCGATTTAAGAATCTGCGATATCCGACTAGATTCACTACCGGTTGTACATTTATTAGGGAAGGGGCGAAAAAGTCGAGATGTTCCGCTTACCAAACCGTGTGCACAGGTATTGCGCCAATACATTTGTGAGAACCATCTTGATATACCAGAACGCCGCAATGACCAGCTGTTTATAAATCCGCAAGGGAAAAAGTTGACTCGCAGCGGTGTTTCCTACGTGCTAGCAAAATATATCCACAAAGCAAATACTGCGGTGGATTCATTTTTTCCGCAGATTACACCGCATTGTCTCCGGCATTCTAAAGCAATGCATCTTGTTGAGGCAGGCAAAAATCTCATTTATATTCGTGACTTTTTAGGGCACGAATCTATTGAGACAACACAGGTTTACGCAAAAGCTAATCCCGAAGCCCGGCGCAAGGCATTAGAAACAATGGACACGAGGATGAATACGCCTGCCATGCCGGATTGGAACGACGACCCTGACTTAAAGGCGTTTTTAAAGACCTTGTAGAAAATTATGCTGAGATTTCTGGTGAACAGTCTCGAAGTAACGTCTGTTCTAAAAGATTCTCCGCATAACTTTTTTCTGCGCATAAAAGGCGTGATACCGGCTCTGGTGGTAGTGATAGTCGCTGCCGTCCCGCCCGCGATACCAACGGTCTTTCAGCTGATCCATACTCGCGCCGCTGGGCAGCTTGCGGATTTCTTCCAGAATCGGCTCATCCACCGCCTGACAGTAGCTGGAGATTCGACTGGGGTTTACTTTCAAGGCTGCAAACAAAATGTCTTCCTTGGAATACATAATGGACAGCACATTTTTGAGGCTCTGCGGTGTGTGCTTGCTGGCGTCCACATGCACGTGCATACCGCAGGATGAATTGACCCTTCCGCCTGCACGGCGCAGGCTGCGGATGACCTCCTGCAACTTTTCCATCTCAGCGTATTCCAGTTTGGGGGAGTTCAACTCGACTTTATACTCGCCCGAAGTAGAGGAGCGCCGATATCCTTCCGGATGAATACTTCCGTCCCGGACGATTTTCCACTCTTTACCGTCCAAATCTTTGACACGGTAGGCATCGTAGCCACCGCCGGAATGCTCGGCGCGGGTTCCAAACAGATTGGCCAGCGCATGGGCTGCCGTGGCGCGGGTTATTCCGGTCAGCTCAATTTCACAGCCAAAATACTGGTCGCGGAAATCAAGGGGCAAGTGCCTCACCCCGAAGTTCCGCGTCCATGGCGGCAATGCGGCGACCGATGGCTTCGATTACATTGACCGTGACGCCGTTGCCAGCCTGCTTGTAGGCTTGGTTATCGCTCTGGATGGCAAGCATCGTGTCGATGCGGTCATCCGTCCAGCCCTGCAGCCGCAGGCATTCGCGCGGTGTCAGGCGGCGGATGCGCCCCTCGCACAGAACACCGTGACGGTCTTTTGTGGTAAGTGTATGCATGGGTGCGCCGGGCTTACCGGTGCGTTCGGTGTTGCGGGCGAGGTCGGACTTGATGGGATTTTTAACCGGGCGAACTTCAACAGTGCCTTGTTGGCAGCCCGTTGTAAGTGTATGCGCAATCTCTTTGCCAACCCGACCGCGCCGACTGTTGACTGTGGCGTAGCTCAGGTCGATACCGTCACCGACCTGTGCCATCTGGTAGCCGGTCTTGGTGGCGCACTTGATCGGCACTCCCACCTCGTACAGCCCGGTCTTGCCACCGAACCCGCCCGGATTGGCAGCCAGCGTACAGCTTAATCCTTCGGGGGAGTAGACGCGCTCCCCTTGGTGCCCGCCGTGGGTTTGAATAAGAGAACTTCCTGCTGTTTCGGTGAAAGGAAATACTTTTCCTCTACATCGCTCATCAAGATATCCGACAATGTACACGCGGTTTCTTGACTGGGGAACGCCGAAATCTTTGCTGTTAAGACATTGCCATTCCACGCCATACCCCAGTCTGTCCAGCGTGTTAAGGATCGTCGCAAATGTCCGCCCTCCGTCATGAGATAACAGGCCGGGTACATTTTCAAACAGCAGATACGAAGGCTTCCGGGCTTCAGCCAGGCGGGCCAGTTCAAAGAAGAGAGTGCCGCGCGGATCTCCGAATCCTTTTCGGGTTCCTGCAATGCTGAAAGTCTGGCAAGGAAATCCGCCGCAGAGAAGCTGGAAGTCCGGCATGGTGCTGGGGTCGGCTTTTCGGGCATCTTCAATGAACCACTCTCCCTTCGTGTCAAACAGGGCGTTGTAACTGCGGTTGGCGTATTTGTCGATTTCGCAGTGTCCTACGCATTCAAAACCTCCGGCACGGGTCAGTCCTTCGCGGAAACCGCCGATGCCGGAGAACATATCTACGAACTTGATCAAGGGCACAACTCCCGATGGGGATGTTTGCCGCATCTGCGAAGGTGCTTAATAGGCGCCCCTCATCAAAAACAAAAGCAGCACGTCATAGGCTGCACCAAACAAGATTTTTTTACCGTTCATAATGTATAAACCTCCTCGTATTATAAAGTAGTAGTTATTAAAGTCCCTCTCCAAGGACAAAATGCTACAATAGACAAGGTGCTGTGGATTGGTTTAAACCTCCTACCGCAAGACGGTTTCGGAAAGGCTCCAACCACGGCTCTTTGTTTTTAGTGTTAATCAGTTAGATACCGCCAGACGGTTTATATAGAACGAGGTTACATAGCAAAGAGGTGTGGCTCTAAGCAGCACTGTAAAATAAAACGCCGGAGGTAAAAAGAAATGATTTTTGTTGGTATCGATGTTGCAAAGGACAAGCACGATTGCTTTATCCTCAACTCGGAAGGAACGGTCTTGGCAGATGTATTTACCATTGCCAATAACCGCATCGGTTTTGAGACGCTTCTTTCAAGAATCCAAAGCTGTTCCCAAGGTGAAAGCAAAATAAAAGTAGGGCTTGAAGCCACAGGACATTACAGCTACAATCTGCTGGGGTTTCTTTTAGACAGCGGCCTGGCAACCTATGTCATTAACCCTCTGCACACGAACCTCTACCGGAAAAGTCTCAGCCTGCGAAGAACCAAAACAGATCGGATAGACGCGCGTACTATTGCAATGATGCTCATGTCTGATGTGGACCTCAAGTCCTACTCAAATACAGCATACCACAATGAAGAGCTAAAGTCACTAACCAGATACAGATTTGATAAGGTAAAAGAGCGCGCCAAGCTGAAAAGCTCCGTTGCGCGGTTAGTGAATATTCTGTTTCCGGAGCTTGAAAAGCTGGTCTCAAGTCTGCACATCGCTGTTGTATACGCACTGCTGAGCAACTATCCGGGTGCAAGCTATATCGCAAACGCTAATACTGAAGAACTCGCTGAGACTCTTTGCACCGCCTCTAAAGGTCGTTATACCAAGTCTAAAACCGCGGAAATCCAAGTAGCCGCAGGGGTCTCCATTGGCTCGAAAATGCCTGCTAAGTCTATGGAGTTGAAACACACGATTGCTCTCATCCGCGAGCTGGACAAAGAAATTTCTGAGGTAGAATCCGCAATTGACAAGATTACATCTCAGATGGATTCTCCCATCTTTACAATCCCCGGTATTGGCCGACATATGGGTGCAATGATTCTTGCTGAAGTTGGAGATTTTTCCAACTTTGCAAGCGCAGACAAGCTGCTGGCTTTTGCTGGACTCTCTCCATCTACATATCAGTCAGGGCAACTGCAAAACTGTTATGCTCACATGGAAAAGCGTGGCTCCAGATATTTGCGATATGCTCTTTTCAATGCCGCCAAATATGTTTGCCTTTGGTGTCCTACATTCTCGGCCTATCTTGAAAAGAAGCGTTCTGAGGGAAAGCATTACAATGTTGCCATCTCTCATGCTGCTAAAAAGCTGGTAAGGCTTATTTTTGCTATGCAGCGTTCTGGGAAAGCCTTCTTAGCTGATTATTAAGCGTGCGATTTTATACGGAGCGAGTATCCGACAACGGATGCTCTTGTTTGCTATACCAATTTTCACCACCTTAAAATTCCTCTCGAAAATTTTGTTTTGGGGCTTGACTTTTAATAGTTAG
>OLVZ01003593.1_pt1 | contig 9951 bp, 3 predicted proteins | sample 1673341 | NCBI WGS metagenome assembly OLVZ01 (sample SAMEA3178944, study PRJEB25190) | human gut metagenome | biome: human gut; feature: human-associated habitat; material: faeces | place: Austria | collected 2013
ATCTTTTGCAAGTTCATTAATTGTAAGATTAAACTGTGACTGTTTACCGCTTCCATCAAGAGCCTTGCAGTAAATGATTACTTTACCCTGCTTTAATGCGGTGATCGTTCCATCAGCAGCAATTGCTGCAATGTTCTCATCCGAAGATGACCACTCTACATCCGGATTACTTGCATCTGCAGGCATAACATTTGCTGTTACTTTCATCTTCTCTCCGGAATTCATAACAGTTCCTTCTCTTACAATCTGGATTCCGGTTACTCTCTGTATAACTGTGATCTTGCACTCGGTTGATATACCATCTGCAATCGTACAGGTAATAATGGCTTCTCCCGGTGCTACTGCACTTACAATACCCGTGGTTGTTCCTACGGTTGCTATCTCCGGATTACTGCTGCTGTATTTCGGTTTAAATAAAGATGTATCTTCTGCCTGGATCTTTGCAACAAGTGTTACTCTTCTTTCCTCTGCAGTTGCTCCCTTGATCAGGGTATATTCTGTGTGATTTAAGGTTACACCATTTGCACTTGTATATACTGTGATCTCTGCTCTTGCATATATTCCCTGATTTGCCTTCAGCTTACAGAATATAGTAGCAGTTCCTTCAGAAATTGCTGTTACCTTACCATTCTGGTCAACCTGCGCTACGGTTTCATCACTGGATGACCATACAAGTTCTTTGTTTGTTGCGGTATCCGGTGTTACTGTTGCTGTGAATGTCTTAGATACACCTGTGAACATCGTTGTCTTCTGTTCTGACAGTGTTACACCTTCGCCCATCTGGGAAACATTTACCTTTAACACTGTATCTACACCTGAATCCTTTGAAATACAATGTAAGTATACTGTACCTGCCCCCTTTGCTGTCAACACGCCTGCATTGGTACAAGTTGCAACTTTATAATTTGATGCGCTGTCTTTATCTGCTGTTGTTGTAACCTTATAAGTAACGCCTGAATACTCTTTGTCTGCTACGCCTTCATCTGTATAGCAGGTTGCTGTAAGTGTTTTTGTTTTCAGGTCATCGCCAACCCAGCTTCCTGCTACCAGGTCGATCGTATCACCATCATTATATTCAACATTCTGTTTGTCTTTTAATACAACCTTTGTTACCGGCTTATGACAGCTGATCGTCATATAAGCTCTTGCTTTGTTATTGATATTTACATAAAGGGTTGCTGTTCCTGCGCCAACACAGGTAAGCGTGCCATCATTATCTACCTTGAATACCTTTGGATCACTGGAGCTCCAGGAAATGATATCCTTGGAATATTCGTTCTCCTTCTTATCCTTTGCAACTAATGTTGTGGTATCACCGACACGAAGGCTTAACTCTGCATTTCCGCTATTCACAATGCTGCCATTTGAGGTATACCATACAATTAAGGATAATGGATTATCAACAATTAATTTAAACTTTGCTGTCTGTTTTCCAAGTCCGATATAGTAACTATATTCAACATTCTGTGTCTTTTCATTGGTAACGTCTGTATATAAGGTGTATCCCTGAAGTGTTGCATTCTTGATCAGATTATTCCCATTCTGATCCGTCGTACGGATACATGCATATCCGATCGTATCATCCTTACGGTCTACACCGGAATACTCTGACTGATATCCATCGGCTACCAAATTCGCCATATTAAAGATGTAGTTTGGCTCTGACAGAGAAATATGTCTGCTGTTATTTGTACAGGAGAACTCACCCTCCAACAGTCCAGGACAGGAAGATACATCGATTGCAACCAAAGCATTATTATCCAGCTTCAATGTAGTTAAACCTGTATTATTCTTAACGTCAATTTTCTGTAAACGGTTATCAGAAAGATCCAGCTCTGTCAGTGCTGTGTTTTTGCTCACATCGATATCCATGAGCTGGTTGGAATTCAGATCCAGCTTCTCCAGTAACGGATTCTTCGTAACATCGATCGTGCTTAACAGCATAGCTCCAAGATTCAGATATTTCAGAACCGCATTCTTGCTGACATCCACAGACTGGATACTGTTATTGGACAGGTTCAATGTTTCCAGACTGGATTCTTTGGACACATCGATCGACTTGATCTTATTTCCTGCTACACTCAGTATCTGGAGCGACGTTGCTCCATCCATATTTAATACAGATATGGCATTATCATCTGCGATCAGTGTCTTAAGACCGGTATCACCTGTAATATCCAGCTCATTGATTCCACCTTCTCCACCTGACAGCATGTAGGAACAATCAACATAGGCTAATTTTGTATGATCCACACTGTTGCTTGATATATCTAACGTATGAAGCTTTGTCATATTCTGACAGTGCAGGAATTCCAGATTCGTGTTCTTGCTCAGATCCAGTGCCGACAATACGTTGTAACCAACATTCAGCCGCACAAGTGCCGGCAGCTTTGACAGATCGATCGAAGTCAACTGGTTTCCATATACATTTAATTCTTTCAGAGCTGCATAAGTCGTCTGGAATGTGATATCTGTGATCTGATTATAGGAAAGATTAACAGAAGCAAGCTGTTCTGCTTTCTTTGGTAATGCAAATGTCGTCAACTGGTCGCTCGATGCATTAATAGATTTCAGATTCTCCAGATCCGCTACATCCAGACTTCCAATTGCCTGACCGGAACAGTCCAGATATTCCAGTGACGTAAATACATCCACGCCTGCAAGACTTGATATCTTCTTTGAATATGTACTGATACTTACATTCAGTGATGTTACCGCATCAATTTCTTTTTCTGACAACTTGCCATCTTTATTTGTATCAAAATTCGATGATACATATGACCGGAAGTTCGCGTCGGTAAATGTCGAATTGATATCTACATCTCCCGTTGCAGCGACAGCTACCGGACCAATTCCGGCAAACGACTGGAATACCAGCGCAAACCCTAGTGCCGCTGAGATAAATTTCTTACCTTTTCTCATAGTTTACTCTCCTTCTTTTTACTCATCTGCCTGATTTTGTTCTGTTAAAACATCGTTCCGGGCAGAGTTCACCTAGATAACATCTATTTTAAACGCCCCCGGTTTTTCTGTCAATAAGTATAAAAGAAAACCCCAAAAATTAGAAAATTTGCACATATTTAACAGAAAAAACTGCCATGCAGACATCCTTACTCCGGACATCTGCATAACAGTTTCTTCTATAAATATATTTAGCTGTTCAGGTTTGTATATCCAACCAACATCGAATCTACTGCAACAGCAGCTTCTCTACCTTCATGGATCGCCCATACGACCAGCGACTGGCCTCTGTGCATATCACCTGCAACAAATACCTTTGGCACATTCGTTGCATAGGACTTCGGGCATGCAGTCTTTACATTGGTACGTTCATTTAATTCTACGCCAAAGCTGTCTGCTACATACTTCTGGCTACCAAGAAATCCGGCTGCGATCAGAACAACTTCACAGTCGATCACATACTCACTGTCCGGTACCTCTGTCATATTCATGCGGCCGGTCTTTGGATCCTTCTGCCAGTCAAGTTTTACACACTTGGCCCCCTTCACATTACCATCCTTATCCTTTAAGAACTCCTTAACGGTCGTCTCATAGATACGAGGATCGTGTCCGTATACTGCAATTGCTTCCTGCTGACCATAATCGGTCTTGCAGACTCTCGGCCACTCCGGCCATGGGTTATTCTCTGCTCTCTGATCCGGAAGCTTCGGCATCATCTCAAGCTGGGTAACACTCTTTGCTCCTTCTCTGACGGCAGTTCCCACACAGTCATTACCGGTATCACCGCCGCCGATAACCAGAACATTTTTACCCTTGCAGTTCACGAACTGCTTATCTGCAAACTTTGAATTTACAAGACTCTTTGTCGTTGTCTTTAAGAAATCAACTGCAAAATAGATTCCCTTCGCATCTCTGCCTGCTGCCTTGATATCTCTTGGATTGGATGCGCCGCAGGCAAGTACAACTGCATCATATTCCTTTAACAGATCTTCTGCCTTTACATACTTCTGATTTGGATTCTTCAGATATCCTGTGATCTGGTCATCCTTTGGATACGGTGACTTTGCTGTGGACTTTCCGGTTGCCACTTCTGTATTTAATATAAAACGGATGCCTCGCTTTTCCATATATGCGATCTTACGGTCGATGACTTCTTTTTCCAGTTTCATATTTGGAATACCATACATCAGAAGTCCGCCCGGTCTGTCACTTCTCTCATATACAGTGACATCATGTCCACGGCTGTTTAACATATCCGCTACAGCAAGTCCGGATGGACCGGAACCGATCACGGCAACTTTTTTGTCAGTTTTTCCTTTTGGAGGCTGATCATTTACCAGACCATTTGCATAGGCATATTCAATGATTGCACGTTCATTTTCTCTTACGGATACCGGATCACCGTTAATATTACAGGTACATGCCTTCTCACAGAGAGCCGGACATACACGGCTGGTAAATTCAGGGAAATTATTGGTCTTGCTCAGTCTGGCATAAGCATGTTCCCAGTTGTCATTATAGATCATATCGTTCCATTCAGGGATCAGATTATTTAACGGACAACCGGATGCCATACCGCCGATCATCATACCTGCCTGACAGAATGGAACACCACAGTCCATACATCTGGCAGCCTGGATCTTCTGTTCTTCAAGACTTAATGGTATATGGAATTCATTGAAATTCTTAATTCTTTCTTCCGGAGCGATCTCTATACTGGTTTCTCTTTCATATTCTAAAAATCCCGTTGGCTTTCCCATATCTATTTACCTCCATTTTTAATCTTGTAGAATGCTTCGATCGTTGCCTGTTCACTGGTCAAACCCTTTTCTTCCATCGCAACAATGGTGTTCATCATCTTCTCATAATCCTTTGGAATGATCTTCTTGAATTTTGGAAGATACTCATTAAACTTATCCAGGATTCGTTTTCCAATCTCTGAATTTGTATAATTTACATGATCCATGATCATCTGCTTCAGTTCACCGATCTCATATTTGTCGGATACTGCTTCCACATGGATCATTTCCTTATTCAGTCGCTTATACAGGTCATTCTCCATATCAAGAACATATGCGATACCACCACTCATGCCGGCTGCAAAGTTCTTTCCGGTGCGTCCAAGGACTACCACCTTACCACCTGTCATATATTCACAACCATGATCGCCGACACCTTCAACAACTGCGGTTGCTCCGGAGTTACGAACTGCAAATCGTTCGCCGGCAACGCCGTTGATATATGCCTTGCCACTGGTTGCTCCGTAAAGTGCTACATTACCGATAATAATATTGTCTTCATGGACAAATTTTGCGGAACGCGGCGGATATACGATCAGCTTACCACCGGAAAGTCCTTTTCCGAAGTAGTCATTGCTGTCTCCGACAAGCTCTAAGGTAAGTCCCTTTGGTACAAATGCACCAAAGCTCTGTCCACCTGCGCCATTACATTTTACAAGGTAAGAATCATCCTCCAAGGTATCTCCATAGCGCTTTGTGATCTCTGATCCGAAGATCGTACCAACGGAACGATCGGTATTCACAACATCGATCTCGATACTCTTCTTCTGTCCCTTTTCAAGAGCAGGTCCGAGTTTCTTTAACAGAACACGCATATCGATCGTCTTTTCAAGCTGGAAGTCATATGGATGCTTCTCGTTATATTTGATCTTATTCTGAGGTGCGTCAATATATGGATTATTGATGATCAGTGACAGATCAACATTTCTGTCCTCTGCTCCCTTTCCTGCATATAACAGATCGGAACGTCCTACCAGTTCATCCACCGTTCTGACACCAAGCTTCGACATATATTCACGAAGCTCCTCTGCAATAAATTTCATAAAGTTGATGACATATTCCGGTTTGCCTTTGAATCTCTTACGAAGCTCCGGATTCTGTGTAGCGATACCAACCGGACAGGTATCCAGATTACATACCCGCATCATTACACAGCCCATGGTTACCAGCGGAGCTGTTGCAAATCCGAATTCCTCTGCACCAAGCATGGCTGCGATTGCAACATCACGTCCGGTCATCAGCTTACCATCGGTTTCAAGGATAACCTTGTTACGAAGATCATTCTTGATCAGTGTCTGGTGTGTCTCTGCCAGACCAAGCTCCCAAGGAAGTCCTGCATAATGAATGGAGTTATTTGGTGCTGCACCGGTACCACCATCGTAACCGGAGATGAGGATAACCTGTGCTCCTGCCTTTGCAACACCGGCTGCAACTGTACCAACACCGGCTTCTGATACCAGTTTTACAGAGATTCTTGCATCACGGTTTGCATTCTTGCAATCGTAGATCAACTGTGCCAGATCCTCGATCGAATAAATATCATGATGCGGTGGTGGTGAGATCAGGCTGACACCCGGAGTAGATAACCGAGTCTTTGCGATCCATGGATATACCTTTCCACCAGGAAGATGTCCACCTTCACCCGGTTTTGCGCCCTGTGCCATCTTGATCTGGATCTCTTTTGCGCTGACCAGATATCTGGATGTAACACCGAATCGTCCAGATGCTACCTGCTTGATCGCGGAGCAACGGTTCTTACCGTCTTTTCCTATTGTTAATCGGTCGATCGACTCTCCACCTTCACCGGAATTGGATTTACCACCGATCGTATTCATTGCGATCGCCATACATTCATGTGCTTCCTGTGAAATGGAACCATAACTCATTGCTCCGGTCTTGAAACGTTTTACAATGGATTCCACCGGTTCTACCTCTTCCAGCGGAATTGGATTCTCAGCATATTTGAATTCCATCAGTCCTCTCAGATGGAATGGTTTTGTCTCATCTTCCAGACATGCGGTATATTGCTTGAACAGGCTGTAATCTCCTCTTCTGGTCGCCTGCTGCAGCAGGTAGATCGTCTGTGGATTATACAGATGCTCTTCCTTACCGCTTCTGAACTTATGTGCACCGATGCTTGTCAGTGCAAGATTAGTATCCAGGCCAAGCGGATCAAATGCAGATGAATGAAGGGCATCCACCGTCTTCTCGATCTCCTTGATACCGGAACCGCCTACGCAGCTTACTGTATTTGTGAAATATTTATCAACGACCTCTTTGGAAAGTCCGATACATTCAAAGATCTGGGATCCCATGTAAGACTGGATCGTTGATACACCCATCTTGGATGCGATCTTTACGATGCCATGCATGATCGCTGCATTGTAATCATCGACAGCCGCATTGAAATCCTTATTTAACAGATGACTGTCTACCATCTGTTTGATCGTCTCAATTGCCAGATATGGGTTGACAGCACAGGCACCGTAACCAAGCAGGGTTGCAAAATGATGCACATTTCTAGGATCGGCACTCTCCAGAATGATCGCAACCGAAGTTCTCTTCTTGGTTCTTACCAGATGCTTCTGCATAGCCGAAACTGCTAATAAGGAAGGAATCGCAACATGTGTTTCATCGACACCACGGTCTGACAGGATCAGGATGTTGGTGCCATTCTTGTAGGCCCGGTCCACGTTGACGAACAGCCGGTCCAGGGCATTGGCCAAGGGAGAGCCCTTGTAGTACAGCAGGGAGATGGTCTCCACATGGAAGCCAGGCCGGTCCATGTAGCGGATCTTCATCAGATCCACGGAGGTGAGGATGGGGTTGTGGATCTGGAGGACTGTGCAGTTCTCCGCTCTTTCCTCCAGCAGATTGCCGCCGGAGCCCACATACACCGTGGTGTCGGTGACGATCTCCTCGCGGATGGCGTCCATGGGCGGGTTGGTCACCTGGGCGAAGAGCTGCTTGAAGTAGCTGAACAGGGGCTGGTGCTTTTCCGACAGCACCGCCAGCGGTGTGTCCACGCCCATGGCGGAGGTGGGCTCCGCCCCATCCCGGGCCATGGGGAGGATAGCGTCCTTCACCTCCTCATAGGTGTAGCCGAAGGCCTTGTACAGCCGGTCCCGCCGCTCCTGGGAGGACCGCTCCACACGCCGGTTGGGGATGGGAAGATCCCGCAGGTATACCAAGTGGGCATCGAGCCACTCGCCGTAGGGCTGCTGGCGGGCGTACCGCTCCTTGACCTCGGCGTCGTCCACCAGTCGACCGGCAGTCAGGTCTGCCAGCAGCATCCGCCCCGGCTGGAGCCGGGACTTCTTCACGATCTTCTCCGGCGGGATGTCCAGCACCCCCACCTCGGAGGAGAGAATCAGCTGCTTGTCGGTAGTGAGATACCACCGGCAGGGGCGCAGGCCGTTCCGGTCCAGCACCGCGCCCACCGTGTCCCCATCGGAGAACACGATGGCCGCCGGGCCGTCCCAGGGCTCCATCATGGTGGCATAGTAGTGGTAGAAGTCCCGCTTCTCCCGGCTCATTTTCCGGTCGTTGGCCCAGGGTTCCGGGATGCACATCATCACCGCCTGGGGCAGTGGGATGTCGTTCATCATCAGAAATTCCAGGGTGTTGTCCAGCATGGCGGAGTCGGAGCCGCTCTGGTCTACCACCGGCAGGATCTTGTCCATGTCCGCCTCCAGTACGGCCGAGTGCATAGTCTCCTCCCTGGCCAGCATCCGGTCCACGTTGCCCCGGATGGTGTTGATTTCACCGTTATGGAGGATGTAGCGGTTGGGATGGGCCCGCTCCCAGCTGGGGGTGGTGTTGGTGGAGAACCGGGAGTGGACCAGGGCGATGGCGCTCTCACAATCCGGCTCCGTCAGGTCCGTGTAGAACTTCCGCAGCTGCCCCACCAGGAACATGCCCTTGTACACGATGGTCCGGCTGGAGAAGGAGCAAATGTAGGTGTTCACATTGGATTGCTCGAACTCCCGGCGGACCACATACAGCTTCCGGTCAAAGTCCAGGCCACGGGCGCAGTCTACAGGCCGGGCCACAAAGCACTGGCAGATGCAGGGCATACAGTCCAGGGCCTTCCGGCCCAGCACCTCCGGATGGGTGGGCACATCCCGCCAGCCCAGGAAGTCCAGCCCCTCCTTGGACGCGATGATCTCCAGCATCTTCTGGGCCTGGGCCCGCTTCAGCGCGTCTGCGGGGAAGAAGAACATGCCCACGCCATAATCCCGGGGGCCGCCCAGGGCGATGCCCTCGGCGGAGGCCGCCTTCACCATCAGCTTGTGTGGCACCTGAATCATCAGCCCCACGCCGTCACCGGTCTCGCCGGTGGCGTCTTTACCTGCCCGGTGCTCCAGCTTTTCCACGATCTTCAGGGCGTTGTCCACCGTCTGGTGGGTCTTGATGCCCCGCAGGCTCACCACGGCGCCGATGCCGCAGGCGTCATGCTCCAGGCGGGGATCATACAGCTTTTTCTGCTCAGATTCCAACATGGCTGTTGCTCCAATCTCTTTGAAAATGATGGGGAAGGGACGGCCTGCGCCGCCTCCTCCGATCAGTAGGTGTAACGATCAATGATGTGCTGGGCGGTTTCCGCCAGCCGGGTGCCGGTGTCCATGCTGCGCTTTTGTAAAAAGCGGTGTGCTTCCGCCTCTGTCATGCGGTTGATGTCCATCAAAAGCTCCTTGGCCCGGCGGATCAGACGCTGTTCATCCTCCGCCCGATGGGGCCGGGGATGGCTGCGGGATTCCAGTCGGCGCAGCAGGTCCAGCGAGGCGAAAAAGTCTGACCGTGCAGCGGGGGTAGCCAGTTTGAAGAGGTTTTCCCCCTCGCAAAAGTCCAGGTTCGCGGCGGAGGAGACCACCAGCAGCGTCCCCAGGTCCCGCAGGTTGGCGGCCAGCTCCACGGCGGTCATGTCCCGCAGCTTGAAGCTGCACACCACAATGCCGCCGCCCAGCTGCCGGATGGTGCGGATGGCGTCGGCACCGCTGAAAAAGCAGCCGGCGGGGGAGACGCCGCCGGACTCCAGCAGCCGGACGATGCGGCGCTGGGCCTCCTCGTTGGCAAATGCCACCACGATGTTGTCCACAGGCGCTCCCTCCTCTCCTCAATGGTGCCCTTGGGCAAATCCTCTTTCAGTACGTGACCAGATATTTTTCCAGCTCCCATTGGGAGACCTGAG
>OLVZ01003597.1_pt1 | contig 9937 bp, 5 predicted proteins | sample 1673341 | NCBI WGS metagenome assembly OLVZ01 (sample SAMEA3178944, study PRJEB25190) | human gut metagenome | biome: human gut; feature: human-associated habitat; material: faeces | place: Austria | collected 2013
CCTTACCATTACCAACCTTCTGCTCATTCCTGATCATTGTAAGAACCGGCTTCGACAGCCTCTTTCGGATAACCAGTGAATTAACGATTATAGAAATAACCGGTGGAACCACGATTCCATAAATGAACAGATATGGCATATAGATAACATCCAGATCCGGAAGGGAATAATAGTTGTAGCAGTCCTGCATCTGGATCGGCACACCAAGGCTTGAATATCCAAGCAGTGTTCCGATCAGACCTGAAACAAATGTGATCACAGTCGGGAGTGTTACATAATGTGCCATCAGATTCTTTCTCTTTACCCCAAGTGCATATAACGCACCAATAACGGCACTTTCCTGATCGATCGAATGTACAACGAACACTGATAATACATAAGAGATCAGGATCAACAGGATCGCACCTGCGATCGTACCAACGCTCCGGTATAATTCCTGATCACCGGAAGCCGCCTGAATTCTCGCATTATCCCCTGCCTTTACAAAAGTCATAAGGTTCTGTGCATCCTCTGAGAAGATGTCATCGATCATATCATCTGTCTCATCCTTTAACTCCTGAATACCATCCAGCAGTTCATTGGAACCATCTTCAGCTTCTTTTGTTCCGTCTGTATATTCTATAATTCCATCTTCAAATGCCTTAAGCTCCTTTAACTCTTTTGCTCCATCTAACAGCTCCTGAATACCATCTGTCAGATCGTCCTTCTTTCCCATCGTACGATCCCAGTATTCCTGAAAAAATGGATCTTCTACATCTCCGGATGTAAATTCCAGCTCCTCCAAGCGGTCTTTTAATTCATCATCCGTCATAGCACCATTTAACCGGTATGCATAATAATATTCCTCTGACTTTATACTTTTTTCTTCCGCACGAAGTGTATCGTATACATCAGCTGCAACAAATCCCGTACCAAAATGCAGGCAGTCGCATCCGGTATCTCCCAGAGATTTTAATACGTTATCATAATCCGGTGTTGTACCGATTCCGGTAACGGTAAATTCCCGTCCGCCAAATGTAATCACATCACCTGCTGATATATCATTCTTCTCTGCAAACTGGCGTTCTACCACCAGCTCATTTCCCTTTTCTGCAAGTGTGCCCTTTACCAGATCGATCCTGTTGACCTCATCCCTGTTTGCAAAGATACGGATCGTGTGATCTTCGTCAATCTCATAGTCCATATAGAACTGTGGCTCGATCGTCACTCCATCCGCCTCCAAATCTTCCATTTCTTCATCCTTCATCGGTACAAACAGTGAAAAATCTCCATCCTCAACACACTGTCTGCTGTCAGCATTCTCACTTCCGCGAATGATCGTTTCTGCCGCACCGACCAGACTGACTACCAGATACATGGCAAGTATGATCAGAAGGGACAATGCCAGATATCTTGGAAGGTTGCTTTTGAAATCTCTCCAAATCCTTTTTCTCAATACTTTCTGCATCTTATAAATCCTCCAATTCTGCTGCCGGTACCTTTGTCTCATTGTAATAATCTTTCCTGATCTGACCATCCTTTACGATCACGACCTGATCGACCATATTCTTAATGGAATTATTATGCGTTACGATCAGCATTGTCGTTCCATAGGTCGCATTGATCTTCTCCAGAAGGATCAGGATATCCCTTGATGTCTTGGAATCGAGTGCTCCAGTCGGTTCATCACATAAGAGCAGCTTCGGATTTTTGATCAGTGCTCTTGCGATCGCACATCTCTGCTGCTGACCACCTGACAACTGTGCCGGAAACTTATTCTGATGCTCTGTCAGTCCCAGTATCTCAAGCAGCTCATCCATATTAAGCGGCTGATCTGTCAGATATTCACAGATCTGTATATTCTCCCGCACGGTAAGGTTCGGTACCAGATTATAGAACTGGAAGATAAATCCCAGATAATCTCTTCGGTAGTCAGATAATTCATCTGCTTTCATGCCTGCGATCTCGGTTCCGTCTACCTTGATCGAACCGGATTCGATCGTATCCAGTCCACCGATACAGTTCAATAACGTAGACTTACCGGAACCACTGGTTCCCTGAATGACACACATATCGCCCTGCTTTACCTGAAGGGATACTCCCTTTAAAACCTGTATGTAGCTTCCACCTTCTCCATAACTTTTTTTTACATCTGATACCTCTAAATACATACTCGCTTCCTCCTGTTATTTTTTCGCTTACATAACACCGTTATGTTGTTATCATTTTTTTAGCTATGCAAAATAAAATTTCACATAGCTTTTTGTTATCTATTCATCTCTCTGAAACAGTGCATACCATCCGGCAAGCAGATATTTCAATATGTCTCCCAGATGGGCAACTGCTTTTTCTTCATCGGATTCATGTGTCAGCAGATGGACAAATGCATCGATCTGCATATGTGCCATCCAGTGTATCGTATAATCATCCGGTGCAGCAACTCCACACACCTTTGCCTGTGCGTCTGCCAGCATCCGGTAATTCTTCTCTGTAAATGCCACAAATTCATCAATACATCCTGCAAGACTTGATCCCTGACTCTTTGTCAGCAGAAGCTGTACCCGGTCATAATTCTGATACAGTTCATGAATGATCCGCCGGGATGCATAGATGTCATCGCTGAAATCATCCTTCCCCTCCTGAAGCTCGCCTTTTACCTCCTGCAACTCCTGCTGCATATGTGCTTCCATCATCGTACGGATACTTCCAAGCACCGGTGCCACCAGTGAAGCAAATATATCATCTTTATCTTTAAAGAAGAAATATAATGCACCGGTCGTCACACCTGCATTCTTACAGATATTACGGAGGGATGCACCCTGATAGCCCTTCTCCATAAATTCATGCTCTGCACTTGCAAGCAGCTTTTCTTTTGTCTCCCGATCGTCCTTCATCTCATCTCACCACCAATTTAATCCTGCTCTAACATATGAACGTCCATTCACATAACATCGTTATGTTACATCTAAACTGTATATATGTCAACCCCTTTTTTATATAATAGCCTCTGTATTTCCGGCTAAACATTAAATCTGCCTGACGCCTTTCCATGCTGCAACAGGCATTTCCGGTTCATATAACATAATTGCCGTTGCTTCCGTATAATAAAACCTCTACATGACGACATTCACGCAGTTTTTCGTTATGCGAAACACATTGCCAACACCTGCGGGTGCTTGTTTGAGCTCGAAGAGCGAGTTAGCACGGAGCAGGTGTGAATCAGGCATGTGTTTCAAATAGAAAAACAAGTGCGTCTCATGTAGAGATTTTATCAAGAGGAAGTAATCGGCATATTCAGAATATAAAACCGGAAATGCACTTAGTACACATTAAAAGGGCTCCGGCATATATTCAAGGATTGATTCATTGAAAAACATGCGAAACCGGAGCCCCTATGTCAAACTATATTCTTTTTTCCTACTTCGGATGTCCTAACAAGGTATCCTTTTGTCTTAAATCGTAAACAAAATCCAACCAATGCTTTTTATAGGGCAAACGATTTTCATTTATTAATTATTTGCTGATTGAATCGGTCTTGATGATAAACTTAACACTACCCTTCATATCATCTGAGATTCCACCGAAGGATTCATAAGCTTCACCGGCCTTGATGACCTTATCGCACTTTTCTGACAGAGAATCCAGATCCTTTTCTGCGTCATTTACTGCATCAACGATCTTATCTGTACCATCTGATAACTGCTTACTGCCATCCTTTAAGTCACCACTTGCATCTGTCAGCTTTGATGCGCCATCCTTTAATGTGCCTGCGCCTTCTTTCAGAGTATTTGCACCCTTTGTAAGGCTGCCTGCACCACCATTCAACTTAACCATACCATTATACAGATCAGAAGTGCCTGTATATACCTTGCCAAGACCTGTGTTCAGTGCTGATGCACCAGTTGCCAGAGCGTCTACACTCTTCTTCAGAGTTGTGATCTGTCCGGAGAATGAACTCAGCTTGCCAAGTACCAGATTCGCACCATAGGAAAGACCATCCTGATATGCTGTTGCATATCCTGACTTATAACCTTCTACATAAGCTGTACCATATCCTGACTTATAAGCTGCTCCATATACATCACCATATGCAGTTGCAAATGCTCCCTGTAATGCAGCAAGTGTTGCATCATCCGGCTGGGAACCTGTCATCTGTGTATAAGCAGATACAAATTCCTGGAAATAAGTTGCAAACTGACCAGATGCTTCGGATGCTACTGTTGATGATGAAGGTGCTGCTGCCTGTGCCTCTGCTGCTACCGTAGAAGCGGAAGGTGCTGCTGCCTGTGCTTCTGCTGCAACTGTATCAGCGGAAGGCGCTGCTGCCTGTGCTTCTTTTACAACGGATTCCTTAGAAGGTGCTGCTGCTTTACCATTCTTCTGTGCCTCTGCTGTTACAGCATCCTTATCAACACCATCTGCGATCTTATCCTTGTTTGCTGTCAGGTTATTTGTAATATTTTCTGTGATCGTGCTCTTGATTGCTTTCTTTTCTTTATCACTTAATTCTGTCTTGGTTGGAAGTTCGATTCCCTTTACAGCTTTGTTTAATGTTGCAAGTCCATCGCTGATCTGCTTGGAACCGGATAAGATACCATTTTCACCTTCAAATGCTGCTTTTAATGTACCAGCACCTGTTGTTGCAGAATCAACACCCTGTGCCAGAGTTAAGGAACCCTGATATAAGCTGTCTGCGCCATCCTTTACCTGACCAACACCATCGGATACGGAAGATACACCATCTGTATATTCTGTAATTCCTTCAACGAGGGAATTCATACCATCGCTGTATGTGTCGATCAGTTCGTTGATATCAGATTCAGCATCCTTCAGATCCTTGTTATCGCTGTCCTTGGATAAGAATCCGGTAGAAGCAACTGTCATTGTCATGTCCAGAGAGAAATCTGTACAGTCTGCTGTAACCTCGAAGTAATCCGGAATCTCAACATCTAATTTCTGCAGATCCAGGCTGTCCTGAAGACCAGGCATACCCATACCAACAACGATACTGTTGTTTCCATCATTTACAACCTGACCATTCTCAACCTTGATATTTGAGAATTTGTCATTGGATAAGATCATACCGGTTGCCATCAGGAAAGGAGTATATACATCTCCACTCTTTGAATTATTGACATATTCAAATCTCATCTTTACCTTGCCGCTCTTGCCTGCCAGCTGATCCGGTGTGATCTCCTGATCATCCAGATAATAAGTAACCTTAACTTCTACAGGAACCTGCTCCTCTGACTTGCCCTGATAATAAATGGAATTGCCATCTGCCTTCCATACAAGTTCTCCATTATTCTCTGTAAATGTCTCATCGCCTTTTACATTTTCGATATCAGTCAGGTTACTGCTATCCTTAATGGTTGCCTCACCATCTGTGTTCTTTAACCACTCACTGACGATAACGTCCTGCTTATTACCTGCTGCATCAGCAATAACGTAAACGGTTTCATCTTTATCACTGTCTGTATTCTCGGAAAGTCCGACAGAATTCTCAAGTACATCTGACAATTCTTCATCGCTCTTACTCATGATCTCCGGGTTCTCTAATGTCTGTACATCTCCTGTTGCTGTACTGCCACAGCCTGTAACGGATAACATCATTGCACCACTCAGAGCGATCGCCATAAATCTTTTTCTTGCTTTCATATTTTTATAACTCATACTAATTACCTCCTAATTTACTACTGCCGGTCAGCAGGACCATTGGAATCATTATTTACATCTATATATTTATCATCGTCACTGTAACTGTCATCAAAATCATAGTTATCAAAGTTTCCGGATTTCTTCTTTGCAAATGGTCTGTCTTCATTCAGGAAATCATCATCATCTGCCGTTTTCTGTTCCGAAGCCGGATCAACATTTCCCGCTCCGGCATAAGCTACTTTCTGTTTGCCGGTAATACCCTTGAATCCGATTGTTGTATGGATGATCAGCTTATCGAATAACATCAACGCTGCAGGAAGCAGGAAGATGACGACAAACATACTGATGATAGCTCCTCTTGCCATCAACGTACATAAAGAACTGATCATATCGATCTCTGAGTAACAGCCAACACCGAAGGTTGCGGCAAAGAAGCTTAATGCGCTTACGATAATGGAAATCATAGATGTCTGAAGTGCAACTGTAACTGCTTCTTTCTTAGCAAGGCCATTACTTCTCTCTCTCTTATATCTTGTTGTCATCAGGATCGCATAGTCAACGGTAGAACCAAGCTGGATCGTACCGATAACGATGGATGCGATGAATGGTAATGTTGTATTTGTAAATGCAGGAATACCCATATTGATAAAGATTGCAAATTCGATTACACATACCAGAATGATCGGAAGTGATACGGATTTGAAGACGAATAATATGATCAGCAGGATAACACCGATGGATACGGTACTTACTGTGTTAAAATCCTTATCTGTGATCTCGATCAGATCCTTTGTACAAGGTGCTTCACCGATCAGCATACCCTTACTGTCATATTTGTGAAGAATCGTATTGATCTCATCACACTGTGTATTTACTTCATCACTTGCTACTTTGTATTCTGACATGACTAACATCAGCTTCCATTCGCCATTGTCAAGCTTGGATTTCAAATCCTGTGGAATCATACTCTGTGGAATCATAGGACCAACTACAGATTCCAGACCAAGTACAGTCTTAACACCCTTGACAGTCTTAATTTCTGAAATAACTTTATTAATACTCTTTTCATCCAGATTGCTGTCAAGCAGGATCATATGTGTAGAGTTCATATTGAATTCTTCTTCCAGCTTCTGGTTTGCCTGAATACTTGGAAGATCCTCCGGTAATGAGCTGTCGAGGTTATAGTAAACATCTGTATGTGTATAACCATATAACGCAGGAACCAGAAGGATCAGGAATAAGATATGGAAGATCCAGTACTTATTCACGATAAATTTGCTAAGCTTATCAAACTTAGGAAGTAAAGATCTGTGACAGGTCTTTTCAATCGGCTTATCAAAGATCAGGATCATGGATGGGAGTACGGTTACACAACAGATAACACCGATAACGACACCCTTTGCCATAACGATACCAAGGTCAAGGCCTAAGGTAAAGGTCATGAAGCACAGTGCAACGAAACCTGCTACTGTTGTGATCGAACTACCGATAACAGATGAGAAGGTGGAAGCGATCGCATCTGCCATAGCTTCTTTATTCTCTTTGCCATTTACTTTTTTTTCTTCCTGATAACTGTGCCACAGGAAGATCGAGTAGTCCATCGTTACACCCAACTGCAGGACTGCGGTAAGTGCCTGTGTTATGTAGGAGATCTCTCCTTTAAATACATTTGTTCCCAAGTTATATACAATCGCCATACCGATACTTAATAAGAAAAAGATCGGTACGAGGAAGGAATCCATAGTCAGTGATAATACGATCAGCGATAAGATAACTGCTATGGTTACATAGATTGGAACCTCTTTATCACACAGATCCTTGGTATCCGTAACAACGGCTGACATTCCGCTGATGAAACACTGCTTACTTGCAAGCTTTCTGATCTGAGTGATCGCTTCCATTGTCTCATCGGAAGACATTGTTGTTTTAAAGATAATTGCCATCATCGTACAATCATCATTACGATATGCCTCTCTGATATCTTTCGGTAAAATCTCATCCGGAATTGAAATATCCATAATAGAGTCATACCAGATTACAGAATCAACATTGTCTACCTGTTCCATTTGTTTTTTTAATTTGACGACATCTTTATCGTCCATCCCTTCTACCAGGCACAGGGAGAAAGCACCCGTTCCGAAATCATCCGCCAGAATGTCCTGACCTTTCATGGTTTCGATATCCTTTGGTAAATATGAAAGTACATCATAGTTTACTCTGGTTTTCAAGAAACCAATCGCTGCCGGGACCAAAAGCAGGATACTGATAATTAAGATCGGTACACGAAGCTTTACGATCGCCTTTCCAAATTTGTTCATAGAATCAATCCTTTCGTTAATACAAAAAATGAACGGAAACCTTTTTCTTGTTTCCGTTCATAGAATATGATTATTTTGTTTGTTTGTAATTATACAAGATTTTAGGGTTGACAATTTTTTTGACATTTATCCGGAAATGTCAAAACGCATTCTAAAATAAGTATAAAAAAAGCCTGAACACCTGATAAATTCTATCATTTTCTGTACTGTCTGTTCACCAAGGTCTGTCCGGCTTCTGTTACTGTCTGTCATGATCGGATATATAGACTGCCTGCTTACACTTCTCAAGCATCTCCCTCATATAATCAGCCAGCTTCTCCGGTGCCATCTTCATACCACCCTTTGCCCATTCAACGATAATCCCACAGATCCCATATGCAAAGAACCGGGCAAATATGCCGCGTTCCTCGTTTTTCAGATGAGATTTCTCGTCTAACTTATCAATTGCCTCTTCAAAGGTCTGTTCTGCAACCTCAAGCATATACTGGATAATATAATCCTCTGCATGTTTGATCGTGTTAATATAGAACTTTTTCTCCTCCTGCATCTGTGTGAGGATCGCGCCTAATTTCTCATCCCAGTTCTCTAAGGATATGTCCTCCATATTAGGAGCAAATAATTCATTAAAATAGATCCAGACCAACAGTTCGTATTTATCTTGAAAATGATAGTAAAATGTCTGTCTCTTGATTCCGCATCGGTCTGCAATATCACTGATCGATATTTTGTCATATGGTTTCTCTTTGGTCAGTTCTTTTGCACTTAATGCAATCGCTTTCTTTGTAAGATTTGATTCCGGCATATTCGTATAACTCTTTCTATATAATAATATCCCCATATGTCTAAAATGCAGATTTTCTTCCGCACCTGAAACACATGGAGATAGTATAGCACATCTATTATAACTCGGGCAACATGTCTTTCATGCTGTTTAATCCGATCATCAAGGTTGATGTATTATGCAGAAGTGCAGATGTTGTCGGTGCGATCACACCCGCAACTCCAAGCACGATCAGCCCGGTATTAAACCCTACGATAAAACGATAATTTCTGTGAATCCGTTTCATAAGAAGATTTGCAAGTATCTTCAATGTCACAATCTCATCCAGACTGTCCGCATCGATCGTAATATCTGCGACCTCTCTGGCAATCTCCGCACCATCACTGATCGCGATGCCTGCATCTGCTGCTGAAAGTGCCGGCGAATCATTGATACCATCACCGATCATGATAACCTTTCTGCCTGCTGCCTTCTCTCGATCTACAAATGCAGCCTTATCCTCCGGCAGTACCTCTGAATAATATTCATCGACACCGACATGCTCTGCGATTGCCTTTGCAGTCCGTTCACAATCACCGGTCATCATAACGACCTTGGAAATTCCAACCGCCTTTAACCGTTCTACGATATCTGCAGATTCTTCCCTTAACGGATCCTCGATCAGGATTGCTGCCGCAAGCTCGTTATCAATTGCCAGATAGAGGTGGGAATATTCCGCCGAAAGATTCTCAAATACTTCTTCCATCCCCGCCGGTATCGTGCATTTCTCATCCTCGAATACAAAATGATAACTGCCGATGATCGCCTTGGAATCACCGATCATTGTCGAGATTCCATGAGCTACGATATATTTTACTTCTGAATGCATCTCTTCATGATCCAGATTTTTTCGTTTTGCCGCATCCACTACGGCTTTTGCGATTGAATGTGGAAAATGCTCTTCCAGACAGGCAGCGATACGAAGCAATTCGTTTTCACTTGTTCCGTTAAAGGAAACGACTCCCGCAACTGTAGGCTGTGCCTTTGTCAGTGTTCCGGTCTTATCAAATACGATCGTATCCGCTTCTGCTACCGCTTCCAGATACTTTCCGCCTTTGACTGTAATCTTACGGTTTCCTGCCTCACGGATCGCCGATAATACCGATACAGGCATAGCAAGCTTCAATGCACAGGAATAATCAACCATCAGGATCGCAAGGGC
>OLVZ01003600.1_pt1 | contig 9930 bp, 9 predicted proteins | sample 1673341 | NCBI WGS metagenome assembly OLVZ01 (sample SAMEA3178944, study PRJEB25190) | human gut metagenome | biome: human gut; feature: human-associated habitat; material: faeces | place: Austria | collected 2013
CACGCTTTCCAGGCGTGCCTCTTCAACCACTCGAGCACCTCTCCCTCTGCGTTTTCAGCATTTTCAGCTACAAATGTATTCTTTTTTTTCTTTTCAAGAAGCATTCTTACTCTTTTATCTCGAATAAATACTGCAAATTAATATAATTTAAAACCTTTCGAACCTTATTTGCGGATTCCGAACACTTTTAGCGCATTCACAGAAGTGACCTGTGCAACGTACTCCGGGTCCATCTGATAGATATCCGCCACCTTCATAAGGGTGTCTCTCACATTGGCACTTTCATTCCTCTTTCCCCGATTCGGCACGGGAGCCAAATAGGGAGAATCGGTTTCGAGCACAATACGTTCCAAAGGAACAGTCGCCAGTGTCTCCGGTAAGGTCGACTTCTTGAAAGTTACAACTCCATTGATACCTAACATAAATCCTTCGAATTCCAACATTTTCTCCGCTTCTTCCGATGTCCCGGTAAAACTATGAAAAATGCCGGTCAATGGGGTATTTTTATAGGATTCCATTACCTTATATATATATTCAAACGCTTCTCTTGAATGGATTACAATGGGAAGATCATATTCTAGCGCCCACTCTATTTGTTTTTCAAAAACCAAGATCTGCTCTTTCAGAAAAGTCTTATCCCAATAAAGATCAAGACCTATTTCTCCGATAGCCACAAATTCATGGGAAGTCGACAGGTATTTACGGACAATCGCTAATTCCTGTTCATATGATTCATTGACAGAAGTGGGGTGCAATCCGATCATCGGATAGCAAAATCCCGGATAATCCCTACAAACTGACAACATAGCATCAATGGTCGTACTGTCTATATTGGGCATAAAAATATAGGAAACTCCCGCTTTCCGTGCACGTTCCATCACCTGCGGCAGGTCTTCGGTAAATTCTTCAACAAAAAGATGAGAATGAGTATCGATCAACATGATATTTCTTTTTCTTCTTTTATTTTTTCGCTGGAGCGATAATAATATATCAGCCCATAGTCGCGACATTTTTCTAATCGGGTATCATTGGGAGTGACATCCTGATATTTGGCTTCTACTTGGTTCCAGATGTCCAAAATCAATTCATCGGCACGGTCACGCATGGACGCCAGTTCATCAAGACTACGATTGGTTAATGCCTGATAATTCTTCTGCCGTTCATAGCTATCCAGGAAAATATCATAATGCACTTTCACGCGTGCAATAGTCGGATTATAAATAGGTATGCCACCTTGAGTGGTTCTTAGTTGTTCGCCTTCGATTATTTTCTTCCCCCATTCTACCAATGAGGCTTCACTCAACAAATCCGGTACGGTATTAGAAGCAGGCAAGCCATATAACTCTTTATGTATCACCTTGATTTCATCACGAAGCACTGCCAAATTAAGCACCTGAATAAAATGAGAGATATACAGCCGGGCAGTCTTCACATTCATCTGATGTTTACGGCTGGCACGTGACTGATTATCGTAGCACTGTGTATAATAAATTTGCGCCGCCTCGAACCGATGCAAGAAGTTACGTGCTTCAAATAATGTCTTCAATGTAATAGCCAAGTCACGCACATTATACATCTCTCCCTTTTCGACAGCCGCTTTCAGTGCCCGAACTCTTGCTTGATCTGTATTTGGTAATCGTCTATAAGGCATAATAGCTACATTTCACGATACATTAACAATTTCACCAGATTCTTCAGTTCCTTTTTTCTGTCTTCTGCAACAGCTACCGCCGCCAGGCTTTCCATAGCGAGCGTATAATATTCACGCATTTTGCTTTCACAGATATTGCGGATGTTCAACTGATTATAGATTTCAGTTACCGCTTCGATTTTTTCAGAAGGCTGAAAAGCTTCCGCATTCAACCAACGATTCAATTCAGTATGCTGCTTTTCATCCGCACGGTTCAGTGCTTTGATAAGCATATATGTTTTTTTATTGCAGAGGATGTCTCCACCTATCTTCTTCCCGAACACTTCCGGATCACCGTATACATCCAACAAGTCATCCTGCAACTGGAATGCTACTCCGATATGCATTCCAAAATTATATAGATTCTCTGCATCTTCAGCAGTCGCTCCTGCGAGAATTGCACCAATTTTAAGGCTACCCGCAAGCAACACAGCTGTTTTCAAACGAATCATTTCAATATATTCGTCTTCTGTGACGTCACAGCGAGATTCAAATTCCATATCCAGTTGCTGTCCTTCACAGATTTCGAGTGTAGTCAGGCTGAATAAATCCATCACTTCTTTCAGGTGTTCCGGCGGACACCCCGTCATATACCGGAATGCCAGAATCAGCATAGCATCTCCCGAAAGTACAGCAGTATTATCGTTCCAGACCTTGTGTACGGTAGGTTTCCCTCTGCGTACATCCGAACGATCCATCAAATCATCATGTAACAAGGTGTGATTGTGATAAACTTCGATTGCAGTGGCAGGATCGTATATAGACGCAACATCCTCCCGATACAGGTTATATCCCATCAACATTAATACAGGACGTATCCGCTTCCCACCCAGAGAAAGGATATATTCAATCGGTTCATAAAGCCCTTTCGGCGTCCGGGTAAACTGGATTTCAGAGATATGATTATTTATCTTATCGAGTAATTGAGAAGCTGTAAACATGATGAATAAAAAAATGAATGAATAAAAAGAGGCTGCCGAAAGCAGCCTCCCAATTTATAGTGTTACAAATTACTGCAATCTAAACATCACAGGAACCGTAAATTTTACACGTACCGGTTTTCCGCGCTGCATACCTGGTTTCCACTTCGGCATGGTGTTAATCACACGGAGGGCTTCTTTATCCAGATACGGGTCAACGCTACGTACAACCTTCGCATCCACGATACTACCGTCCTTATTAACAACGAACTGTACGATAACACGTCCTTGAGTTCCGTTTTCCTGTGCGATAGTCGGATATTTAATATTTTTTGCCAGATACTGCATCAAAGCTGCTTGTCCGCCCGGGAAGTCCGGCATATTTTCTACAACCTCGAAAATTGTCTGTTCTTCCGGCTCTTCTTCAACAACCTGTACAGGCACGTATTTAACCTCTACACGAGCTTGATTATCTTCATTAATAATAGTTGTTGTTTCTTCAATTTCAGCCTTATCATCCACAATCTCCAGCAATTCTGCTACTTTTGGAGCTTCAGGTGGTGGTGGTGCTGCCTGTTCCGGGGTTTCAGTAATAGGAATGATTTCCTCTTCAAACACAACATCAGCTACTGCCTGGCTTGTATCTATTTTCACGTCACGCTGGGTCCATTCGAACGCCACGAACATGAAAGCTAGAACTACCACGTAACCAACGAGCAGCCATGTAGACTTCTTGCCTTCCAAGTCTGCCTTGGGTGATTTTTTAACTTCCATAAATTTATTAATATAATGATTAAAAAAAAAGTGTCTTCCGTGTGTCTCTGGGCAAATATAGTACATTTTCATAGATCCATTCTCCTCTTTATCTCTTTTTTATCCAGCTTTTTAACTTTTTTAATTCTTTCGTACTTGTCTTGCCCCTTTTAACAGCAAACCTATGGTTGATTTTCAAATTTACCGTATCTTTGGCGGACAAATCAGATAAACTGAATATGAAAAAGATAACAATTGCAATCGATGGCTTTTCCTCTTGTGGAAAAAGTACAATGGCCAAAGATCTTGCCCGCGAAGTGGGTTATATTTACATTGACAGCGGAGCCATGTATCGTGCGGTCACTTTATATAGTATAGAAAACGGGATTTTCAACGGAGACGTGATCGATACGGAGAAACTGAAAAATGAAATCAAGAACATTCGTATATCTTTCCAGCTGAATAAGGAAACCGGACGTCCCGACACGTATCTCAACGGCGTGAATGTGGAGAATAAAATCCGTTCGATGGAGGTTTCTTCCAAAGTGAGTCCTATCAGTACGCTTGACTTCGTACGTGAAGAAATGGTGGCGCAGCAACAGACTATGGGAAAGGAAAAGGGAATTGTGATGGATGGCCGGGATATAGGAACCACCGTTTTCCCTGATGCGGAACTGAAAATATTTGTAACCGCTACTCCCGAAATCCGTGCTCAACGCCGTTATGACGAACTGAAAGCAAAAGGACAGGAAGCCAGCTTCGACGAAATTTTGGAAAACGTGAAACAACGGGATTATATCGACCAGAACCGGGAAGTAAGTCCGCTTCGCAAAGCTGAAGATGCCCTGCTTCTGGATAACACCCACTTATCGATTGAAGAGCAAAAGGAATGGCTTTTCAGACAATTTAATAAGGTAAGTAAATAGTTTGCTTTATGATCAAGGTGGAGATAGACGAGGGGTCCGGCTTCTGCTTTGGTGTGGTGACAGCCATTCATAAGGCAGAAGAAGAGTTGGCAAAGGGAGAGACTCTCTATTGTCTCGGAGATATTGTACACAATAGCCGGGAAGTGGAAAGGCTTAAAACGATGGGATTAATCACGATCAACCGGGAAGAATTCAAGCAGCTGAAGAATGCCAAAGTATTGCTTCGCGCACATGGAGAGCCACCGGAAACTTACATGATTGCCCGTGAAAATAATATAGAGATTATCGATGCGACCTGTCCGGTAGTATTACGTTTGCAAAAACGCATCAGACAAGGGTATCTGACAGACAGTGACAAAAAAAAACAAATTGTCATATACGGCAAAAACGGCCATGCTGAAGTATTGGGATTGGTGGGACAAACAGATGGAAAAGCAATTGTCATTGAAAAGGCAGAAGAAGCCAAACAGTTGGATTTAAACAAAAGCATCCGTCTTTTCTCACAGACCACCAAGTCACTGGACGAGTTTCAGGAAATCGTGGAATACTTCAAGCAACATATTTCACCGGAAGCGACTTTCGAATATTATGATACTATCTGTCGTCAGGTTGCCAACCGGATGCCTAAGCTCCGGGAGTTTGCAGCTACACACGATTTGATATTCTTCGTCAGTGGCAAAAAGAGTTCAAACGGAAAAATGCTGTTTGAAGAATGTTTGAAGGTAAATACCAATTCACATTTGATAGATAATGAGAAAGAAATAGATCCTTCTCTCCTTCAAAACGTAAATTCAATTGGCGTATGTGGTGCGACTTCTACTCCTAAATGGCTGATGGAGAAGATTTACAATCACATTCGGACGCTTATCAAAGAATAACAGCTTTATTCTGACAAAGAATAATAGCAAAGCAACATAAGGAAACGGCAAAGTAACACGAATGAATAAAAGGAAAGCAAAAAAAGGTCATTTGAACATTTTTAATGTTTTCTTCTTACGAAAAAAAACTTCATAACCACTGCTTTCAACTTTTTGTTGTACATTTGCCGCGTCAAACTAATTAATGAGAGATTGTTATATGGGAACAGTTAAGTGTATCGGAATTTTGACCTCCGGAGGTGATGCTCCAGGAATGAACGCTGCTATACGTGCAGTGACACGTGCAGCCATCTACAATGGATTGCAAGTTAAAGGTATATACAGAGGATATAAAGGTCTGGTTACAGGTGAAATCAAAGAATTCAAGAGTCAGAATGTGAGTAATATCATCCAGTTGGGTGGTACTATCCTGAAAACAGCCCGTTGTAAAGAGTTCACGACTCCGGAAGGTCGTCAGTTGGCTTATGACAACATGAAAAAAGAAGGCATTGATGCTTTGGTTATCATCGGTGGAGACGGCTCACTGACAGGTGCGCGTATCTTTGCACAGGAATTTGATGTTCCATGTATCGGACTGCCGGGAACTATTGACAATGACCTTTACGGTACAGATACGACCATCGGATATGATACTGCATTGAATACCATATTGGATGCCGTAGATAAGATTCGCGACACAGCCACTTCACATGAACGCTTGTTCTTCGTTGAAGTTATGGGACGTGATGCCGGTTTCCTTGCCTTGAACGGAGCTATCGCTTCGGGTGCGGAAGCTGCCATTATTCCGGAATTCAGTACGGAAGTCGACCAACTGGAAGAGTTTATCAAAAACGGATTCCGCAAGTCCAAAAACAGTAGCATTGTATTAGTAGCCGAAAGCGAACTGACAGGAGGAGCCATGCATTATGCCGAACGTGTGAAAAACGAATATCCGCAATATGATGTACGTGTAACGATTTTAGGTCATCTGCAACGTGGTGGTAGTCCTACCGCTCACGACCGTATTCTGGCAAGCCGCCTTGGTGCTGCTGCTATCGATGCCATTATGGAAGATCAACGCAATGTTATGATCGGAATCGAACATGATGAAATCGTTTACGTGCCGTTCAGCAAGGCTATTAAGAATGACAAACCGATCAAGAGAGACCTCGTCACTGTATTGAAAGAGCTTTCGATCTAATTTTTTATTCTAAAGAGTTTATTTATACTGATATATGACGATAAAGAGCTATGAATGATGGAGTAACCCATTTATTCATGGCTCTTTTATTTATATAATATGATAGAGATGAACGCAACTACAACACCAAGTGCGTTCACATATATGAATTCCATCCTCCAGTGCTACTTACCTTTCGCGACAAATATCCATTAAACTACCGTTATACAACTGCAATACTTCCATCATACAGTAACTATTGTTCGATTAGGATGCCGATATAGCTAATTCACCACAGCCGTGGTAGCTTCTTCCCACAGCCGTGAAGAGTTCCTACCACGGCCGTGAGAAGATCTTGTCACGGCCGTGGGAAATTAATGATACCGGTACTTTAATAGAACAATACCGGTATCCCAACGTAACTATACCAGTTTCTTTTCCTATTCCCCCCACTTTATCAGCCTGCAAACAAGCTACCTGATAAGGAGTCAGCACTGACAATAAAAGTATATATGTTTTATTGTCAGCCTATTATCAGCATCTATTGTCAGGATATATAGAATTGATATTCAACCACTTGAGTGTTATTCTGACAGATTGACAATAAAAAGAGTACAAATCACAATGTATTCTAAACAAAATCGTATGATTTTGCTCAAATCGGAATAGAAATAAAGTAAAGATGCCATTACTGACAATGGCCTACCATTATACAGCCTTTATTTCTTCGTACCTATTAATTGCCTGATGAATTTCCTTATCCATAAATAATAGCCGGTCAGTGGTAATGCAGCCCCAATCAAAGCGGCAATAAAGGCAAGTATGCGGGTAAACATCCCTCCCCAATTACCGACATGTACCGAATAAATCCAGCCGCGAATCTTCCCTGACTTGTCTTGATGTTGATAAAGACTTGTTTCTGTAAATTCACCAGTATCCGTATTAAAAGAATAACGATCAGACGCACGCTGATTTCCAAAGCGGTTGAAAGATACACTTGCCGTACCGGAAGAAACACTGATTTGCTTATATTCCGGATTTTGATACCTTAGTTTATCATACACTTCCTGCCAATAAGCGAATGGCAAAGCCGCAGAATACCGATTACTGTGATCGTTTTCCGGATATTCCTTACTGTCCAACTGCCTCCGTGGATATTCTCCAGCCCCCTGATTTCCGGCATGCTCTCTATCTTTTTTATAATTTCCTGATTGTTCTTTACCATTATGTGGCCTCTCTCCATGTTCTCTATTGTCCTTCCGACCTTTCGGACGCCCACCTCTTTCACCATTTTGTGCATCATTGCCTTCTCTCTTCTTTTCTTGATGTGCCAGTCTGACATCTCCCTTTTGGGGATTACCCTTCTGTTCATGGAGGGTATGCACTTGCATTTCTACCCCGAAGACTTTATAAAAAGCTGTCCGATACCACGGAAAGGACCATGTCAATCCCGTCAATGCCATAGCTAACAGAAAAATCAGGGCGTACATTCCTCCCGCCACATGCAAGTCATACCAAAATCTTTTCCAACCTTTTGTTGCTGTTATTTTCAGACTGTTTTTCAAAGACTTACGTGTACGAGGCCACCAAATAATGATTCCCGAGATCAATACAAAAACCAATGACAGTGTACTGACACCTACAATCATCTTACCCCAAAATATTCCATCATTTCCCGGTTTCATACTATCCAACAGCCAGCGGTGCATCCGGAACATAAACGTAAAAAAACTACTGCGCTCACTTTTTCCTTTTACTTCACCCGTGTACTGGTCTACATACAAAGATGCGCGGCGTGGTTTGGAAAGATTGACCTGATAAGTACGCCCGGGATCAGAAGAAATGCCAACACCGGTCACAGATACACTGTCCGGCAATGTTGCTGCCACTTTTTCAAGTAACTTATCGATAGGAATAGGTTCCTCTTTTACTGTTTCTACATAGTAAAGCGCAGGACGGGACAACTCATTTACCTCATTCTCGAATACCAGCATAGCACCGGAGAAACAGATAAGAGTAATTATCAGTCCGAAAGGGACGGAAAGCCACAAATGTATTTGTCTGAAAATTTTCTTCATTGTATTTGGAGTGGTAAAAAGCCAGTCCCTCTAAAAAAGAAGAGAGAGAACCGGCATTTATCTATGTTTTATACTGTTTTATAAACTTGTTTCAGCAGCAGCACCCAGAATCAAATATTGATCTCTAGTTCCGAATGCGGTAAAACGCGGCATAGTAAATTCTGCCGAACGCTTGCCCAATGTACCGTCACTTTTCAGTTCGAAAGAATATGAAACTCCGGCATCACCTTGACGGTATCCCAAACCGTATGCATATTTTTGATTAGGGAAGAGCCAATGAGTTGCAGCATCCGTTTCCGTACTACCACCTTCCACTTTAATAGTTAATACAGCATCCGGATCATTTATTTCCGCTTCTGTTGCCGGAACCAAATAAGAGGCTTCCGAACTTGCAGCAGCAATTACATATTTCTCCAACGTCCCATTATTCATTTTACAAATAGCGGTAATACCTCCGTCAGCCTGAACAGTCGCTCCCTTAGTAGCCTTAGCAGCCGCAGCATCAATAATATAAATGGCGGGTTGTTGAACTGTAGATGAACCCGAAGCAGATTTCTGGAATACGACCGGAATATAGGCTTTACCATTTTCAACATAAACAAATCTTCCCATATCCGCCAATTCTTCAGCAACCGGGAAATCGGTCACCTTAGTTAAAGTTCCGCTTTGAGAATCAAAAATTGCCATCATTTTTGCATCACTCGTAGAGTCATATTTTCCTTCTGTAGCGTACATTCTCAACAAAAATTTAGTACCTGTGATATGCCATACCTGGAAGAAAGAGAGTTTCTTTCCAAATGTAGCATTTGCCGCATCTTCTATATTAAAATAATAAGACTTGTCAAACTCGTTAGTTGTTGTGTTGACACGAAGCACTCCTGCATCAAGAGTCGTTTTATTTTTTTCATTACTTTGACTCTTTGCTACACTGTTTGAGAAGACATACAAATAACCGTCATCTGCCGCACAAATAGTTGGGTAGAATTGAGAACGATAACGTGAAGTTGCATAGCTGATACGATTATCAGTGATGATAGTCGGCTTCTTATCAAAATTATTAATTCCGTCATAAATTCCAATCCAAACTTGATTAGGGTGTACAGTTGCACTTATTGACTTCTCTCCGGTTTCTTCATCTTCCGCAATCAGGTCTTCATATCCCTCTGCTGCTCCCGACTCAATTCCATAATCACTGAAACCCAACGGACACAAGGCTGTATACACTTTATCACCTATGGATTCAAAGCCGGATACGGTAAAATATTCTCCGTTTCCAACCAAATCTTCGGTTACCAGAGTGGAAGTTTTATACTTCTGCTGATCCGAATCAATGAGGGTAAAATTGACCCCATATTTGGGAGAGTCACTACCTGTTCCTTCACCGTCGTCTCCCTGATTTCCCGGCTCATCATCACTACAAGACAAAACTGTCAATCCCATAACCATAGACACTGCAAGCATCCATAAAAAATTCTTTTGCCTGCTCTTTCATCTCAGAAGCTTTTTGCCGTGCCTCTTCCTGAAGT
>OLVZ01003601.1_pt1 | contig 9925 bp, 7 predicted proteins | sample 1673341 | NCBI WGS metagenome assembly OLVZ01 (sample SAMEA3178944, study PRJEB25190) | human gut metagenome | biome: human gut; feature: human-associated habitat; material: faeces | place: Austria | collected 2013
GAATACCATTCACTTCCGCCACTTTTCTCATATGGCTGCAAAATCGTAACACCACCGTTATTACGATCCAGATCCCACGGAATACCAATTCCAATGTGCGTATTCAACCGCAGAGGCTGATACTGTGTCAACACACCCACCGTATCAATTCCCGAGTTAATACAATTGCTCAGTGGAAAATCGATGATACGATATTTACCACCAAAAGCGACTGCCGGCTTTGCAACCTTTTCTGTCAAAACTCCTAACCTGCTGCCTTGCCCACCGGCCAAGAGCATGGCAATCATCTCTTTCTTAATCATGCGATCACCTCTTGTATGTTATGATTATTCCATTATAGCATACTTTACTGTATTAGTGAACATTTTTTACAATTATTTTGATTGTGTTTTACTTTTTTTATCGCTATTGTATATTATAAATTGGTAAGACTCATCATTTTTTTCATTCCTCTGGTAATTTTCAACATTTTTCGATGTTATTTTCTGGTTACTTTTATATTCCGAAAAAAACCGCTTTTTTAGCCAAAAGAACCACTTTTCAATTGTTTCTGTTGGCGTTATAATAAAACAGACAAAAGAGCTACGAAAATAACATATATATAAGGAGATTATTATGTATCAGATAGACTTTCATAAACCGCTCCATATTCATTTCATCGGGATCGGAGGCATCAGCATGAGCGGCCTTGCCGAGATCCTTCTGGAAGAAAATTTCCGGATTTCCGGTTCCGATGCCAAATCCAGCCCGCTGACCCGCACACTGGAAGAACGTGGCGCTGTGATCTATTACGGACAGCGCGCTTCCAACATCAAGGATGATGTAGATGTGGTTGTCTATACAGCAGCGATCCACCCGGACAACCCGGAATTTGCCTGTGCGAAAGAAAAAGGGCTTCCAATGCTCACCCGCGCAGAGCTTCTGGGACAGATCATGCGGAACTACGATACACCGATCGCAATTTCCGGAACCCACGGAAAAACCACTACTACTTCCATGGTTTCCCATATCCTTCTTGAGGGTGACTGTGATCCTACCATCAGTGTTGGCGGAATCCTTCCTGCTATCCACGGAAACATCCGCGTTGGAAATTCTGAGACCTTTATCACAGAGGCATGCGAATACACCAACAGCTTTTTAAGCTTCTTCCCTAAGATCAGTGTGATCCTGAACATGGATGCCGATCATCTGGATTTCTTCAAGGACATCGATGACATCCGCCATTCCTTCCGGAAATTTGCAGAGCTTCTCCCTGCTGACGGTACTCTGATCATCAACGCCGACACACCGGAGTATGAGACGATCCCCCGGGAGCTTCCATGCAATGTTCTTACCTATGGTCTGGAGCACGATGCCGATTACACCGCAGCAGACATTACCTGGGATAAATACGGACATCCTTCCTTCTCCGTTCTCTTCCGGGGCAAAAAGATCGGCAGCTATTATCTGCGTGTACCGGGTATCCACAACGTATCCAATGCACTGGCCGCCATTGCCGTAGGACGCCTTCTGGACCTTCCGGATGATGTGATCGTCAAAGGTCTCGGAAGCTTTACCGGTACAGACCGTCGTTTCCAGTATAAAGGTGAGATCGGCGGTATTACCATCATTGATGATTACGCGCATCATCCAACCGAGATCGAGGCAACCCTTCATGCTGCAAAGAATTATCCGCATCAGAAGGTATGGTGTGTATTCCAGCCTCATACCTACACACGTACCAAAGCTCTTCTTCCGGAATTTGCAAAAGCGCTGACTCTGGCCGATCATGTTGTACTGGCTGATATTTATGCCGCACGTGAAACAGACAATCTTGGTATTTCTTCCCAGGATCTCCAGAAACAGATCCAGGAACTTGGAACCCCCTGCGAATATTTCCCGACTTTTGATGAGATCGAGAGCTTCCTCTTAAAAAGTTGTGCACATGGTGATTTGTTGATAACTATGGGCGCCGGAGACGTTGTAAATATTGGAGAACACCTTCTCGGAAAATAATTATCCACATTATCCACATGCTTATGCACATTTCAGACGTGCCTGGCATGTGGATTTTTTTGTGTATAACCTACTTGACATAATTCAACAGCCAAATTCAACAAATACCGCATTTTTCTTACAAAATTAAGGTTTTTGTTAGTTGCTGATAATGTTATCCTCAAAGTTTTCCACACTATCCACATTTTCCACATGGAAATTGGTGCACAACTTCTGTGAAAATAGACTATTCTCAAGTAAAAGCGGTTGTGCTATAATCCTTTTTAGCATGGCGGACTTTGGGATATCACCTGAAATATCTGCTGTATTTTAGAAAGGGAGCTGCTGATCATGAGCCTGATTTCACTTCAGAATTCCTCTGAACTGGAGGTAACGATTCTTTCCAATCGCTTTATTGACAATTTCATGCCTCGTGCCAACGGGGAGTTCGTAAAGGTATATATCTACCTTCTCCGGATGGTATCTGCCGCTCCTTCTTCTTTCAGCCTGGAGCATATGGCAGACAGCCTTTTCTGCACGGAAAGAGATATTTCCCGTGCGCTGAAATACTGGGAAGGTGAGAAACTGATCGCATTAACCTATACTGCAGATCAGAAGCTTTCCGGGATCACTTTGCTGGAACCCTTTGCGGATACCGGTCATAGAGAGAGCAGCGCTTCCGTGGATACTTTCACCGGTTCCGGCAATTCTGCTTCCGTTTCCGGGAACACGGATCCGGGAGTCCCAAGCTCCGCTGATTACATTCTCAGTCTCACTCCTGACCGGATCAGAGAACTTAAGCAAAACGAAGAGATCAGTCAGCTTCTCTATATCACAGAGCAGTATCTGACCAAAACACTGACGCCTACAGAAATGCAGAAGATCCTTTTTTTCTATGATGAACTCCATATGTCTGCGGATCTCATCGAATATCTGGTGGAATACTGTGTTTCCAGAGGCCGCAAGAGTATGCGTTATATTGAAACTGTTGCACTCGCCTGGGCAAAAGACGGCATCACCACCGTCGAGATGGCCCGGGATGCCAGCTCCCGTTTTTCCAAGGATTATTACACGATCCTGAAGGCTATGGGAATCAGCGGCCGCAATCCTGTTGATAACGAGATCACTTACATTGATACCTGGCGCAAGACCTACGGTTTTGATCTGGAGCTGATCCAGGAAGCCTGCAGCCGTACTGTCCTTTCCACCGGACAGCCCAGTTTCCAATATGCAGATAAGATCCTCTCCGGCTGGAAAAAGAAAAACGTACATACGCTGGAGGATATCCGGCTTCTGGATGCCGCACACAAAAAACGCCAGCTTGAGAAATCCGTTTCCAGGAAGAAGCAGCCCCAGACTCAGCCTCAGAATAGCAACCGCTTCAATAATTTCCACCAGCGTGATTATGATTTTGCGGAATATGAGAAACGTCTTTTAAATAATCAGTAACAGAACCTGGAAGGAGCGCTTTATGCCTTTACAGAATTTTCAATATGATACTATAATGAGAGAATACAGCCGCCGGCAGGCACAGAACCACCGTATTCTGGAGGAGCACACAGCCAAAGCCTACGGAAAGATCCCCCGTCTGAAAGAGATCGATGACGAGGTGGCAACTTTAAGTGCTGACAAAGTCCGTCGCCTTTTAAACGGAGAAGAAAAGGGAACTTCGGATCTGAAGGCAGCCATTCAGGAGCTTTCCGATGAACGGATCACCCTTCTTGTTGCAAACGGCTTTCCCGGAGACTATCTTGAGATGCCTTACACCTGCCCTGACTGTCAGGATACCGGCTATATCGGCAGCCGAAAATGCACCTGTTTTAAAAAAGCTGAGATCGAACTGCTTTATGCACAGTCCAATCTGAATGAAATTCTCGAAAAAGAGAATTTTGACAGCTTTTCATTTGACTATTATTCTGCTACAATAAAAAACGAAGCCACGGGACTGTCTGCCCTGGAAACAGCCAGACGGGCCTATGACACTGCACAGCGCTTTGTGCAGAACTTCGACCATAAATTTGAAAACCTGTTTTTATATGGTGATACCGGTGTGGGAAAAACCTTTCTTTCACACTGCATCGCCCGAGAGCTTCTCAGATCCACCCACTGTGTCCTGTACTTTTCCGCCTACGATCTTTTTGATATGATGGCTGCGAATTCTTTTTCCCGAAAAGATACCGGCACAGACGAGGAACTGATCTATGACTGTGATCTTCTGATCATTGATGACCTGGGAACGGAGCTTACCAACAGTTTCGTATCTTCACAGCTTTTTCTCTGTCTTAATGAGCGGATCATGCGCAGGAAATCCACGATCATTTCCACGAATCTGACGCTCAAAAATTTCTCGGATACCTATTCCGAGAGAACATTTTCCCGAATTGCCAGCAACTATCAGATGATATCGTTGATCGGGAAAGACATCCGTATACAGAAAATATTTTTAGGAGGAAATTAAAATGGCACAGGTAAATACAAAAGATTTTTCCACACTCCCGGTAGGAAGACTTGGACTGATTCCCCTTCAGAGCTGCAGCTCATTAGGCGCGAAGGTGAATGACTGGCTGGTCAAATGGCGTGCCGAAAGACAGTATCCTGGAATGGACTCCTTTGCATTCGAGGGATACAAGCGCGATTCTTACATTATTGACGCCAAGACTCCACGTTTCGGCTCCGGTGAGGGTAAATGCACCATCAACGAATCTGTCCGCGGTGATGATATCTACGTAATGGTAGATGTGACAAATTACAGCTTATCCTATCCGATCGGACCTTACACGAATCTTATGTCCCCGGATGATCATTTCCAGGATATGAAGCGTGTTATCGCCGCTGTAGGCGGAAAAGCCCGCAGAGTCAACGTGATCATGCCATATCTCTATGAGAGTCGCCAGGACAAACGTGTCGGAAGAGAGTCTCTTGACTGTGCCAATGCACTTCATGAGCTGATCGATATGGGTGTTGAGAATATCATCACTTTTGATGCACATGATTCCCGTGTACAGAATGCGACTCCTCTTCATGGTTTTGAGACTGTACAGCCATCCTACCAGTTCATCAAGGCTCTTCTTAATAATGAAAAGGGACTTCATATCGACAAGGATCATTTCATGACGATCAGCCCGGACGAAGGAAGCATGAACCGTGCGATCTATCTCGCCAATGTCCTCGGTGTTGATATGGGTATGTACTATAAACGTCTGGATTACTCAAGATATGTAAACGGCCGGCATCCGATCGCAGCATATGAATTCCTCGGACCAAAGATCGAGGGCAAGGATATGATCCTGATCGATGATATGATCTCCTCCGGTGATACAATCATTAAGATCGCGTCTCTCCTGAAAGAGAAAGGAGCAGGCAGAGTTTACATCTGCTCTACCTTCGGATTCTTTACCGATGGTCTTGATAAATTTGACGATGCTTACAAGAAGGGCTACTTCGACAAGCTCCTTACTACTAACCTGGTTTATCAGTCACCGGAGCTTCTTGAGAAGCCATACTACATCAGCTGCGATATGAGCAAATATATTGCTCTGATCATTGATACGCTGAACCATGATACCTCTGTCAGCCACCTTCTGAATCCGGTAGACAGAATCAAACGCTGCGTAACAAATTACATGAGCCAGCATGAGAAATAAATAAATAAATCATAACGCACGCAAAGCGGCTGCACCTTCTGAGAACGATATAACAGTCTCTCAGAAAGCGCAGCCGCTTTATATTTCTGTAACAGACGGATATCCATGATCCGCATCTGCTGTCTGCTTTGCTTTTGATCTTTATGCTGAAATCTTCCTGCAAAAGCTCACATAGGAAGCTTCTGATAGGGAATCCTCTCTTTATCCAGGATCTCCATTTCTCTTTTATGGCAGGTACTTATGATCACCTGTCTGTTTTCTTTATGCAGCCACCTGAGAGCCGCTGCAAGACGTTCTTCATCATACATGCCAAATACATCATCCAGGATCACAGGGAACGGTTCCTCTTTGCAGAAAAGCTCTCCTGCTGCCATACGAAGGGCAAAATAAATCTGCTCCAGTGTCCCGCGGCTCAGTCTCTCAATGGATACGATACGCTCCCCTGTGTTCACAGACATATGCAGTGCCTCATCCATCAGAACCTCGTGGTATCTGCCACCGGTGATCTCACTTAATATCTCAGATGTACGTTTTTTCAGACGGACCCCTACCTGATCCGTAATGTTTCCGGAAAGTGCCTCAATCGTCTCCATAGCCATATTCAGCGCCTGGATCTCCGTTTCCTCCGGAGTGATCACTTCTGTGTTTTCTTCACATTCCGTCAACTCTGCCTGCAGGTTCTCCAGCGCTGTATGCTTCTCTTCGTAGTCACTGTCCAGACTGTTCCGGTTCCAGGTCAGCTCCTCATGTCTGGAAAGCCAGCGCTCTCTCTGACGTTCTCTCTTATTCAGCTCCCTGCTGAGCCGTATGCGAAAAAACAATGCCGCTACAGAAATCGCCGCAGTTGCCACGCCTGCCAGAACGCTGAAAATGACCTGCCCGGAAAAAGCCGCCAGGCAGCTGGTACCGGCAATCCCACCAAGCAGCACAACTGCCAGAACTGCATCCGCCAGCTCCCGCCTTCTTTTTACACGATCGATCCGAAGCTCAAGAAGATCCTCAGTACTCCGTTCTCTGGTCCCTATGTTCATCCCGTCCTGCTGCTGCATGATCCGATCACGCTTCTCATCCAGTTCACGGATCTCTCTGCGGATATATTCCATGTTTGCGGAAATCTTTTCTTTTTCCTTTTCCAGCTCCTTTTTTCGCCGGGCCGCTTCTGTCAGATATCCTTTTCTGGACATTTTCAGCATCTGCATGGCTCGTCCCATGTCAATGGAACTGTCACCGGTTCCCTGATAGCTGGCCATGTAATTCTGCAGTTCACGTACGAGATCTTTTCCTGTAACGCTTTTCAGCTGTGCCACAGACACCGTATTATCATAAACTGCCTCACTTACATTTCCCAGAATAGTCCCAAGAGCTCCCTGTTCCGCATCCACAAGACTGCCATCATCTTCACAGAGAAGCTCTCCCAGCTTCTTTTCTTTATAAAAATTCCTGGTTAGACGATACTTCTTCCCCTTGCTTGTGAACCACATGATCCCACCATATTCTGCCGGATTTTCCCATGGTTCATATTTTGTATATGTATCGTTCAGAGCAGCCTTTCCCCGCAGTCTGCGAACGCCGTAAAACATGGAGCGGATAAATGTATGTGTGGTAGTTTTTCCACTCTCATTTTCACCGTAAAGTACGTTGATCCCAGGCGAAAGCTCCATATCCTTGTCCCGGATCTTCCCGAAATTTTTTATTTTTAAACGTCTGATAACCATCTTATGCTATCCTCCTGTGCTGCCCCTTTATCGCCGGCTGCCTGTCTCAAGCAATGCCTGAAGCCCATAATACAGCGCCTTTTTTTCCACGGTATCCATACCCTTTTTGGCCAGAAAATAGCCGATATAATCACCGATCAGAGTACCGCTGTAGCGTTTGTAGAGCTCACCAAGATCATACGCCGGCCAGGATTCATCCACAACATCGGTAACATTTCCGAGACTTTTCAGTTTCTCAGGGATCAGAAGAAGATCCGGCGAATGCATTCCCTGAAGAACGATCCTGTAGATATTCCTTCCTCCTCTGCGGAAAATCTGGGATTTTACCGCTTCTTCCAGAGATATCTGTGTAGTTTCCTCGTGAAGTGTCATTACCAGCTGCTGATAGGAACGACAGGCAAAGGGAACGAACTCTGTACGGATCCTTCCGTTAATCAGTCGTCCCTCCATATATCCATGTTCCCCTGTATCATTCCTGTCAATGGGCTCCAGAGCCCCGGAAAAGGCCGCTTGGTCACGGATCAGGATCTGCGGCTTGTGGATATGCCCTAACGCCACATAATCGAAGCCTGACGCCGCCAGAGCTGCTGCACTGAGAGAAATATGCTTCTCATCGCCGCCATGGGCCAGCAGAATATGGATTCCTTCTTTCTGGACAGGGACAGCCTGATCATAAAGTCCGTCTTTTATTTCCCGGTCATAGTAACTCAGTCCATATACATAGACATCAAGCCTTGGATCTTTAACGCAGGTCAGTTCCCTGCTCCTGAAAAATATAACATTGGAATTCCACTCAAACGTATTATAAAAAGAATCTCTGCTTATAAAATCATGATTTCCTGCCATCAGATACACTCTGGTATCCGGGATGGTGGAAAACAGATAATTTACTTCCTTAAGCTCTCTCATAAGAGGCTGGCGGTGGAACAGATCTCCGGATATAAATAGCAAATCCACCGGATCTTCGCGGATGCCCGCAATAACCCGGCGGAAAGTGCTCCAGATTTCTTCCTCCCGCTCTTTGCTCCACGGGCAGCCCCTGTCGGGAACCGCGCCCAGATGCACGTCTGCAAGATGAATAAATCTCATAATGTTCTCCCTTGTGTGTCAGTCACACATATCAATACCTGTTGCCAATTTCTCTCTGCTGTTCTCTGATCTCAGGAGCACAGAACGTCCTGCTGTGCAAAAGTGTTCTGATCAAAGATCGCAGTTCTTTACAGTTCTCGGGAATGGGATCACGTCACGGATGTTGCCCATACCTGTAAGGTACATGACACATCTCTCAAATCCAAGACCAAAGCCGGAATGACGTGTGGAACCATATTTACGAAGATCCAGATAGAAATCGTAATCCTCCGGTTTCAGACCCAGCTCATCCATACGTGTTCTCAGCTTGTCGTAGTCATCCTCTCTCTGGCTTCCTCCGATGATCTCTCCGATTCCCGGCACCAGACAGTCCATAGCCGCAACTGTCTTTCCATCCTCGTTGAGTTTCATGTAGAATGCCTTGATCTCCTTCGGATAATCGGTAACGAAGACCGGTTTCTGGAAGATCTTCTCGGTTAAGTAGCGCTCATGCTCGGTCTGTAAGTCACATTCCTTAACTGCGAGTGAATGATATCTTGCCACCTGGATTGGAAGTGTCAGATTCTGAAACAGAACACTGTCTGTCTTTACATCTTTCAGCTGTGATGTCTTCCCGTGCATCAGCTGTCCGGCGTGACCTACCGTTGCTCCGAATGCTTCCGCCATCGCCTGATGTCCGAGACAAACGCCGAGCATCGGGATTTTTCCTTTCAGCTTCTGAATTGCTTCGATACAGATTCCGGCATCAGAAGGTTTGCCCGGCCCCGGTGAGATCACCAGTGCCTCCGGTGCAAGTTCCAGAATCTCTTCCGGTGTGATCTGGTCATTTCGAACAACCTTTACTTCTGAATTCGTCTGATCTTTTTGTATGCCGCTTATTTCTGATTCTACTCCTGCGATAAACTGATATAGGTTATAGGTAAAGCTGTCATAATTGTCAAGTAATAGTATCATTCCAATCCTCCTTTCGCAGTTTCCACTGCCTGAAGTACTGCCCCTGCCTTATTTAAACACTCCTGGAATTCATTTTCCGGGATACTGTCTGCTACGATTCCGGCTCCTGACTGTACACGAATGTATCCATTTTTCTTATAAGCAAGACGGATGGAAATGCATGTATCTACATTTCCTGCAAAATCGAGATAGCCGACTGCTCCTCCGTAGATACCTCTCTTCTCCTGTTCAAGTTCTGCGATAATCTCACATGCGCGGATCTTCGGTGCTCCGGAAAGCGTTCCTGCCGGGAGAATCGCATCTACTACGTCCAGCGCATCCTTATCTTTCCGAATCTTGCCTGTTACTGTGGAACCAATATGCATTACATGGGAATATCTCTGGATTTCCATATATTTATCAACTTTAACTGTTCCCGGCTGGCTGATCTTGCCGACATCATTTCGCCCAAGATCTACAAGCATGTTGTGCTCTGCAAGCTCTTTCTCGTCTGCAAGTAGCTCTTTCTCCAATTCCTGATCTTCCTCTTCGGTCACTCCTCGCTTCCTT
>OLVZ01003602.1_pt1 | contig 9925 bp, 8 predicted proteins | sample 1673341 | NCBI WGS metagenome assembly OLVZ01 (sample SAMEA3178944, study PRJEB25190) | human gut metagenome | biome: human gut; feature: human-associated habitat; material: faeces | place: Austria | collected 2013
TAATGTTAAATTATTATAGTAATCTTTAATTGCAGTTCTAAAACTAAATACTACTTTACCAGCATTTCTTTTCCCTCTCATATTCTTTCATAATTATTGTTACTTTTTGTTACTTTACAATTTAAATATCAATCTCCATGTAAACCTAAGCTTCTTCCTCCGTCTACACAAAGGTTTTGTCCAGTGATAAATCTAGCTTCTTCACTAGCCATATATGCAACAGCAGAAGCTACATCTTCTGCATTTCCAACCATATTCATAAAATTGGACTGTAATAAGTAAGAAAGTTGATCTTCATTAAATACTCCTCTCTGAATAAATCCAGGTGAAACACAATTCACATTAATGCCTAATGGTCCTAGTTCCTGTGCCACAGATTTTGTATATCCAATAATTCCAGCTTTAGATGCTGCATAATCCGAAAACATAGGTTTACCATGTTCACCTATTACTGAGGCTATATTAATTATTTTTCCAGTTTTTCGTTTTGACATTTCCTTACCAAACGCACGTGTACATAACATACTTCCACGCAAATTAATATTTAACATCTCATCAATCATTTCAATTTTCTGATTTATTAAATTGGCACAATTATTTCTGGTACTTCCCCCTGCACAATTTACTAATATATCAACTTTTCCTTTTTCCTCTAATACTTTAATAACAGCCTTTTCAACTGATTCATTATTTCCAACATCCAGAACTAATGGCATAGCTTCTATATTTTGATTTCTCATTTGGTTCACTACATTGTTTATTTTTATAGTATTCCTTCCAGCTATAAATACAGTCGCACCTTCAATACCTAATCTCCATGCAATAGCTCCTCCAATAGCTCCAGTTCCTCCGGTTACCACTGCTACTTTTTCATTAAATCTACCATTCCCTTCTTTAGAAATTACATATTCTTTTTTCATAGTAAATTCTTCAACTGGTCTATTAAGTATAGCTTTAATTATCCGCTTTAAATATTTTCTTAAATTCATCTTTCACTATCTATTTCCCTTCAATTTATTGACCATCTCTTCTCCCAAAACAGATTTTATAAATTTTTTAACATTGTCTTTAGTTGCACTAACAAAATCTCTTAAAATAATTTGATTATAAAACTCATGTTGTACTTTTGCGTCAATATCTTTATGTGTAAAAACTTCGAAAAAAATAGGCTTTTCACTTGTTGAACACATAAATTCGTCCAGACTTCTATCAAACTCTTCTTTATTTCTTGCACATAAATATTTAAATCCCTGAGATTCAACCCAGCCTTTAGCTGTTGCAAAATGTTCTGCTGCAACATTCTCATTTAAAGTTGGATATTTCCCTCCTTGATTAAAGTGAAATAACGCGGCCCCTTCATTATTATTTAACATAATACGCACATTTTTTCCTACGTATCTATTCCATACAGAATTCATATCATAAAAAAATGTAAGATCACCAACTATTAAATAATTCAACTTTTCTGGGCTTACAGCTGCCTGACCGATAAAAGTTGAAACACATCCATCAATGCCATTTACACCTCTATTACAATATACTTGAATACTATTATCTAAATCAAAGAACTGCGTAATTCTAATTGTAGTGCTATTAGCAATATTAAAGTTACTGTTTGGTTGCATTCTTTTCATTACTTTTTGAACAGTATATAAATTCGAATACTCAAACTCTGGAATAATAACATTATCTGTAATTTCTTTCCATTCATCATAGTAAGTCGTTTTAACATTCTTGTTTCGACAACTGTTCATTAATTTTAAGAACTGAATTGTACTTCCCTGAAAAACAGTTGTCAATTTTTTAAAAGGATCTGCAACTTTTCCATCTTCATTAACAATCCATAATTCAGAACCTTCATGTTCATTTTTAAGTCTGAATTTATAATCCATACACGGATTTCCCGCAATATATATTATAATATCTGGGAATAATTGTTCTATATTTCTATCCATAGCTCGTGCAGCTCTAGTTACTTCTAAAGTTCCAGCGCAATGCAAATTAGAAAGCTTGTCTGTCGCAAAAATACAATTATATTTTTTACTAATACTTTCAATCAATTCTACCTCTTCCGAAGAAATATGATCATCTTGTCCACAAATAATAAATATTTTTTTTCCATATATTTTATTGAACATTTCACGAACTGTATCATTAATTCCATCTGCCAAATCTATTCTATTTATTTTTTTGAAATATGGCAAATCAGTACTTGTAAATGATCCATCAATTGCTAACATTCCATCTTCAATCGGAACATTAATATGTACAGGTCCCTTTCCATTATGTTTCAATTCCAATAAAGTTTCATTAAGAATCCTTTGACAATACCAAGAATCCTTTTCGTCTTTTACAAATGGTAATATACAACTATGTTTTGTCACTTTGTCAAATATACTCATATTATCTATCATTTGATCTTCATATTGTCCAAAATAATATGGATTTTTATCCCCAGTGATGACTACTAACGGAAGCCCTCGCCTAAATGCTTCCGTTATTCCGCTTAAATAATTAGATGCTGCAGTTCCAGCAGTACAACATATTGCAATAGGTTCCATCAATTCCTGACATAACCCAATGGCAAAAAAAGCAGCACTCCTTTCATCTACAACATTATAAGTTGTAAAAAAATCGTCCTCTTCTAGTGACCTTACAATGGAATTATGACTATTCCCTGGTGAAACAACAACTTTATTAATTTTGTATGCTTTCAAAGCAGAAATTAAATATTGAACATTTTTTAAATTTGTATACATACTTATGTCCTCTTTCTTAATATATTTGTAATTTTACAAAGTTTATTTTGTGTCAAACGATCCACCATCTCCAATGAACCTTCAAATTCTTGTCCACGTCCAAGAAAAATCAAAAATACAATATTAGGGATTGTAACACTAACTATCAATCGTAATATGATAGTAACAACTCCAGTTGCTGGAAGTTCTATACAAATCACATAGGAAATGGTTGCTGCTAAACATACAATGAAAATATATTTTATAAACTTTTTAATAAAATCTTTTGCTGACATTTTAAAAATCACTGTAAAAAGATTATATATCAGCCATGGAATTGTAACTATAATATAACTAGCTACTGTTGAAAAAATAATTGCAAATAATCCAATATAACGTACCAGTAATAAATTTAATGTTAAATTCACTAATGCCGCAACTAAAGGCCTAAATCTATCCTCATACCACATACCTGCAGCATCTTTATATGTACACATAAAATGATTAACCGTATACAAATAAAAATACACACACATAAGGACAACACATCCCATATTTAATAAATTTTCACTTCCCATCCACAATATCATAAAGGGCTGATACAAATTTAAAAAACAACATACACATATTCCTGCTAACCAAATCAACATAAAATTAAACTTTTTAAAATCAATATAGTTCTTTTCTACAGTTTCCAAAATAAGGCTATTTCCTATTCCAGCTGTACAAGCTGACAAGAGCACTCCTATAACTCCTATTACAGCTGTCATAATAAAATAATAATTTTGATAAATTGCTAATGCCGTTAATCCTAAAAATGACGATATAACTATCGTATCCACAGAATTTACTATTGTTGTCCCCAACTTTGCAGTAAATAAGGCCTTTATCCTTTTATTTATTTCTCGTGTGGTTTCTTTCGGCAATTTTCCCACAGGCTGTATATCTGGATACATTTTCTTCGATTCTAAAGCTATAATAATATTCATCGTCATTTGACTTAGCAAAATAGCAATTACATATAAATAATAATTTTTAAAAACAAAAAGCGCACCTATTTGTAAAATATATTTTACCGTATCTGTAATAATATTTACTCTACTAACCACATCAACTCTTTGATATGCCTGAAGAACACTATTTCTATATGCTAAAATCCAATACGTTAATACTGTTGCAAATAGATTTAATAAATACAAAATATAGATATTAATATCAGCAGGTACATCCCCTTTTATAAGTTTAGGAATAAAAGGAGTTAGCGCAATGCCTACAATCAACACTACTGCTCCAATAATTCGATAATACCATTTATACAAATTCATAAGTGCACAAATAGTTACTGTATCATCTTTAGTTATTGGTTCATACATGCTATATACCATAGCACTACCTACGCCTAATTCCGCCAAGTTCAAAACCTGCAAGACAGAAGTAAACAAGCTATTTAATCCCAAATACTGCACACCTAAACAATATACAATAAAGCTTCTCATGAGAAACGGAATTATAATTTGATATAATTTCAATACTGTACCAAATACCATATTTCTCTTCGCATTTTGGGTCCTTTCAATTTTCATATATCTTCCACTCCATTAAACTATTTAGATTTAAACGCTTTCTCTAAAAAATTATTTACTTTTTTTCTTTCTTCCAAAAGTTTATTAAATCCATATGAATAATCATGTTCGAGTAATTCATTTTCTAAACCACTATCTACATATTTTCTTTTAAGTCCGAAAGTATTAATTAATGTATTCATCCGGGACATCATTCCATTTTCTGTACCTGATCTTGCAAATAATAAAAATGGTTTCTCAAAAATAAATGAACATACACTTGCATGAAAAGAATCTGTCATAATTAAAAAAGCATGATGTACCAAATACAAAAATTCCGAAGGGCCTATATTCATAAATGAATCATGCATAATTTCATGGATATTAATGACATTACAACCATATTCCATTTTTATTTCATCAAGTTGCTTTTGTGCTCTTTCCGTGATTTCTCCCAAAAAATAAGTAAATACATATTTTTTTTCACAATCTATATGTAATGGCATTTTTTCCAATTTCATCCACTCTTTAGCATCTAACATTAACGTTGGATCTATTAATACCTCTGCTGTTTTTCCTGTTAATTTCTCAATTATCTGTGCTCCATCCGATTCACGTACAGATAAATATGGAATATCTTTAATATTCTTCGAAAACCAGTCCTTCCATTCTTCACCAATTTCTGAAATTCCAAAACTTGGTGCAAAACATACTTTTTGTTCTCTATTAAAAAAACTAAGCAAACAAGCTTTTTTCCTTAAAGGATTAGACTCATACCAATCAGTATTCCATACCTGATCACTACCTAAGCAAACAAAATCATAATACTTGCACAGCTTATCTTCATCTTTGTCAATTTGATAGCGCCCGTATTTAATCTTCAAATCAAATTCTTCCCATGCATAAGAATAATTATGTTTTATGGTATACAACAACTTTTTTATTATCCATCTACCAAGTGCTTGTTTATCTCTTTTTACAAATGGTATTGTTTCAACATTTCCATATTGTTTCAATACTTCTTGAGCTGCATAATTTTGTAATCTATTTCCATAGTTTCTATCAATTATAGTAATTATCCCTATTTTCATTCTGTATACCTACTACTTTGTCTTATATATTACCTTACAAATATCATCTGCTACTCTACTCCATGAATACTCTTTTCTTATATATGAAGCATCTTTTTCTGTCTCAGATTCCATATTGGTATCATTCAATACTTTATACATTATTTCACTAAGCATTTCTGGCTTATCATCATTTAAAAGATAACCGTTAACTCCTTCTTTAATAAAATACTGCATTTCATATGCGTTTCTTCCTATACATGGTACTCCAAAGCTTAAAGCTTCCGGAAAAACTAATCCATATGCTTCAAATTCGGATGGCATACAAAATAATGCTGCCTCCGAAAAAATTTCCGACAGTTTCTTCCGATCTATGTTCCCAAGTATCTCAACGCCGTCAATACCTCTATCTGAAACACTTTCTTTTTGAGGACCTACAATAACCAATTTCACATTACTTATTTTATTTTTGAGTATTTCAAAAGCATCTAAAACAATCCTTCCGCCTTTTCTTTCAAAATCTATTCCGACGAAAAGTATTATTTTTTCTTTTGAATTATTAGATTTGTTTATTTCGACAAACTCTTTATTTATACCACCGCCTACAGACAAAAACCTATCTGAAATCTCTGGGTATATCTTTCGCATTCTTTTTTCTACCCATTTACCCATAAAGAAAGAATTTGTCGCGCTAAAATATATATCTTTTTGCACTCTAATCTTTCGTTTCATCTCACCATCAGACAATTCCATTCTCAAACCACCGCAGGATAAGATACCTTTTTCTTTCAAGCTTGTCTGAATTTCTGGTAAAACAACTAACGAAAGATCCTGATACAAATAATATGGACTCCTAATTTTCACTTCATTTGCAATTTCCAAAACAGGAATATTTTTATACTTTCTCAATAAAAAATTTGCTTTAATTTGAAGCAATTTATCATGAATCGGGCCAAATACATAACTTTGATGCTTCTTGCCTATTTTAATTGACAGTAAATCTAATAATCTTAAAAGTTTTCCTTCGTGCAAATCCACAAAAAATAACTCTACCTTCTCCGCTAAAGCCTGCCGTAGTGAATATGATGTTCCAGACCAAGTATTTTTAGGATTTTTCCGATTTTCACTATACATAACAACTAGCTTTTGCATATATATTCTCTCTTTCTATTTTTGCAAAAAAACATTTAATTCTTCTGGGGTTCCTAAAACATGAACTTTATTAGCATCTACAATACTGATAGTAACGCTCATTCCCTTCTCAATCATATAATTATAAAGAGGGGCTATATACTTTTCATTTTTTTCCATATGGCTATCGTCCATATAGTATTCACGATACAAATCCTCGTAAAGCTTTGCAGAAGAAAAATAATACGCTCCTAAAGTGCAGTTGTCTGAAATACGCACTTTTTCCCGAACCTCTATAACTCTACCATCACCGTCAAGTTTAGCAAAACTCCAATGATCGCCATCTGCATGAAAACAAGGAATATGTCCATCCCCTGAAATATCCTTATAATTCATCTCACCAGGTTCAACATAAGTGTCAATATTATAAACCATAATCGCATCGGCTGGATTACAATATGGGATTGCTAACATACACGTGGTAGCTTGTCCATCCGTCATGTGATCGATTTCCACGATTTTCACATCATGGATTCCATAATGTGCACAATGTGATTTTATAAACTTTTCTGCATTGTCCTCTTTTCTTACCACAAATACATATCTACTTACGAGTTCGTTATATCCAATTAAGCTATCCATTGACCAATCAAAAAGAGTCCTGCCTTTTGCCTCAATCATATATTTAGGACAGTTATATCCAGCTTTACGAAATCGGCTCCCCAGACCTGCCATGGTAATAATTATCGTCATACTCATGTTTCTATACCTCCATCATTAGAATCTTTCATCGAAATCGATTAGTTGCTCTGAATTTTCGATTTATTACAAATTTCATTCAATTCATCTACAGAACAATTAAGAAATTCATCTGGTCTTACAGTTCGATCATCAACATAGAACCCCTTATGTCCTGGCCATGGTTTCCCATAAAAAATTTCATCATACGGGATATTCCATTTATCAAGCCATTCAAGTAAAACCTTTGCTGTATTTTTATTAATCACACCAATATTTCCATTATATGAATTCATATTTCTTGATGTGAAAAGAATGATTTTCGCTCCATTTTCTTTGTAGTAACGAAGTTTAGTAAGCACATTCTCATATGGAACTAAATCTTCGTATTTTTCTTCTTTCTTCTTGATTGGACACAATGTACCATCAATATCAAAAACAAAGGAATAGTCACTATACATATATTTTCTCCTTCTCTTTACCAATTTTCTCAAATGATATTAATAACATCAAATTTTTAATTTCACTTATTCAGCTTTATTCACACTGTAATGTCAGTCACCCGATTTAATATGTCAAGACCCGTTGCTAACATAACCATCTGATGTTTTAGGTTCTCTCCATGCAGAGGAATCATACTAAGGAACAGAAGTGCTTCAATCAGTTCAATTTTACGAAGATCCCCACCAATCTCCTTTTCAAATACAGTAGTAAAAACCTCATACAAATCAAACTTGCGCACACGATTTTGAATTCTATAGCATATTTCTGCGGTTTCTGAATTATAATTGACATCAAAAAGATCTTTAATAATAAAATCATATTTACCATCTACGCTATGAAACAGTTTTGCCAATTCGTATCTGGAATCACCATATATATCATACGCTCCAAATTTTCCTCGTGGATCAATCACTTTAATGAACGAAAAATTATTATCAACCATAATATTTGCAAAGCAAAGATCTCCGTGAATAATATTGAATGTATCTATATCATAAAGCATCTCCGGGATAACTTGTTTCAACGTTTCAGCCACTTGATCCAACGACTGATATTTTACTCCATTTACGCAGATTTGCTTTTCAAAGAATTCAGTGAATCTTGTGTCTTTCTTCATTTTATCAAAGCGCTGCAATGTTTTATTAAGATACATTTCTTCAAGCGATGGAATTAAATTTTCATCCCTTACAGTGTACCGTTTGAAATCATTACATACGAATCGAATCCTCTGGAATACATCCTGCCACTGTTGTAAATTTAAATCCCCATATAAAAACAATTCATGAACTGTATGATATGCATAATACTCCATAGATACATATGGATCATCATAAGTTGTCGAATATGAAAAAATACGCGGTCTTACATATTCTATATCTGCAGGTAGTTTTAAATACCACTTAATTTCACCTATAAATTTATCCTTATCATCGCTAGTCTTTCGTAAAATTCCCCGATTTTTATCGATTGTAATATGATTAAATTCCCTCGCGCGAACTGCAATTTTCGAATTATAGTATTTGTCCTCATGGCCAATATCAAACCAATTCTCTGTTAGAATCGCTTTCATTGGATGCTTTTGGCTATATAATTGAAGTGCAGAGTAAAAAGAATTTACCTGCCGCTTTTCATCAGATAAAGCGTGCATTAAACATGTACGAAATAAATCACTATCTGTTATTTTGAAAACACCAACAAAAAGTTTTTTTCTGATTCCAGCACTAGCTTCTGTTTTATCAAAAATATTTTTTATAACACCATTTTCCTCATCAAAATAAGTCCATGTCTCAGACATATAATCTTCTTGACAAAAGAACGCATCTTCAATTTCCTCGGTAATACTGTCCATAACAATCGTATCTGCAAAATTAATTATGACAGGCTCGTGTATATCATTCAATGCATAATAAATGGTATATCCTAAATCTCCCAGCTTAGGCAGTATCTTGATGTTTACATTTTTGCCTTTATGCTTATCAAGTCTTCTCATGACTTTATCCGCATTTTCATAACAAATTATATCAATAGCATTCGCTTTATCTTTATACTGCTCATATAAATAATCGAATGTAATTTTCTGGTTTATCGGGTAAATAATTGCTGGAAGTTTGCCCAAATTTTGCAATTCCTCTGGTACAATCTTTGCACTTGGAATAATAAGCGTCCATCCTTTATTCATGCGTTTACACCTTGTCCCTTCTTAATTTATTTTTAATATGATGTTTTCTCTTTTATTACTTCGAATTCATTTTTATAACCAATCCTATCCATGTAAAGATTTAACCAATTTTGGAATGTCCAGTTATATTGTAAATATCTATCGTCAGTATCACGTTCTTCAAATAAATGAAAAATATCACTTTCATTTTGATAATTATATTTATACCAAAATAATCCTATATCATCCCACGAAACACAAATAAGATAATTTTTAACAAATTCCCAATAGTCTTTTACATTATCATTAACTTTCCTTTCTGAAAATTTTTCTATGTATGTTTTAATTATTTTTATTTCTGGTGCCGTTTTTTCATAATACTCCATCACTGATACATTACCGTTTAATTTTTCAATCCATTCTGATCGTTCTTGATATGACATAGATATCTTTTCATCTAATTCAATAGAAAAAAGTTTCTTTATATCCTCTGTTTTTTCCATCTTTTTCTCATCTCCTTTTTCT
>OLVZ01003603.1_pt1 | contig 9925 bp, 8 predicted proteins | sample 1673341 | NCBI WGS metagenome assembly OLVZ01 (sample SAMEA3178944, study PRJEB25190) | human gut metagenome | biome: human gut; feature: human-associated habitat; material: faeces | place: Austria | collected 2013
TTCGTCAAAACGATACTTAATCACTTTAGCAGGAACTCCAGCAACTATCGAATATGGAGGTATATCCCTAGTTACGACAGAACCAGCGCCAATTACAGCACCATTTCCTATTTTTTTACACGATGAAACTATTGTTACACCATGTCCAATCCATACATCATTTCCAACAGAAAGCTGTTTTCTTTCAACATCATTAACATTGAGTCCGCTAAAATTTTTATTATAAAAATACGCAGACATCACTGCATGATCCACAGGATGATTTGAACCAAATAATGCACATCTGATCCAAATGAGCAGTAACGGGCAACTTTAACTTTTCCACCAGTATTAAAAGTTGGAGAAAAACAACTGCCATAAGTATACAAATCGACAGACACATTATATTTTTCTTGCATATAGCGTCTCAAAGTCTTTGAAGTTTTCTCTCCGCCTTCTTTTCTAATGACATAATTTCTTATTTTCGCTCCCACCATAGGAAACTTAAATAAAATCTCTAGTTTCATGTCAATACCTCACTATTTTTTGAGAATTTTTTTAACATAAGCCATTATTTCTTTTTTATAACATCCCATCACAAGCACTGCAATAAAGGCAAAATATACAAAAAATCCAAGATAATCATTAAATGCCTTTGTTATTACAAAGAAACCAATTGTATAAGCAATTAAATACGTAACATCCTTCATGGTGATTCGTAAAAATTCAAACTGTTTAAATCCTATCAAAAACCAAATATAATATGTTATTGTAGTCGCAATAGCAACACCAGTAAACTCGCCAACTGCAAATACAAAAATAGTATTTAGAATAATTGATAAAAGCAAAATTCCAAAAAGTGTTTTGATATATGTCTTCATAATTCCTTTAATTTTATACAAATTAATATAAAGACAATTAATTACTGCCATAGCTGGAAAGACTACAAAATATATTCCAACTATATCCAAGGAACTTGTATATTTTTGAATAAACAACTTTACTATAATTGACACAGCAAAATATGCACATCCAGACAATGATCCGAATACAATCAAAAGTTCTTTTATACTATTATATTCCTCATCTTTAAATTTCCCTTGTGCCATTGCTGGAAATAATGGCTGTGCAATCGAAATAATAAACACAGTCATCAAAGAGTGCATTGACATTCCAAATGAATAATACGCAAACTCTTGATTTCCAAAAAACCATTTTACAAACTGTTTATCAGCCGAAACAAATAATGTATTAATATAATTACCTAATACCATAGCCAAGCCTATTTTTTCAGTTTCAAAATTCTCTTTGGACAACAGTTTGTTCGCCTTTACTCCAGTAATTTTATTATAGACTTCCACTGATATAATAAATGTTACAATCCAATATACCACTAGATATATGAGTATATATACATCACCCGGCAACGTTTTGGTTACTAAATAATATACTAAAGCCGCCATTGGTACAGCTGTTGCAAGAATAGTACTTATATGACTAAAAAGTTTAAATCTGTTCCAGGCTTGGAGCAAAGCCTTATAGCTACCTGTTATTCCTGTTGGAATAATTGCAAGAGCAATATATGCAATCATCTTATTGCTCATTATAACAGCAATCGCCAAAAAAGTTAGTGTGAAAAAAGATAAGATTCCAATGAGTAATAGCATCTCTGATCGATACTGCTTCCTATCGATTGAATCATAATCCATTCCTGCGTAATTAATAACCATTCCGGATGGAAAACCCAAATGTGTAATTGTAATATATCCTAAATAAAGAGTAAATGTGTGGTATAATGCATATGCATCAATTGTTAATATACGAGGGAATATAAAGCTCCCAATAAATCCAATCACAGCTACCCAAAAATTGGCAGACAAAACTCTCACTATATTTTTAATTAACGAACTTTCTTTTCTTTTGCTTGTCATACCATTATTCATACTATATCTTTCCTTTTATTATTCTCTTGCATGTTCCTAAACAAATTCTTAATTGCTTTCCTTTTGTCAACTTAGAAGCATACTTTTTTAAAATCTTATGTGAATATACCGGGTAAGGTTTTCTCATTATCTTCAAAGCTAGAACTCTTGCACGCATAGCTATTCTTCTTTCATATTGAGACTTCTGAATCTTTATTAAACTATTTTCATAATTATTGTACTCTTTCGTTTCAATACGCTGCTTTTCTTGTGCCTTACGTATCAACTCAAGTCCTTTCTTTGTTCTCGCAAAAATAACATTGCGACCAGCATGCTCAGAAAAATCCGCTTGACCACTCTCTGTCAAATACCACGCATCTCCGCAAGCAACGTCGGCCATCTCACCAATTCCATCCAAACAGAATCGACACGCCGGCATCAAATCTCTGCCTAAAATTTTTCCCCATGATGTATCATAATCCATCTTGTAATTCTTACCATTTTCATCAACTGCCGTAGTAAAACCCGGCCAACCATTTCCTCTATATTGGAGATCCTTACAACTATTTGTTTCACACCCTAGTTGAAGTAAAAGATTTTCCTGTGCTTTTTCACTAGGTAACCCCATACAGAAAAAAGACATTGTATATAGTATGTTTTTTTCTAGTCTAGGATTCAATTTCATAAAGTTTTTTAATGCAACAATATCACAAGGCTTACCAATGAAAGCGTAAGTCTTTTCAAAATCAATTTTGTCCAATTCAGCTAAAGGGTGGGATATAGCATACCGTGAACCACACCTTTTTTCTAATTCTTCTCTATTATAACTATAACAGATTTCAGTCTTAGTTGGATTATCTGTCGATTTGCAAATATGAATTACACAATCTACTTTCTTTTCATCTAACAAAAAACTGGCTAGTTCAGTCAAAATCCCTCCACTAGAAGCCTTTTCTCTCAACGAAGAATCCGTCGACCAACCTAGGTACACTCCCTCTTCTCTTCCCCATATTTTATTTATATCTCTATCTGATTCCAAGAATGACATTGTAGGGCATACTTTTTTCAACCATTCTTTGTCTCCAGATTCAGGATACAAAAAACCTTTTTCATCTTTTCTTAAAACTGCTTTGTGTTGACATGCACACAACCCACATCCTGTACAATATTCACTAACTTGTTTATCCATCATACCATTTCATCCTTCAACTTTATGCAAGAATTTCTTTAAGCTGTTCATATAGAATACGATAAGTTAATGCTGTTCTCTGTTCAGCATTAATACTGCATCTTTCAACATCTAATTTCAACTCCTTGTATCTTTTCACATATTCCACAGTTAATTCCACCGCTTCATGTGTATTTAATTCTGCCAAATCAACAACATATTTATATCCTAAACTTTCGTACAAACCCTTAAATTTTCTACTATATGCAGTTGGAATTGTGGCAACCCCAGCGGAAAATGCCCCAATTGTTGCATGCATTCTTGCTCCGATAAATATGTCCATTTGAGAAATAAAGCTTTTCGCAGAAATCGGATTGTCAAATGGTTCAAGGTAATGCAAATTTGGAAATTCCTTTTTCAATTCATCTCCTGCATCTCTTTCTACATGTGGAATAATATATATTTCATATTTTTTATTTGCAGTAAGTAGCTGAAGTAACTCTCGTAAGTATTGATCATAATTTGTTTTTAGTTTAAATTTTGTTTCTGTGCTTTCAGTTTTATTTTTAACTAAAAGAGAGGAGGCGTTTAATCCTACTTTTATTTTTCCGTCAGAACCTATTGCAGCTTTATGAAAGGGGAGACTAAATGCCAAGTCTGTTGTCACATAAATCTTTTTTTCTGAAAAATTTGCCACATACTCTGCTGACATTTGATCTCTCGCCATAACGCATGTAGCAGATTCAATAACTTTTTTCGCTTTTTTCTTATTACACTCTTTGTTGAATGGACCGTACGTTTGGGGACCTAGTATTAATGGAATACCCATTTTTTCGATTAAAAGCTTAACATTAGTACCCCCATTAAATCTGTATTGACCATAAATATCTGAAAACGAATCTCCCTCTGTTAAATCAATAAAGACATCACATTTTCTCATTTTGTGTATTGTCTTTTCTGTTTTAATAGGATGTCGAATCATGGAACGAATTCTATATAAATGTCTTGTTGGCACAGAATAAATCTGTTCTTCTTGTATTTGTAATAATTTACAAATATTTTTATTTTTTACAGAGTTTTCTTCGCCTTCAAAAACAAAATAAGTAATCGGAGTTGATAATTCTTTAGAAATTTTCTCGAGCATATTAAGAATCGAACATGTTAATGCCACACATCCCATATTGCCATTATTAATCACGGCACCTTCAAGTCCAATTATCAATCTATTCTTCACAACTTAACCTCCTTTTTTATCTACAAATTCTTTATTAATCAAATTCAAAATTTAAAAGGTTTCATTTTTTAAATTTAGATGCTCGAAGACATTTAATGGTTTCAACGATAATAAACTAATTTTCTTAATCTATTTTTATTTCATCACGTCTATTCTTGCTTAAACGTCTATACGAAAAGAACAAAGCGGTAATCAAAATAAACAGTTTATACTCCGTTCCTTGTGCTATTGAAAACCAGCTTATAATGTAGCAAATTGATAGTATTCCACAAGTTTTTCCAAAAGATAACCTTCCTTCAAATTTCGTCCTCTTGCTTCGCAATTCATACATGACTATTTTTATAATGCAAATTAACTCGAATATTAACGTAACTATTCCATAATTCCATAAAATACTCAGGTAATTAACCTCTATACTATGTTTCATAGTTGTCCAACTATATATTCCACTATACTCTGTAAAGGCATGATTAAATTCAACATTAGGTCCCATTCCTAGAAAATAATGTCCCTTCATATCATTCCAAACCCAACCATATAAATCAAATCTATTACCGAAAGCAGATAAATTATCAGTTCCAAAAGAGCTTGCAATTAATGTTTTATAATTTTCACTGAATATTGCTAAAAACATATATAGTATCATTTGAATTGCATTTCTTACTTCTGGCACAAAAACACTTATTAAAGCTATCGTAAAAACTACTCCTATTAGAACCTTAAACATTGTTTTTAGAAAATAGTTAAATCCACTTGCATATAATATCGCAATTTGGCAAATAAGCAAACAAATAAGAGAGAATCTTGACAATGTAAGTACTGCATTAACAAAAGCTAAACAATAAATCAAAACGAACATTCTTTTTTTCTTTGATTTTTTCATATTTATAATTCTATAAAAAGTTAACGTCATACACATCATGCAGTACAAACAATACTCAATTGCATGTCCAGAAGACGATATAATACGCGTCAATCCAAAACGCGGTGGATTATAATTTAAACTTAAACCTGAAGTATTCAATAGTGAAAAAACATTAAATCCGGTCAATGACTCAATTAAGCCAAATATCGAAATAATCCCAGCAACGTATATTATACAATCAATTATTTTATCAATTTTCTCAAAAGTATTTATACTTTTTGCCACAAATATAACCGCAATAATGTATAACAAATTTACAACCGCACCAATAATACTTCCATGAAAAAAACAAATTATTGTTTCCCATAATACCCATACACATATTATTATTTTATCAGTACTAACACATCCAATATTCCTGGTCACACCACCTAGCAGCCCTAATAGAATTACAAATACGCACAGTATATTTATAATTGAAATGCCACCTATTTCAAAATATGACGGCATGATAGGAAATAATATTGCAAAAAAGCAGGCAATGTCTATATATTTAATTTTAAATGGCTTCACTTTTTCGCCTCCGTTAAATTGCTTTTAAAACATCTAATACTACTTTTGCTGATTCCTGAAAACACTTGTTTATAAATAATAATTTATCTTTATTCTTTTTTGCGACTGAACTGGTCGAACGCCCTTCCTTATGATAAATTACAATTTCAGGATCAAAAACTGTAATTAGTTCATGTTTCATCAAACTCAAATATAGAATCGGTTCTTCATAATATAGAAATGTTCTTTCGTCAAATCCTTTTATATATTCAAATGCTTTTTCAGAAAAAACAAGAAAGCATCCTTGTAGAACCACCTGCCTTTGATATTGATAGAATTCCATATTTCGATGTAACGGCGTATCTTTTTTAAGTATTTTATACCGAACCAAATTTCTCAAAAATCTAATCCCACAATAAGGTCTATATAAACCTCTCTTTATAATTTTTTCTTCTCTTATAAATGTTCTAAGTTCTTTTTGAATATGTTCAACGGTGGGAGGATAATGTGGACTATTATCACATCGACCATCTGCCGTAAGAATTAATGGGCCCAGTAATGCAAATTCACTATTTCTATACTCATTGTCCAGCTTTTCTACCAAATCGTTCTGTATCAATTCAGTGTCACTATTTAAAACCACAATAAACTGAGGTTTATAATTTCTCTTCGCATATTCAATGCCAACATTATTTCCTTTTGCAAATCCCAGATTTTCTGTATTTCGAATCAAAATCATGTTGTTTTTTTGTTCAATGAATTTTTCTATCTTATCAGCAGAATCATCCGTCGATAGATTGTCTACAATTACTATCTTGTAATTTTGTGTGTCAACTTTAGATTCAATAGACAACACGCAGTCTTTTGTTTCTTGAAATGTATTGTAATTTAAAATAATAAATACTATTTTCATACTTTCCTTATAAATACACTACTTATAAATATCATTAATTCATTCTTCAGTTACAATTGATTTTGGAAACTATCTCCAGTTACAGATCTACTCATCTCCTGCGTATCACTTTAGATTTTTTTCAACCTTTCACATCACTGGATTTTTTCTCGCACCGGTATGTAATAGCTTACTATTAATCACCGACATATTTACTTATTGCTTCTTTCATCGTATCCAAAACAGCAGTCTCAGAGTACTTATCTAAATAAATTGCCCGGATTTCTTTATTAAACTTTTCTACTCCATTCTGTTTATAATCGGTTATTCGCTTAATAAATTCCTCTGCTGTATTGCACAAATAATTATTTAATCCCTCATATCCACAAAAAGCTTCATCAGAACCGAGAATTGTTTTTCCAAACATCATTGCCTCAACGGTCTTTGTCTTCATTCCATCACCTTCAAAAATCGGTTCTACAACCAGATCTGCATAATAATACCACGGTGCAAGGTCTTCAACTTCTCCAATAATGTGAATATTCTTCTTTTGATACGTTGATTCTTCTTTAAGTACTTCCATTCCTTGACCAACAATGTATAAGCTAATTCCCTCAGGCAATTTGATCATCACGTTTTCAGTAAACCATTTGAGTCCTGATAAATTAGGTCCAAAATTGCTGCCAATGAAAAGAAGTGAAAAATCGCTATAACCGGGATTTTCCCCCTTATAATCGCTAAACTTGTCTGCTATAAATACAGGCAAATACATTTCCGGTTCTTTTTTATAGTAATGATAAAAAGCATCCCGTTCTCTCTTATTGTGAACAATATTACAATCCGCTAACATTGCATTTATACGTTCTCTCTTTAAAACCATCTGATATGATGGATAGGCTTTAATTTTTTGAATTAAGGATGCTCCAACCAATCTAGACTTTTTAGTATTTGGTGTTATTCCCTGATACATAACAAACACTGGCAGTCCTGTTTCTTTTTTTATCTTTTTTATCAAGTACTCATATGTAGAAAAACCAAGAAAAACGAAATCAAATTTCTCTTTCTTAATATAATCCACTATCTTTTCAAATATATCTGTGCTCACCCATTTAGGGCATCCAGATAAGACATTTTTCGCCATTTGTATTTTGCTAGGAGAATCCTCGTAAATAATAAGGTTCTTTTCTACTCTATTATACAGCGCAGTATCATTCTGGTCGGGCAATGAAATGACAGTTACATTGTCAACACCAACAGCCTTTCGTAATAAACCACTCAAGCTCCTTACAAATTGCCCGCCTCCATTATTCTTATTTAAAACTGCCTGTGATATAAATACTACTCTCATTTTAATTTCCTTTCTCAAAAAACTCGTTCTCAAGCATTAAACACAAGCAATGGTAAACCGGAAGATGCAATTCTTGAATCTTGTAAGTTTCTGTTTGCGGAACCTTAATACATACATCGCACATCTGATCCAATTTGCTATTTTTAGCCCCTGTCAAACCAATTACTTTCATACCTTTTGCACGCGCAGTAGTTGCCGCATACAGTATATTCTTGCTATTGCCACTCGTAGAAATACCTAAAAATACATCTCCTGCCTTACCATAGCCGTAAACTTGCTGAGCAAAGCAAAGAATTGGTTCACAATCATTCATATATGCAGTAGAAAGTGCTGGATGACCATCCAAAGCAATAGCCGGAAGTGCTCCCTGTAAATTTTCCGCTAGTACTGTTCCAAACTCAAAATTTTCTTTGATTAGTTTATCTGCAAAGTCCGCTTGCAGTTTTCTAGAAAGCTTGAATCCTTTCATTAGCTCACCTACAATATGCTCTGCATCAGCCGCTGAACCACCGTTTCCAGCTATTAACAGTTTTCCACCATTTTTATACAATTCTTCTAGTAGAAGATATGCTTCAAAAATTTCATTTTCTACACTCTTCAGCACGGGATATCTCTCGCAAAGAACAGTAATATATTTTTCTATATTTCTCTTCAACTCTTTCATTTGCTCCCTCACACATTTGCCCCATTATATATAATTAGCTACAAACTTGCTCAAAGAATCTACAGTAATGCTCTGCCCATAGTCTTCATCCTTATTATTGAGCAATACTGTCTTGCATCCAGCATTAATGCCCGCTTTGACATCACTCTCACTATCGCCTATCATCCACGATTGTGCCAAATCTAAATTAAAATCCTCTGCTGCTTTTAATAACATTCCTGGATTCGGTTTACGACAATCACAATTAATCTTTAGTTCCGAACGTTCTCCTTCATATCCTTTATGCGGATGATGCGGACAATAATAAACTGCATCAAGATATGCTCCTTCTTTTCCAAGAATCGTCTCCATCTTATTGTGAATTTCTTCCAGTTCCTCAAAAGATACTTCACCTCGAGCAATAACCGGTTGATTTGTCACTACAATAGCCAGATATCCAACCTCATTGATTTTACGAATTGCTGCAGCAACGCCATCAATCAATTCAAAGTCATCTATATTCCGAAGAAATCCAACATACCTGTTGATAGTTCCATCACGATCAAGGAATATTGCTTTCTGTTTGTTTTTTAGATTTTTACCTGACACTCTTCCCTCTTTATAATCTGCACATACTGAATAATACCGCTCCGGAGTACCCATATCCTTAACGTATTCTGGACTAGCATAGCAGAACATCATTCCAGTTCCTGCTAATGGTTTCAGCAATTGCCTATCCAGATCAACCTTTATAGGTTTACCATTCTCTCCCATCTTACCTATTGAATCAGCATCAATATTAGCTAATTCCAAAACTTTAGGGGCGATGACATGCAGTCCTGCGTTTACACAATTTCTGTAATACTGTGGTCGTTCATCTTCTTTCGCTATCCATTTTTCAACTGCACCGCTTTTATCTGCAATAATCAATCCGCTATCATAGGGATGGCTATTCGGATGTGTAAAAAGTGTAACCAATCCACCATGTCTCTGATGAAAATTTACAAAACGGTTAAAATCCACATCAAAAATCGCATCTGCATTTAAAAGGAGGAAATCTGATGTTAACTTATCTTTAATTTTGAACAGTGCACCTGCATTACCAAGCGGCTCTTTTTCAAAGTAATACTCAATATGTACGCCAAAAGGTTTGCCTGTCACTGGAGAAATCCCGGTACCATCTCCAAAATAATCCATGATAATATTTCCCAGATGACTCACAGTAATGATAATGTCATTAAATCCCTGATTCTTTAAACATTCGATTTCTCTTTCAAGTACAGGAACTCCTTCAATTTTTATCATTGGTTTAGGAATATCTT
>OLVZ01003606.1_pt1 | contig 9921 bp, 8 predicted proteins | sample 1673341 | NCBI WGS metagenome assembly OLVZ01 (sample SAMEA3178944, study PRJEB25190) | human gut metagenome | biome: human gut; feature: human-associated habitat; material: faeces | place: Austria | collected 2013
AGACGGATCTTTTGCAGGAGCTCAGAAGCTGGCAAATCTGGGAGTAAATACAATTGGTATTCCAGGAACAATCGACCTTGATATTGCATGTACAGATTACACAATCGGATTTGATACAGCTGTTAACACAGCAATGGAAGCAATCGATAAGGTTCGTGATACATCTACATCTCATGAAAGATGCAGTGTGATCGAGGTTATGGGACGTGATGCAGGATATCTTGCACTGTGGTGTGGTATTGCTAACGGAGCCGAGAAAATTCTCATGCCAGAGGAAAAGGACTATGATGAGAAAGCACTGATCAAAGATATTCTTGAGAATAAGAAGCGTGGTAAGAAGAACTACATCATCATCAATGCAGAGGGCGTTGGAGATTCTATCAATATGGCAAAGAGAATCGAGGATGCTACAGGAATTGAGACAAGAGCAACAATTCTTGGACACATGCAGCGTGGTGGAAGCCCGACATGTAAGGACAGAGTATATGCTTCTACAATGGGAGCTATGGCAGTTGACCTTCTTTGCCAGGGAAAGACAAACCGTGTTGTAGGATACAAGAACGGACAGTTTATTGATTTTGACATTGAAGAAGCACTTGCTATGAAGAAGACAATTCCGGCATATCAGTACGATGTAGCGAAGACTCTTGCTCTGTAAAAATGTGAAATAGCATTGCAAATATCACTTTGAGTTATTATAATAGAATAGCAATGGTTACCAGATGACTGGTAATGAAATATAACATTCAGCCATGCAGCCTTTGTAAGAAGGTTACATGGCTGAATTGTGTATCTGCGATAAGATAAAAATAACTGATAAGGATAGATTAAGGGGAGAACTTTGACGGACATGAAGAATAAAAAGATGGCACCGATCGGGGTGTTTGATTCAGGAGTCGGAGGACTGACTGTAGCGAGAGAGATATCAAGACAATTGCCGTATGAGAACATTGTTTATTTTGGGGATACGGCGCGTGTTCCATACGGTAGTAAATCACAAAACACGATCATTCGTTTTTCAGAACAGATTATCCGTTTCCTGAGGACGAAACAGGTGAAAGCAATTGTGATCGCATGTAATACGGCGAGTGCGCTTGCATTGGATGCAGTGAAGGATGAGTTTGACCTTCCGATCATTGGAGTAGTCATTCCGGGAGCGAGAGCAGCGGTAGAAGCTACAACGAATGGAAAAGTCGGTGTGGTAGGTACTGAAGCAACGGTTCAGAGTGGAATGTATACGAAAGTGATTCAGGGAATGAATCCTAAGATTGAAGTGATCGAGAAAGCCTGTCCTCTTTTCGTACCGTTAGTGGAAGAGGGATTCAAAGAACATATTGTGACAAGAGAGATTATTGAGTATTATCTCGAATCCATGCGCAATACAGATATTGATGCGATGATCCTTGGATGTACGCATTATCCGCTTCTCAGATCTAAGATCAGAGAATATATGGGGGATAAGATTCAGATTGTGAATCCTGCATATGAGACGGCGCTGGAGCTTAAAAAGCTGCTCTCCAGACTGGATCTTGCCAGCAATGAGGTAGCACAGGAGGAATTCCCGTATCGCTTTTATGTAAGTGATCTTGCAGAGAAGTTTAAGGATTTTGCCAATTCCATCCTGCCGTATAACGTAGAAAAAACACAGAAGATCGATATCGAAAAATATTAAACAGATCTGTACATAAATGATAGGAGAAAAGAATGCAGAAAGAAGTTTTGATCCATGTAAGAGGGCTTCAGATGATGGATGCACAGGGGGATCAGGAACCTATAGAGATCATTGTTCCGGGACAGTATTATTTCCGTAATGGTTCTCATTATCTCAGATATGAGGAACTGCTGGATGAAACAGCAGAACCCACCATCAATTACATAAAAGTATCCGGAAAGGGTCTGGAGGTCAGCAAGAAGGGACTGGTCAATGTACACATGGTATTTGAACAGGGCAAAAAAAACATGACCTATTATACTACCCCTTACGGAACACTTCAGATGGGAATCTCAGCTACGAATCTGGAGCTGACGGAAAGCGAAGAGAACCTTCAGATCAAAGCAGATTATGCGCTGGATATGAATGAAGAACATGTGGCAGACTGCTATCTGGCAATCCAGGTACAGCCAAGAGACTGCAAGGATTTTGTTTTATAGATCCTGCAGAAAATAAAAGATATATAATTACACTACATAAGAAAAGCCGCCGTGCATCAGGGGAATTCCTGAAAGCATGGCGGCTGTTTTGGATTCTGATCATTTACGGAATCTTGCGAGGAAGCCTTTTTTCTTCTTCTGTGGTGCTTCGAGAGAACCACGGATTCCTTTTACGCCAACGATGTAAAGACCGCTGACTTCAGCTTTGATCTCTTTTTTGACCGGGATCAGATCAAAAACTTTTTCATCTGCAATAAGGATACTGATCTTCGGACCGACTTTGGCTTTTACGATCGGAAGCTTGGACCGGCGCATAAGCTTAGGTGTTTGGTCGATGACCATCTGTGGAAGTCCGGAATCTTTCAGCGGCATCCGTTTTTTATCGATGACCAGCATGGAAACTGTCTGCTTGTTAGCCTGGATCTGAGCCTGCTGTTCGTCCTGTTTTTTCTGAGCTTTTTTTCCGAAGAAATAGAGTGCGATCACTGCTGCGATCAGAATAACGAGGATGACCAGAAGAACGATGGTAACTGTACTCATTTGAGAATCCCCCTGTATATATATTTGTTTCGCAATCGGTTACATTACGCAAACAACATTTTAGCATTGTTTCGTCAAAAAGGCAATTAAAAAAGTGAAAAAGACAGGTGGAACGGTGGAAATTTCAGCAGTTACCAGTTATAATGATTACGATGCAGTTCATCTGTGTATGCTGCAGAGAATACAGGACATAACTATCTTTGAGCTAACATATGTAATGGATAAACCAGAGATGGAGGAAATATTATATGAAAGAGAAAAAGCCCGGGGGAACCCGACCGGAAATGGGGACTCCTGAGTACGAAGAATGGCGGAAAGAGGTATTGAAACGCCGCAGAAAGCGCCAGCTGAAGGAACGAAGAAAACGTCTGGCCATCATAACAGCGGCAATGATCGTCGCAGTCGGGGCATCCGTAGGGGTCGGTGCACTGAAGGGCAGAAGTGAGAAGGCTTCAAAAGAGAAGATGGTTTCTTCTGACAAACAGAAAGAACAGACCGTTTCCGGAGAAAAAGCTTTAGAAGCAGGTACTAAAAATACAGAGACCGCTTCCAAAGATACTCTCGCAGAGGCAGAGCTTCTGGCCAGTCAGTATAACTATGACAAAGCTATCGATCTTCTGAAAAAGGCTCCGTCCTATGATTCGGATAAGAAGATGCAGGCAGCTGCAAAAAAATACGAAGACATAAAAGCAACCTGTACGGCATGGCCCCTTGAAAAGGTGACACATGTCTTTTATCATATTCTGATCAAGGATCCATCCAAAGCGTTTGACGGAGACTACAAAGAAGCAGATTATAATCAGGTCATGACAACCATTGATGAGTTTAACAAGATCACGCAGACCATGTATGACAAGGGCTATGTGATGGTAAGCATCAAGGACATGGCAAAGGCAGACGACAACGGGAATATCACAGAGGGAGAGATCCTTCTTCCGCCTGGGAAAACGCCGTTTGTCCTCTCACAGGATGATGTATGCTATTATCATTATATGGACGGTGACGGCTATGCCACGAAGCTGATCGTGGATGATAAAGGAAAGATCCGCAATGAATATGTGGAAGATGACGGAAGTGTCTCCGTGGGAGATTACGACATGGTTCCGCTGATCGACCGTTTTGTGGAAAAGCATCCGGATTTCTCATACCGCGGTGCAAAAGGAATCCTGGCACTTACCGGATACAACGGGATCCTGGGATACCGGACCGACGAAAGCTATGAGACCCGTCCGGCAGATCTGGATGAAAATAAAGTACAGTGGCTGGATGCACATCCGGATTTCAGCCTGGAAAAAGAACGGGCAGCCGCAAAAAAGGTTGCCGATGCCATGAAGGCAGAAGGCTGGGAATTTGCGAGCCATACCTGGGGACATCAGAATGTGGGACAGGTCACACTGGAGAAGCTTCAGGCAGATACCGAACGTTTCAAGAAAAATGTAGATCCGCTGATTGGGGGAACGGATGTTATCATTTTTGCTTTTGGAACCGACATTACCAATGACCAGGAGTATTCCGGGGATAAATTCGAATATCTGAAGGGGCAGGGATATAATTATTACTGCAACGTGGATTCCAGCCAGTATTATGTACAGATCCGGGATCGGTACTTCCGTCAGGGAAGACGAAATCTGGATGGATACCGTATGTATTATAACCCGGAACTGTTATCCGATCTTTTTGACGTAAAAGATGTTTTTGATCCGGCAAGACCGACACCGGTACCGCCGATGTAACGGTCATATCCGGAGATACGAGGGGACTTTTAGAAAGGGGCATATATATTATTATGAAGAAAAAAATTGCAGGTGTACTGACAACAGTGCTTGCGGCGTCACTTCTTGTGGGCGGAAACCATCCGGTCACTGTTCAGGTGGACAATATGATCTCCGGGACACAGGATGACGAGGATACACAGTCTGATGGAGCGGAAGTAGAAGCCGAAGAAGAACAGTCCGAAGAAGCCAAAGTAGCAGCGGATCCGGAGGACCAGCCGGCAGCTACCGAGACACCGAAGGAAGAAAAAAAGGCAGAAAAAGAAACACAGAAAAGGGAAGCAGCCGAGAACAGCTCTGACAGTACTTCCTCAGACGAAAAAACACTTCTCAAAAAAGCCAAAAAACTGGCACAGCAGTATGATTATACCGGCGCGATCTCCGTGCTGAAAAACAACTGGAAATTTGCTACCAGTGACAAGATGCAGGAAGCAGCAGCAGCCTACATGAAAAAAAGAGATGCCTGTGTGGAATATCCACTTGAGAATATCACCCATGTATTTTTTCATTCCCTGATCGTGAATACCTCACTGGCCTTTGACGGAGATTCCGATGAGGCCGGATATAATCAGATGATGACCACAGTCAGCGAATTCAAAAAAATGCTCCAGATCATGTATGATAAGGGTTACGTACTGGTGAGTCCTCATGATATGGCTGTGATCAATGATGACGGAACCATGAGCAAGGGAAAGATCATGCTGCCGGAAGGCAAGATCCCTTTTGTTCTTTCAGAGGATGACGTCAGCTACTATCATTATATGGACGGAGACGGATTTGCCACAAAGCTGGTGATCGACGACAACGGAGATATCAAATGCGAGTATAAGAAGGCAGACGGTACAGTTGTGACCGGAGATTACGATGTGGTGCCGATCCTGGATTCCTTTATCAAAGAACATCCGGATTTTTCCTATCATGGAAGAAAGGGTATTCTAGCAATGACCGGTTATAATGGTGTTCTGGGCTACCGTACAGATGGGGCATATAAGACCAAGAAGAATCTTCAGGATGACCAGAAGGCTTTTCTCAAGGCCAATCCGGATTTTGACTATGATAAAGAAGTAAAAGCAGCCAAAAAAGTGGCGAAGGCCATGAAAAAGGACGGGTGGGAATTTGCAAGCCATACCTGGGGTCACAGAAACGCTACAAGCTCCACAGCAGCGGAGTTGAAGACCGATAATAAAAAATGGGAAAAATATGTGGCACCCATCCTCGGAAAAACCGATATGATCATTTTTGCCTTTGGTGCGGATATCGGCGACTGGGAAGGATACACTTCGGATAATGAGAAGTATGAGTATTACAAAAGCCGTGGCTACCGCTATTTCTGCAATGTAGATTCCAGTCAGTATTTTGTGCAGATCACAAGTGAATATTTCCGTCAGGGAAGACGGAATCTGGATGGATACAGAATGTATTACAATCCGGATATGCTCAGTGACCTGTTTGATGTATCGGAGGTGTGGGATTCTTCCAGACCGACACCGGTACCGGAAATGTAAGACAGCAAACACACTTTACAAATCTGTATAAAAAAAGATTATAATCGAACCGACAGTACTTGATGAAGGGAGTAGGTTATGAAGAAAAAAGCATATCTCATGGTTCTTGCACTGTGTGCGGCACTGGCGATCACTGCATGTGGCACATCAACAGACCAGAAAGATGACAAAAAACCTGCAGCAGAAGCGCAGGATACAACAGATAAAGAAGATTCCGGATCTGCAGATTCCAAAGAGTCAGAAGAAACGGATTCCAATAAAGACAGCGAAGAGGCAGCCTCCGGAGATACAAGGCTTGTTTCCGTGGATGATGTGAGCAAATATGTGACCATCGGAGAATATAAGGGACTGACTCTTGATAACACAGTAGAAGCCGTAACCGATGATATGGTTGACGGAAGGATCAAGGAAGAACTTCAGAACAAGGCTGAGGAAGTAACGGAAGGCAGTGTTCAGAACGGAGATGTGGTTATCATTAATTATGTGGGAACCAAGGACGGAGTGGCTTTTGACGGCGGTACTGCAAATAATTATGAGCTGACCATAGGCTCCGGAACGTTTATCGACGGATTTGAGGACGGGATCATCGGAATGAAAAAAGGTGAGACCAAGGATCTCGATCTGACTTTCCCGAAGGAATACTCTTCGGAAGAGCTGGCCGGACAGGAAGTGGTATTTAAGGTCACTCTGCAGAGCTTTAAGCGTGCACCTGAGCTTACCGATACCTGGGTAGCCAAGAATACAGACTGCAAGAGTGTGGATGATTACAAGAAGGAAATCCGTACCACACTGGAGGATGAAGCGAAGACAAGTGCACAGAACACATTGCGTGAAACTGCATGGAACACAGTGCTCTCAGCATCTGAAGTGAAGGAATATCCACAGGAGGATCTGGATACAGCCAAGACAGAGTTTCGCAGTCTGTATGAGAATTATGCAAAACAGGGTGATATGACGCTGGAGGATTTTGTAAAAGCTCAGGGAATCTCCATGGATGATTTTGAGGAGCAGAGCGGTCAGTATGCGGAGTTTAAAGTAAAGCAGAACCTGATCGTACAGGGGATCATGGATGCGGAGAATATGACACTTGAAGATAAAAAATCTCTCAGTATCCAGGATGAACTGATCAAAGCATACAGTGTGAAGGATCTGGCTGCGCTGGTAGATAAATACGGACAGGCAGCCGTGGATGAATCCATCGGACTTCTCAGAGTGGAAGATTTTATCCTGGACAATGCAACGGTTGAGGAGAAGGTTTCTGCCGGTGATACCCAGGGAGTAAACGGAGATGATCCTTCCTCGGACGGAAGCAGTGCGGAAGGTACCGTGGATGAAGAGCTGGAAGCGGCAGAGGCTACAGATATGGTGCCGGAAGACGGCGAGGCGGATCAGGATGCAGACAGCAGCACATCGGATGCAGCGGGGCAGGAGTGATCTGACAGTATCAGCAGCTAAAAAAGTGTGGTGCCCGGAATGTGTTTCGGGTACCATTTTTTTTACAAAAGGACAGGGGAAAATTAAGAGATTCTTTCGGGAATTCCCATTGTATTTAAGTATTAAATGCGGTATGATTAAAGACAGACGTTAAATATCAAAGAAAGATATAAGTATATAAATGGGGATGTAAAAAAATGGACAAAAGAGTTTTGCGTGAGAGGATGCGCAGAAAACAGCAGCAGTTAAGACGGCGGCGGATGATGAAGCGGATAACCTGTGTAGTTGCGGCGATTCTTCTGCTGGTTTTTGTTGTTCGAGGGGTAATTCTTCCCATCGTCAACCATGCAGGCGGCGGAAGCAATAAGGATGCGGAGACAGTAAATGTCCAGGCAAATACCGCCGGAGCTTCCACAGGCAGCAGTACGAAGGACGGTACGGCATCGACGGATACGGCTGCTTCGGATACAGACAGCGTGGATTCCGGTACGGATGCAACGGTGATGCCGGTAAAGGGCAGTGCAGCAGGCGAAAGGCTTTCTGTTATGACTCCGGGATGGCATGAGGATTCTACAGGAAAGTGGTATCAGAATCCGGATGGTACATATTATGTAAATGGTTTTGCGGATATTGACGGAACAACATACAGCTTTGATAAAAAGGGATACATGCAGACCGGATGGGTGGAGAAAGGTGTGAAGGACTATTATTTTAATGAGGATGGCTCTTATGATCCTTCCAAGAAGCGCCCGATGATCGCTCTGACCTTTGATGATGGTCCTGGAGAGTATACAGAGACACTTCTTGATACTGTTGAGAAATACAATATCCATGTTACGTTCTTTATGCTGGGACAGAATGTGGAGGGCCGTGAATCTACCATACAGCGAATGGTAAAGCTTGGCTGCGAGATCGGTAACCATACCTGGGATCATCCGGAACAGACGCTGCCGAATATGGATCTGGATTCTGTTATGCAGGAGTTCCAGAAGACGGATGATGCACTGGTAAAAGCCTGTGGGCAGGCATCAACGGTATGTCGTGCACCGTATGGCGCGATCACAGATGAGCAGATGAGTGCAGTTGGCAAGCCTTTCTTCATGTGGTCTACGGATTCTCTGGACTGGAAGCTGATGGATGCGGATGCAGATTATAACCAGATCATGAATGATTCCTCACTGGGAGACGGTTCTATCATCCTGATGCATGATATTCATGAACCATCTGTGAAGTGTGCCACAGAGAAGCTGATCCCGGCACTGATCGACCAGGGATATAAGCTTGTAACAGTCAGCGAGCTTGCAGAAGCGAAGGATGTTACGTTACAGAGTGCTTCCTATTCTGACTTCTGGGACAGCTCTCTTCAGGCTGGTCGTGTTGCAGGATATGCAGGAAATTCCAGCGATTCAGAGGATTCCTCTGAGGATGGCTCCGATGGAAGCGATTCTTCTGACGGATCGGATGTCAGTGACGGATCTTCCGATGAAGGGGACTATTCCGATGGTTCTGACGAAAGTGATTATTCGGATGGATCTTCCGATGATGGAAGCTATGATGATGGTTCCTACGACGAATCTTATGACGATGGAAGCGAAGAATATTAAAAAATGACAGGAGAGACCTGAATGACAAAATGTGCGTCATTCAGGTCTCTTTTTTGACTTTATCTGACACTGTCGGATAATAGACACATATTAGCCGGAGAGGGTTTTTCCTTGACTGAAAATATGGGGATTGGTATAATTATAGAATAAAAAATTCCACTTAAAATTGGGGAATGGACGGTGGCAGAACTATAAAGGGAGGTACCTGAAAATGGGAAAAAAATTACAATTTACGGAGCTTGACCAGTATCTGTTCGGTCAGGGCACGAATTATGATATTTACAGGAAGCTGGGAGCACATCCGGACACGCAGAACCGGAAAAAAGGGGTTTATTTTGCAGTGTGGGCACCTAATGCACAGGCGGTTTCTGTTATAGGTGAATTCAACGAATGGGATACGGAGAAGAATCCCATGAAAAAAGTTGGACCCATTGGCGTTTATGAGACATTTGTACCGGGAGCGAAGATCGGACAGCTGTATAAATTTTACATTACAGGTGCACATGGCGAGGAACTTTACAAGGCAGATCCCTATGCCAACGCTGCTGAGATGCGTCCTGGAACAGCCTCCCGTGTTACCGACATCACCAATTATAAATGGAAAGATGATACCTGGATGAAGAACCGTGAGGCCTTTGATCCGGATACAAGTGCCATGTCTATTTATGAGGTGCATCCGGGTTCATGGATGAAACATCCGCAGACTGCGGAAGACGAGGATGGTTTCTATTCCTACAGAGAGCTGGCCCCGAAGCTTGCCGGGTATGTCAAGAAAATGGGTTACACACATGTTGAGCTTATGGGCATCGCAGAGCATCCTTTTGACGGTTCCTGGGGTTATCAGGTTACCGGCTATTATGCACCGACCTCCCGTTACGGAACACCACAGGATTTCAAATATATGGTTGATTATCT
>OLVZ01003609.1_pt1 | contig 9917 bp, 6 predicted proteins | sample 1673341 | NCBI WGS metagenome assembly OLVZ01 (sample SAMEA3178944, study PRJEB25190) | human gut metagenome | biome: human gut; feature: human-associated habitat; material: faeces | place: Austria | collected 2013
GCGTTCGCTGCTGCCGGTGCGGGCGGGTATTTTACTTATAATACATTTACCAATTTTCGTTCTCGTTTCCTACAAGACCGTTTTTAACAACTTCTTCTATTTTATCCATTATAACATTCGAATAAGCATGAGCCATGACCAATGCTTTTGACGAAGTTTTTTTTGCCTTGTGCTCGTCTTTTTCAGCAAACGGGTAGCATGTCTCAAGCCCCCATTTTTCATTTTTACGAATAGGTACTCCACCTCCAAAAGAACCTAATATCCCTCCTCCTGCAGCTTTTTCAACATCATAATACTGAACCGTATAAGTCACTCTTATTTTTTTATCTTTTATATCTATTTTTATAACTGGCCTTATGTTTACATTATATGCGTTTACTCCACCAACATGACTTGCTATATCCGAAACAAAACCTTCTGCTATAATAGTTCCGAGTTCTTTGTCATTCAATTTAATCACAGAATTAGCATCATTAAAGCTGGCAGTAAACCAATAATTTAAAATAACATAAAGCTTATCCTTAGTTAAATTACCGCAGTCAATGATCTGTTCATAAGTAAGCGAGTTGTTCTTGTCAAGCTTCAGCTGAGAAGCCAGATTTTCTGCAGCTTCTGTCCATTTATCGCCATAACGCTCCATGGCATACTTTTCCAACTCTTCAGTCCGCATTACTTGTGCGTTAACATTAAGTTCGACCAAGAAGGCCGTCAATAGAAATACAATTTTTGCTTTCATTTTGTAAACAATTTAGTTAAACATATTTTAGTGCTATAAAGCCACGTAGCGGCAATGTCATACGTTTAACTAATGAAAAGCGCAGACAATCGCCATACGCCTTCTTGGCTCACCACAAGCCACAACACATTATGGGGAATGCCTGCGCCCATAAGGGTACAGTACACCCAACATGTGTCGGTTCACAGCTCGTTTCGGTCTTTTGGAGTGGCGATTCAGAAGGCGATTGAGCTATAAAATCAAAAAGCGCACCGGTATGCCAACCGCTGCAACTGCAAAAATAAAATTATGCGCGCAAGAAACAAAACAAAATGCAATTTATCCGCTTAATTATAGCAGCCACACCTTGATACGAGAAAGAAATTGTCGATACTAATAACGTGTACGATTTCTGCCTAATCATATCCATAACTTGCGCATAAAAACGAAAAAAACCGCACCGGCGTTCGCTGCTGCCGGTGCGGGCGGGTATTTCCAAGTCGGGACTAATGCCCGTGCGCCTTATCAAAGGCCGAAGGCCTGGCGCACCTTGTCGACGTAATCGAGTTTTTCCCACGTAAAGAGTTCCACCTCCACGGTTTTATCGCCTGCATAACGGTTTGTAAAGGTCTTCTTCACCGTTTGCGGTTCGCGGCCGAAATGGCCGTAGGCAGCGGTTTCCTCGTAAATGGGGTTGCGCAGCTTGAGGCGGTCTTCGATTGCCTTGGGACGGAGGTCGAACATCTCACCCACTTTCTTTGCTATCTCGCCGTCGGGCATGCTGACGTGCGATGTGCCGTAGGTGTTGACATATATGTTAATCGGTTCGGCAACGCCTATGGCATAGCTCAGCTGTATGAGCATTTCGTCGGCCACTCCGGCTGCCACGAGGTTCTTGGCTATGTGGCGTGCTGCATACGAAGCCGAGCGGTCCACCTTCGAGGGGTCCTTGCCCGAGAATGCGCCGCCGCCGTGCGCGCCGCGCCCGCCGTAGGTGTCGACTATGATTTTGCGGCCGGTGAGGCCGGTGTCGCCGTGAGGGCCGCCTATCACGAACTTGCCCGTGGGGTTGACGAAGTATTTTATGTTGTCGTTGAAGAGTTTCTTTACCGCGTCGGTCTTTATCTCGCTCACCACGCGGGGAATGAGTATGTTAATCACGTCGTGGCGTATCTGCTCCAGCATTGCCTCGTCGGCCGCAGCCTGGTTGCCGTCCTTGGGCGCGATAAAGTCGTCGTGCTGCGTAGATACTACGATGGTGTCTATGCGGCAGGGGCGGTTGTTGTCGTCATACTCCACGGTCACCTGGCTCTTTGCGTCGGGGCGCAGGTATGTCATCACCTTTCCCTCGCGGCGTATGTCGGCCAGCACGGTGAGTATCTTGTTGGCCAGCGCAAGGGTGAGCGGCATGTAGTTAGAGGTTTCGTTGGTGGCGTAGCCGAACATCATTCCCTGGTCGCCGGCGCCCTGCTCCATGGGGTCGCTGCGCTCCACTCCGCGGTTGATGTCGGGGCTCTGCTCGTGTATGGCGTTGAGCACGCCGCACGATTCGGCTTCGAACTTGTACTCTGCTTTGGTGTAACCGATTTTGCCTATCGTCTTGCGCACGATTTCGTGCAAATCGGCATAAGCCTTTGTCTTTACTTCACCGGCAACCACCACCTGTCCGGTGGTAACCAATGTTTCGCAAGCTACTTTAGAGTTGGCGTCGTATGCGAGCAACTCGTCAAGCACGGCATCCGAAATCTGGTCGGCCACCTTGTCGGGATGACCCTCGGATACTGATTCGGAAGTGAATAAATAAGCCATTACTTTAGGTTTTTGCGCACACAGAACAATCTGCGTGCCGTTAATAATATGTTTTCTTAAGCATTCGGGAGCAAAAAGGCTTGAAAGCTCAAACCGCAAAAACCATGTACAACAGGAATCCCCGGCGGGGCCGACGTTTTAGCATTGTTTTTTAGTGGTTGCAAGCAGTACAAATCTATCCACTCTCGTACTTATCGGCTGCAAAGGTAACACCTTTTGCCGGAACAGCAAAACGCGCGGCAAAAAAATCTTCAAGAAAAAACGCGACGCCCGAGTGCAAAACCGGGGCTTGAAAACAGCGTTTTCCGCGCCCGAAAAATGAAAACTGGTTTTCAGCGCGTTTACCCCGCCCGGGAGCAAGGAAAAAATACAAGGCACATATTTCGAAATATGTCAGACATATTTTAAAATATCTCAGACATATTTTCCTTCCTCTGAAAACCCGTTTGAAAACTGCCCCGAAAATGCGGACAAAAACGGCACTCTCCTTGCGCCGCACGCAACCATGCCGCGAAAACCGCGACAAGGCGGGCATTTTTGCGGCACACGCCGCCGCACACGGGCGGAAACGGCAAAAAAGTTACGATTATGCTAATTTTTGCCGCATGTATGCAAAAAAAGCCCTCCAACACATTGTATATTAAAAATAAAATAATAATTTTGCAGCGTACAAGGGTGAGGGGCTTGCAAAAGTTCCTCACTTATTGTTAATAACCCAAGAGCTATATGATAGAAAAATCGAAAGTTGAAACCATCGTAAACGGATGGCTTGAAGGCAAGGATTACTTCCTTACCGACCTGACAGTCAGCCCCGACGACCGCATTGTAGTCGAAATAGACCATAAGGACGGCGTGTGGATAGACGACTGCGTGCAGCTGAGCCAGTACATCGAAGCACACCTTGACCGCGACACCGAAGACTACGAACTCGAGGTGGGAAGCGCCGGAATAGGCCAGCCTTTCAAAGTGCTTCGCCAATACGAAAACCACGTGGGCCAGGAAGTGGAAGTGCAGACACGCGCAGGCGAAAAGCTCAAGGGCATACTGAAGGAAATATCCGGCGAGGGCTTTACCATGACCACCAAGGTGCGCTTCAAGCCCGAAGGAGCAAAACGGGCAAAAATGATAGACCAGGACCGCACGCTCGCATTTGCCGACGTCAACTCCACACGCGCCGTGATAAACTTCAAATAAACACGCGGCGGCACGCCGCACACCGACAAGGACGAAGAAAAATAAAAACAATACATAAAATGCCACAAAAGAAAGAAGACGCAATCAGCATGATTGGTACCTTCGCCGAGTTCAAGGAAACGAAGAACATCGACCGCACCACGCTCGTGGGCGTGCTCGAAGAGAGCTTCCGCAACGTGCTTGCCAAAATGTTCGGCAGCGACGAGAACTTCGACGTAATAGTAAACCCCGACAAGGGCGACCTAGAAATCTACCGCAACCGCGAAGTAGTAGCCGACAACGAAGTTGAAGACCCCAACAAACAAATCGCCCTGACCGACGCACACGCCATCGACCCCGACTACGAAATAGGCGAGGAAGTGAGCGAACCTATCAATTTCGCAAAATTCGGCCGCCGCGCCATACTAACACTGCGCCAGACACTGGCAAGCAAAGTGCTCGAACTGGAACACGACGCCCTTTACAACAAATACAAGGACTGCGTGGGACAGGTAGTGAGCGGCGAGGTTTACCAGGTGTGGAAAAACGAAATGCTCATCGTAGACGACGAAGGAAACGAACTGCTCCTGCCAAAAAGCGAACAGATACCCGGAGACTTCTTCAGGAAAGGCGAAACAGTGCGCGCCGTAGTGCTGCGCGTGGACAACGCCAACAATAACCCGAAAATCTACCTGAGCCGCACGTCGCCCGACTTCCTTATAAGGCTGCTCGAAGCCGAAGTGCCCGAAATAGCCGACGGACTGATAACAATAAAACGCGCGGCACGCATACCCGGCGAACGCGCAAAGATTGCCGTAGAAAGCGCCGACGACCGCATTGACCCCGTAGGAGCATGCGTTGGCGTAAGGGGCAACCGAATACACGGCATAGTACGCGAACTGCGAGGCGAAAACATCGACGTAATCAACTACACGGCTAACGAATCGCTGTTCATACAACGCTCGCTCGCACCCGCAAAAATCTCCAGCCTGAAACTCAACACCGAAGAAAGAAAGGCCGAAGTATATCTGAAACCCGAAGAAGTGTCCCTCGCAATAGGACGCGGAGGAATGAACATCAAACTCGCCTCAATGCTTACCGGTTACACAATCGACGTATTCCGCGAGGTTGAAAACTCACAGGATGAAGAAGACATCTACCTCGACGAATTCTCCGACGAAATCGACCAGTGGGTAATCGACGCAATAAAAGCACTCGGGCTCGACACCGCCAAGGCAGTGCTCAACGCACCGAGAGAAATGCTCGTTGAAAAGGCCGACCTCGAAGAATCTACCGTTGATGAAGTATTACGCATTTTGAAAGCAGAATTTGAGGACGAATAAATTTATATGAGTATACGCCTAAATAAAATAATAAGAGAATTTAACGTAGGTATCGGCACGATAGTCGACTTCCTGCGCGAGAAAGGCTTCGAAGTAAACGCTTCGCCAAGCGAGAAAATAACCGACGAACAATACGAAATCCTGAAAAAAGAATTCGGCGCCGACAAAGACCTCCGCAAGGAAGCCGAAAAGCTTATCCTTGGACACCAGGGCAAAGAAAAGAAAGCACCTGCGCCGCAAAAAACGCAAGAACCGGAAGTTATAAAAACCGAAATCCCTGCCGACATAATGCCTAAAATTAAAACGGTAGGCAAAATCGACATCGAAGCAAAACCGGAACCTGCAAAAAAACAGGAAAAGGCAGAACAAAAACCTGCTGAAGAAACAAAAGCAGCGGCAGCAGCCGCCACCGCCGTAGAAAAACCGAAGGCCCGGAAAAACAACAAGGAAAGCCAGCCGGCAACTGAAAAGAAAGCCGAACCAGCACAGCAGCAGGAGGAGACAAAACTCCCCGGAGCAAAAGCAGGTGAGGAAAAACAACCCGCAACAGAGACCGGAAAAGAAGCAAGCAGTCCCGAAAAAGAAAAAGAAGGCACGAAAAACAGCGCACCTGAGACGAAAGCAGAAAAAGCCAATGAACAACAGGCAAGCGCAAACGACACAGCCGAAAAGAAAGCCGACGCTATCGGCACGGTAAAGGACGGTATCTTCCAGCTTCACCCGCAGGTAGAACTTTCCACCCCGAAAGTATTGGGGACAATAGACCTTTCTTCGATAAACCAATCCATGCGCCCGAAGAAAAAAACAAAAGAAGAAAAGCGCAAGGAACGCGAAGAAAAGAACAAGCAGAATGCAGCCGCCACACAAGGCGGACAACGCAAAAAACGCAACCGGATAGGAAAGGAACGCGTGGACGTAAACGCCGTAGGGCAGCAAGTAAACAGCAACGGCGGAGCACGCCAGCAAGACTCCCGCAACCAGCAGCGCAACGCCAACAACGACGCCAAGCGCCAGAAAGGAAAAATACGCAAGCTCCAGCCGCTGAAGCCTGACGTTTCGGATGAGGACGTAGCAAAGCAGGTTAAGGAGACATTGGCACGCCTTACAAGCAAAGGGAAAGACTCGAGAGGCGCAAAATACCGCCGCGAGAAACGCGAGAACGCAAGGCTCAACGCCGAAGAAGCTGCTTCGGAAATGGCTTCGCAGAGCAAGATACTCAAGCTTACGGAATTTGTTACGGCCAACGAGCTTGCAGCAATGATGAACGTTCCGGTGAACCAAATCATAGCTACCTGCATGAGCATAGGCATTATGGTGAGCATAAACCAAAGAATGGACGCCGAGACCATCGACGTCGTTGCCGAAGAGTTCGGATACAAAACCGAATATGTCAGCGCCGAAGTGTCCGAAGCCATTGCCGAGGAAGAAGACAACGAGGAAGATTTGGTTCCACGCGCACCTATCGTGACCGTTATGGGACACGTTGACCACGGAAAGACATCGTTGCTCGACTACATACGCAAAACCAACGTCATCGCCGGCGAAGCCGGAGGTATTACCCAGCACATAGGAGCATACAACGTCACGCTCGAGAACGGGCGTCACATCACATTCCTCGATACCCCGGGACACGAGGCATTCACCGCTATGCGCGCCCGAGGAGCACAGGTTACCGACGTGGCCATAATAATCATTGCGGCCGACGACGACATAATGCCGCAAACCAAGGAGGCCATAAGCCACGCCGTTGCGGCAAACGTGCCAATCGTATTCGCAATAAACAAAATAGACAAGGAAAACGCCAACCCCGACAAGATAAAAGAAGGATTGGCCAACATGAACTTCCTCATCGAAGAATGGGGAGGAAAATACCAAAGCCAGGACATTTCGGCAAAGAAAGGCATAGGAGTAAGCGAACTGCTCGAAAAAGTGCTGCTCGAAGCCGACATGCTCGACCTCAAGGCTAACCCCAACCGCAAGGCCGTAGGAACGATAATCGAATCGTCGCTCGACCGCGGACGCGGCTACGTTGCAACCATCCTGGTAAGCAACGGCACGCTGCACGTGGGCGACATCGTGCTGGCAGGCACGAACTACGGGCGCGTAAAGGCACTATTCAACGAGCGCGACCAACGTATCGACACTGTCGGCCCGGCCGAGGCAGCCACCCTGCTCGGTCTTAACGGGGCACCGCAGGCCGGCGACATATTCCACGTAATGGACACCGAGCAGGAAGCACGCGAGATTGCACTGAAGCGCGAACAACTGCAACGCGAGCAGGCACTGCGCGCACATTCCGTACTCTCGCTCGACGAGATAGGCCGACGCATTGCACGCGGCGGCACAAAAGAGCTCAACCTTATTGTAAAGGGCGACGTGGACGGCTCGGTCGAGGCACTGAGCGACTCGCTCGAAAAGCTCTCTACCGAAAAAATCAAGGTAAACGTCATACTCAAGAGCGTAGGACAGATTTCGGAGAACGACGTATCGCTTGCCGCAGCCTCGCAGGCCATCATAATAGGCTTCCAGGTGCGCCCGAGCGTGCTCGCAAGGAAGCAGGCCGACCAGCAAGGCGTCGACATACGACTATACTCAATTATATACGACGCGATAGGCGAAGTAAAAGCCGCAATGGAGGGAATGCTCGAACCTGTTGTCAAGGAAGAAGTGACCGCCACAGTAGAAGTGCGCCAGGTATTCCACATCAGCAAGGTAGGCTTCGTGGCCGGAGCATTCGTTACCGACGGAAAAGTGTCGCGCTCCGACAAGGCACGCCTCATACGCGACGGTATAGTGATACAAACCGCAAACATCGCAGCCCTCAAGAGGTTCAAGGACGACGTGCGCGAGGTGGCAGCCAACTACGAGTGCGGCATAAGCCTGCAAAACTGCAACGACATCAAGGAAGGCGACATAATCGAAACATTCAAGGAGGTCGAAGTAAAGGCAGAGCTTTAACAACATGGCATTCATCGATTTCATAATACTGCTGCTTGCAATATGGGCAGTCTACCGGGGCTGGCGCGCCGGATTCCTCAAGGAAATCATCTCGATGATAGGTTTCTTTGTGGGGCTCTTCCTGGCCGCCGCTCTTTACTCCAACTTCGGAGAATACCTCGCCCCGAAAATAGGCGCTTCGCCAGGTGTGAGCGACGTTATAGCGTTCATACTGATTTGGGTGGTAGTGCCCATACTGCTCGGCATGGTAGCAAACATCCTTACCAAGGCCCTCAAGGGAATGAAGCTCGGGCTGCCAAACAGCATCCTGGGCGCAGCGCTCAGCACAATGAAATACCTTGTGCTGATGAGTTGCATATTCAATGTAATGAGCGCAATAGGAATCACCGGACCCGAAAAGACCAAAGACTCGGTGCTTTACAACCCCGTCAAGGACGCCTTGGGCAAGATGTTCGAATACATAAACGATAACAGGAACAACAACGCAGACAGCAGCCCGGATAACGACGACACTGCATTATTCACGCCGCAGGCAGGATAAAAGAACAGCCTGCCCGGCACGGACTGCAAAACAAGGATAAAGCTGCACTGAAAAAATATGTCTGAGGTAATTTAAAATATCTCTGAGGTATTTTAAAATATGTCTGACATAATTTAAAATATGTCAGACATATTTTTTTCCTGCTCCCGGGACGCACCTCATACGTGCCGCATGCAAGTGCAGCCACAGAAAGAAAAAACAACAACGAGAATGAAAGAAAACAACGAAGGAAACAATAAAAACCAGTTCGTCCGCAGCATAGCCGAAAAGAAGTACGAATATGGTTTTACCACCGACATTTCCACCGAAATAATACCCCAAGGGCTCGACGACGACGTTGTACGCACCATATCCGCAAAGAAAGGCGAACCCGAATGGCTGCTCGACTTCAGGCTCAAGGCGCTGCACTACTGGCAGACCCTGAAACAACCCAAATGGGGGCACATCGACATGCCCGAAATCGACTACCAGGCCATCTCCTACTACGCCTCGCCCAAAACACAAGGCAACGGCAAAAAGGAGATAGACCCCGAACTCGCCAAGACGTTCGACAAGCTCGGCATACCGCTCGAAGAGCGCATGGTGCTTGCCGGAGTGGCCGTCGACGCCGTTATGGACTCCGTTTCCGTCAAAACCACGTTCAAGGAAAAACTCTCGCAGCTCGGCATAATATTCTGCTCCATAAGCGAAGCCGTCAAGAACCACCCCGAGCTCGTAAGGCAATACCTCGGCACGGTGGTGCCCTACCGCGACAACTTCTTTGCTGCCCTCAACAGCGCCGTGTTCAGCGACGGCTCCTTTGTATATATACCCAAAGGCGTGCGCTGTCCCATGGAACTCTCTACATATTTCCGTATCAACGCCCGCGGTACGGGACAGTTCGAGCGCACGCTCATAGTGTGCGACGACGGCGGCTACGTGTCCTACCTTGAAGGCTGCACAGCCCCCATGCGCGACGAGAACCAGCTGCACGCCGCCATTGTAGAGATAATCGTAAACGAAAAGGCCGAAGTAAAATACTCCACCGTCCAAAACTGGTATCCCGGCGACGCTGAAGGGCGCGGCGGTGTCTACAACCTCGTAACCAAGCGCGGGGCACTGCGCGGAAACGACAGCAAACTGTCGTGGACACAAGTCGAAACAGGCTCGGCAATAACATGGAAATATCCCTCGTGCGTGCTCAAAGGCGACAATTCACAGGCCGAATTCTACTCCGTTGCCGTAACCAACAACCACCAGCAGGCCGACACCGGAACAAAGATGATTCACCTCGGGCGCAACACGCGCAGCACCATAATAAGCAAAGGCATATCGGCCGGCAAGAGCCAGAACTCCTACCGCGGACTGGTACGTGTGGGCAAGAATGCCGAAAAAGCGC